>JAEEGF010168673.1_pt1 | contig 16617 bp, 14 predicted proteins | sample 9134171 | NCBI WGS metagenome assembly JAEEGF01 (sample SAMN16246542, study PRJNA631951) | gut metagenome | biome: gut microbiome; feature: rumen; material: AP-attached | host: Bos | place: Iran: Karaj | collected 2018-10
CTGTCGATGAAGACCTTCCAGGTACCCATGTTGATCATCGGCTCGATGGTGAACACCATGCCTGGCACCAATAACATGCCGGTGCCTTTCTTGCCATAATGCAGCACCTCAGGGTCGTCGTGGAACTTCACTCCCACGCCATGACCACAGAGGTCGCGCACCACGGTGAAACCGTTTTTATGGGCATGGCGTTCGATGGCATTGCCGATATCACCCACAAAACCGAAAGGCTTGGCGGCTTCCATGCCAATCTCCAGACATTCCTTGGCCACATCGACCAATTTCTGCTTGCGAGGCGTGGTCTCACCGATGACATACATACGTGAGGCGTCGGCATAAAAACCGTCGAGGATGGTGGTACAGTCAACGTTGATGATGTCACCTTCCTTCAGAATCTCTTTGGCCGAAGGGATGCCGTGGCATACCACTTCGTTGATGGAGGTACACACACTCTTGGGATAACCCTCGTAACCCAGGGTGGCCGGGATGGCACCATGCTCTATCGTGTAGGTATGCACCAGCTCGTCGATCTCCAAGGTGCTCATACCCGCATGGATCCTCTCTCCTACCAGATCGAGAATCGCCGTGTTGATCACCCCGCTTCGCTTGATACCTTCAATCTCTTCAGGGGTGCGGATCAACGTACGCTTTGGCACCAAGGCTCCGTGGTTTTCAAAATACATCACTTTTCTGTCCAAGGCAGTGGGTTCCACTCCGGCAGGAACACGCCATCTTCTACGGTTGTTAAACATTCCCATTTTGTATCTCTTATTTTGCTATTACAATTCCTAACATCTTGTTGATCTGCACCCTTAAGTCATCCCAATGTTTCTTGTTTTTCAGCAGAATCAACTGGTTATCTGTATCTTGTTCTTCTTTTAACTGATCTTGTATCTCTTTTCTTCTGGCATCGATGATTTGATCCTTATAACGCAGCAAGGCATTCTGCACCGTTTTTTTCAACGAGTCCTCTTCTTTCTTCACGAAAATGCCATGACGTTCCCATTGATCCAGCTTATAAGGCGAGATCAGCAAGTCGGCAGCTAACTGGGCGATTTGTGGGTCCTCATGAGAAATAAAAAACTGGTCATTCGGCAATGTCCCTTGGTTGAGGGCCTCGTCATAAATCTGGAAGACCTTACGGTTGACGGGGTCGTTGAAGATGATTTCATCATTGACCAGGTCGTCGATGATCATCTGGGCTACTGGCATCTGTTCCTCCATCTCCTGCCCTTCCTCATTGACATACGTTACGGTGAGCGGGGTGTCGCCATACACAAACAGCAGTTTCACAAGCTCACGTTCTTGATAGTAGCCAGCGGGAAGGGATTCTTCCTCTGTTTTTTCCTGTGAGGGAGTCACCACCTGTTCATCGGGAATGGCCTCCCCTTCCACGCCAAGGGACTTCTTGAACTTGGCGCGCAACAGCTTGTTGAGTTCCATCACGAGGGTCTCTTCCGGCATCGCCAACAGGCGGCTCGACTCCTGGATATACGACATGCGGAAGATAGGGTCTGGCACCACGGAGATGGTCTCCACGATAGAGCGGATCACCTGTCCCCGCTTGATGGGGTCGTTGGCGGCATCTTTCAGCAGCAGCTCCGTCTTGAAACGGATGAAGTCTTTGGCATTGTCACTCAGATAGCGGATCACCTCTTCCGTTGGGACCGTCTTGCCGAAGCTGTCAGGGTCGTGTTCCGGGGGCAGCACCACCACACGGACGTTCATGCCTTCTCCAAGGATCATGTCGGTGCCTCTCAAGGCCGCATGGATTCCTGCCGCATCGCCGTCGTAGAGCATGGTGATGTTCTTGGTGTAGCGTTTGATAAGGCGGATCTGCTCCATGGTGAGCGAGGTTCCTGATGAGGCCACCACATTCTCGATGCCGATCTGATGCATCCTGAGCACATCGAAATAGCCTTCTACCAGGATGCACTCATCTTTGTTGACGATGGCGGACTTGGCGAAAAAAGCGCCATAAAGGGTCTCCTTCTTCTGATAGATCTCCGACTCGGGCGAGTTCTGGTACTTGGCCAGTTTCTTCTCAGGGTCGGACTGGAGGATACGTCCTCCGAAGCCGATAACCTTGCCTGTGAGGTTATGGATGGGGAACATCACACGCCCATGATAGCGGTCGTAGTACTCACCGTTCTGCCTCTTGATGGAGAAGCCCACCTTCTCGAGGAACTCAGGGTCATAGCCGTTTTGTTTGGCATAGTCGGTGAATGCCTCCCATTTGGAAGGGCTGTAGCCGAGATGGAACTTCTCGATGACCGGGTTGAGATAGCCGCGTTCACGGAAATACTCCAGACCCACGGACTTGCCCTCGTCGGTGTTCCAAAGGGTGTTGACGAAATACTGGTCGGCGAAGGCGTTGATGTTGAACATCTTCTCCCGTTCGGTCTGTGCCATCAGCTCTTCTGGCGTCAGCTCCTTCTCCTCGATCTGGATGTTGTATTTCTTGGCGAGATAGCGGAGGGCCTCGGGATAAGAGATATGCTCGTGTTCCATCAGGAATTTGGCGGAGTCACCTGCTTTGCCACATCCGAAGCATTTGAAGATGTTACGGGCTGGGTTGACGTTGAAAGAGCCGGTTTTCTCGTTATGGAAAGGGCAAAGGCCGATGTAGTTCGATCCGCGTTTCTTCAACGTGACGAACTCGCCGACCACTTCCTCGATACGTGCGGCCTGCAAAATCTGATCTACGATTTCCCTTGGAATAGGCATAGTCGGCAAAGATAGGCATTATCGGCGAATTACAAGAATTTTACGAATGACTTTTTTGCGTGGGTGGTCGGCGAATTAGGCGAATTCGCTTAATTCGCCGATAATAATTCGCTTAATTAGCAGTCAATGGGCGGCGAGCCAGTTTTCGCCGGTGTTAATCTCCACGATGACCGGGACAGTGAGCGGCAACGCGTTGACCATCTTATCGTTGACCAGCGACTTTAGGGTCTCCAATTCGCCGAGATGCGCATCGAAGACCAATTCGTCGTGAACCTGAAGGATCATCTTCGACTGCATCTTTAGCCGATCCAATTCCCGTTGGATGCTGATCATGGCGATTTTTATCATATCCGCCGAAGAGCCTTGGATGGGAGCGTTGATGGCGTTGCGTTCAGCGAAGCTGCGCATCGTGCCATTAGCCGAGTTGATGTCGCGCAGGTATCTTCGCCGACCCAGGATGGTCTCGGCGTAGCCCCGTTCCCGGGCGATGGCGATGCTGCGGTTCATATATTCTTTGATCCCCGCATATTCCTCGAAATATTTCTTGATGATTTCAGAAGCCTCGCTCCGTGAGATCTCCATGCGCTCCGCAAGGCCGAAAGCCGACATGCCGTAGATGATGCCGAAGTTAACTGCCTTGGCACGGCTTCGCTGTTCTTTGGTGACCTCCTCAATCGGCACATGGAAGACCTTAGCCGCCGTAGCTGCATGGATGTCGTGACCCAGGTTGAAGTCCGACACCATGGCGGGGTCACCACTGAGGTGCGCGATGATACGCAGCTCGATCTGGGAGTAGTCGGCAGCCATCAAGGTGAACTCGGGGCCCCGAGGGACGAAAGCCTTGCGGATCTCGCGACCATTGGCCGTGCGAACAGGGATGTTCTGTAAGTTGGGGTTGTTGGAGCTGAGTCGTCCCGTCGCCGTCACCGCCTGGTTAAACGAGGTGTGAATCAAGCCGTCACGAGGATTGATCAAGGCCGGCAAGGCATCGAGATATGTGGATTTCAGCTTGGTATAGGAGCGGTATTCAAGGATGGCGTGGATGATGGGATGTTTCCCTGCCAGTTTCTGAAGCACGTCTTCGCCGGTGGCATATTGTCCCGTCTTGGTCTTCTTGGCTTTGCTGTCGAGTTTCATCTTGTCGAACAGCACCTCCCCTAACTGTTTCGGCGAAGCAATGTTGAATCTCGTCTCCGCCATCTGATAGATGCTCTCTTCCAGCTCACTGATATGGTGGCCGAACTCATTGCTGATGTTATGGAGGTTCTGGCTGTCGATCTTCACCCCGTTTTCCTCCATGACGCTCAGCACATGAACCAGCGGCATCTCAATGTCGTGGAACAGCTTTTCCAAACCATTCTCCTTCAACAGAGGAAGGAAACGATGATACAAGGCCATCATCACCTCGTCGTTCTCATTGGTATTCCAAAGATCACCTTGGGGCGAGATGTTACGGTTGAGATACACCTCGGCGAGATAGTCAAGTGCATGCCGTTGTTCCGGTTCGATGAGGTAATGGGCAATCATGACATCGAACAATGTCCCTTGTGGAGTGATGCCCAGTCGACGGAGGCCCGTGAAGACAGGTTTGAGGTTATAACCCACTTTGGTGATCTCAGGGTTTTCGATTAAGTCTTTCTGTTGTTTCCATTGGTCTTCATTTTGGGTAAGGACGATGAGGTTCTTATCTTCCGCAACGACAGGGTATGCCTTGGATTTCTCTGTTTTTGTTGGCGTCATCTCAGCGAAAAGATCCATCTGACCCGTTTCTACCGAGATAAAACCCCTATCGGGGTAACCTGGTTTCCGTTCTCGGTTTTCCGTTTCTACCGAGATTAAACCCCTATCGGGGTAACCCGGTTTCGGTCCTCCGTTTTCCGCTCCGCCATAGTCTGCCAACAGCCTTCTCTTGAATGTACGGAACTCCAGTTCGTCAAAAAGCTCCACCAAGGCGGGGACGTTGGGCTTATTCAGTTCCAGTTCTTCTTCATTAAAATGAACAGGGGCATCCAGCATGATGGTCGCCAGGTGTTTCGACATCAGTCCCTGTTCCGCATAGTTCCTGACGTTTTCCGCTTGTTTGCCTTTCAGCTCGTCGGCATGGGCGATGACATTCTCCACACTGCCATATTTCCCCACAAGAAGCGAGGCGTTTTTCTCGCCGATGCCAGGGATGCCCGGGATGTTATCGGAGGCATCGCCCCAGAGCCCAAGGATATCAATAACTTGGGTAGGATTTGAGATGCCGTATTTGTCACAGATCTCCTTGGGACCCAGCACTTGCGCTGGAGCGCCAAACTTAGCTGGCTTATAAATCAACACCTTGTCGGTGACCAATTGTCCGAAATCCTTATCAGGGGTCATCATATAAGTGATGAAACCTGCTTTTTCAGCTTGATGGGAAAGCGTTCCGATGATATCGTCAGCCTCATAGCCCTCGGCGGCGTAGATAGGGATGTTGAATCCTTGAATCAGCCGTATTATATAAGGTATAGAAGCCCGGAGGTCGTCAGGCATCGCTTCGCGGTTAGCTTTGTATTCCGTATATTCCTGGGCGCGCACCGTGGTACCATGAAGGTCGAAGGCCACCCCGATATGGGTGGGTTTTTCGTTGCGCAACACATCGTACAAGGTGTTCAAGAAACCCATGACGGCAGAGGTGTTCAGGCCTTTGGAATTCATGGCGGGACGTTTGCTCATCGCAAAGAAGGCCCTATAAATCAATGCGTAGGCATCGAGAAGAAAGAGTTTTTTTGAAGGTTGATTCATCTTTGACAATTTGGGCGTAAAGATACGAAAAATTAAAAAAAACGAAAAATTTGATTAATAAAGAAAAATTAAACTATCTTTGCAACGATTTTTGAAAACGAGAGATTTTATTTTTAATGTTCCCGAATCCTTTTTTATCCATGATTCGTGACATTATTGTTAAACAAAAAATTAGAAAACTATGTCAGAAATTGAACAACAAATTGTGCCTATTATCGCTGAAAAACTGGGTGTTAATCCCTCAGAAGTAACTTTGGACGCCAGCTTCACTAACGACCTTGGTGCCGATTCTTTGGATACCGTCGAGCTGATGCTGGACTTCGAGAAGAAATTCGGGATTGCTATTCCGGACGATCAACAAGAGAACATCGTCACTGTAGGTGATGTGATCAAACTGATCGAAGAAGAACAGAAGAAAAAAGAAGCATGATATTAATTTAGAATTAAGAATTTAGAATTTAGAGAGGCTTGAGGCTTCAACCTCTAAATTCTAAATTCTTAATTTTTAATTCCCAACTAGTTATGTTAGAGCCGAAACGAGTTGTTATCACAGGAATGGGGGCAATCACCCCTGTTGGAAACACTGCCAAAACATTTTGGGATGGGTTAATCCATGGTAAAAATGGCGTGGGTGAAATCACTCGTTTCGATTCCAGTAAATACAAAACCCATTTTGCTGCCGAGGTCAAGGATTACGATCCGTTGGATTACTTCGACAGGAAAGATGTGCGCAAACACGATTTGTTTTCACAGTTTGCTCTTGTGGCTGCTGAGGAAGCCATCAGCAACTCGCACATCACCCCCATCAACACCGATTTCGACGAAGTTGGAGTCATCCTGACCGCTGGCATCGGCGGTGTCACCCATTTTTATAATGAGGTGATGGAGCATGCCAAGGGGGATGGCGTCCCACGTTTCAGCCCGTATTATATCCCCAAGATGATTTTGAACATCCCTGCCGGGGTGATTTCCATCAAATACGGGTTTCGGGGACCGAACTTCGCCACGGTGTCGGCATGTGCCTCATCGGCTCATGCCATCATTGCCGGTTTCGACTTGATCCGCTACGGCAAGACACATGTCGTCGTGGCAGGTGGTTCCGAGGCGGGCATCTGCGAGGCGGGCATCGGTGGTTTCAACGCCATGCATGCCTTGTCGCTGCGCAATGATGACCCGACGACTGCATCAAGACCTTTCGACAAGAGCCGCGATGGCTTTGTTATGGGTGAAGGCGGCGGTGCCATCGTCCTGGAAGAGCTGGAACACGCCTTGAAAAGAGGTGCTGACATCTATGCCGAATTAGTCGGCGTGGGCATGTCGGGCGATGCGTATCACATCACCGCACCACACCCCGATGGCTACGGAGCCTGCCTCAGCATGCAACGCGCCCTCAACGATGCGGGCATCGACAAAACCTGTGTGGAACATATCAACACCCATGGCACCTCCACTCCGCAAGGCGACTTAGCCGAGGTCGTCGCCATCAAGAAACTGTTCGGCGAACACGCCCCCAACATCAGCCTGAACTCCACCAAGTCGATGACAGGCCATCTCTTAGGCGGTGCGGGAGCCGTGGAAGCCATCGCCTCTATCATGGCACTGCACGACGGCATCATCCCCCCCACCATCAACCATTTTGAAGACGACCCGCTGATCGACAGCAACCTCGACTTCACCTTCAACACCGCCCGTAAACGTGACATCCAATACGCCATCAGCAACGCTTTTGGATTCGGAGGACATAACTCCACGCTGTTATTTAAGAAATTCTCCATTTAAGTTTTTTGTGCAATGGCTTTGAGAGAGTATCTTGCACATCGTTTCTCCAAGGACAAACCCCTGTCGGAGTTTATCCATAATATCTTTGGCTTTTATCCAAGGAATATCTCACTTTACCAACTCGCCTTCACCCATAAGTCCGCCTCCGGCAACACCGTGGGCGAGTTCCGGCTGAGCAACGAACGACTCGAATACCTGGGCGACGCCATCATCAGCGCCGTCGTGGCCGACTACCTCTTCCACCTCTTCCCCACCAAATCAGAAGGGTTCCTCACCGAGATGCGCTCCCGTATCGTAAGCCGCGCCTCCCTCAACAAACTCTCCCAAAAACTGGGCTTTGAACAAGTCATCCACTATTCCCACGACAACCATTCAAACTTCAAGTCGCTGGGTGGCAACACCTTCGAGGCCTTCGTGGGAGCTCTCTTCCTCGACCGAGGCTTCAACTTCACTAAACATATCCTGCTGAATCGCATCATCAAAATCCATATCGACCTGGAACAACTGGAACAAACCGATGTGAACTTCAAAAGCAAACTGTTAGAGTGGTCGCAAAAAGAAAAACACCGTGTGGTGTTCAAAGTCATCAACGAAAAAAACAGCAGCCACGGTAAACTGTACCAAGTAGTGGCCATCATCGACGATAAGGAATACGCACAAGGAGCCGACTATTCCATCAAAGGCTCTGAACAACTGGCCGCTGAGAAAACCTGGGCAATGCTTGTGGAACAAAAAATTATCAAATGAAAAAGAACAAATTGCTGATTGCCCCCTTTGATGACATCCATATCATCGGCGTGTATTCCACCCTCGTCGATTACAAACTCGCTTATTATCTAAACGAAAAACTCAACTTCAACTTCGTTCGGCTTAACGATATCCTGCTGGACGAGACTCGGCCTTACGCCTTTTTCTATTTCAACGCCGGAGAAAACCGAAACGCCTATAACTTGGTGTCGCTGAGACACAAAGAAAACCTGTGCCTCAAAACTAACCCACAAATCGATTTCCTGTTTATCATCCGAAACCCAGTCACCCCTGAACGGATAGGACAACTTATCAGCAAAATCAGGGAAATCAAAGATGTAACCTACGCCTACACCCTCGACCTTAGCAGAACCCCAGCCATCGACATCCTCCTGGAACGAATCGAAATGCATGAAAGGAACTGTCTATGAACTCATTGCCTAAAAACATCTTCTCGATTAATAGCTTTTGGGGACATCTTGTGGGACTTCCCCTTTATGTTTTTGGACTTCTTCTTTTGTTTTGTCCTTTTGCTTTCAAGACCTACGACATCAGCTTTTCAAGATACTCTTTCCATGTCACCATGGCCTTTTGCATCATCATCATGGTCATGCTGATCTCACGAGTTTCCATGATGTTTCTCAGCCGACGACTCACCATATCCCTCAGGCACTATCTGTTACTCTGCCTTTTCGAGATTTTGTTTTCCTCAGGGTTCACCGCCCTTTACTTGTGGCTCTTCAACCATAAAAACGAAGCCTATTTCTCATTTTTTGGATATTCACTGGTTTACTTATCAGCAGCCATGATTATTCCTTATATCGTGTTGTTTCTCCACAACATGATCCTTGAAAAAGAAAACCAGTTGGATGATGCCTCCAAATCGGTTCAAGGGGAAAAGATACGCTTTTTGGATGAGCGAGGAAATGTTAAATTGATTGTGTCACAATTATCAATTTTATATATACAATCCGATGAAAATTATCTTCGGATATCGTATTTAGATGAAGGCAGGATTAACACCTATATGTTGCGAAGCTCGATGAAAAGGGTTGAGGAATTATGCAGCAAGAACGGTTTGATACGTTGCCATCGTTCTTATTTTGTGAACAAGGAGCACGTCCAAGTGTTACAAAAAGACAAGGATTTCACATACGCCATTTTAGACGTGCCGAATGCCGCCCACATCCCAGTGAGCAAAAACTATTACGACCAGATTGCGGCAATACTTTAGGAGTTGAGAGCAAAGAAGTAGAGGTTAGAGGTGCTTGTCGCAGTTCACCTCTAACCTCTAAGCTCTAACTTTACCCGACGTGAATATTGTCATTCACCAGTTTCAAGATTTTTTCAGTGTCGTTGCCGAGTTCCTGGCGGAGGTTGGCATCGTTGAAATTGGTGAGGAATTGAATCATATAATCGACGATGGCATCGGAGAACACGCCTTTGGCGGTGTAGATGGCGCGGTCTTTTTCCAGTTCTTTAGCAGCGGCCACGCAGCTGTCGGGCAGCTGTTCGAGTGACTCTTGGAGCTTTTTGTTTTTGTCATCGTGAATGTTGACACCCAGTCCGACGTAGGTCTTCTCGGCCACTTCGAGGGCGTTCGGCATTTCGAAGCCATGACGGGCGGCGGCGCAGAGAGCAGCCATCAGCAAGTACATGTCAGCGCAGCCGTCGGAGGCACGCCATTCGAAGGTCTGCTTGTCGCTGAAGTCACGGTTCGACTTTTTCTCGATTGGGTTGCAGTCGGCCACCATGTCTTTGCCGTTGTTGATCCAGCCCAGCGGCACGCGCACCAAGGCGCTGCGGTTGCTGTAGGACCAGCACAGTGATGTCGGGGCTTCCTGATGAGGCACTAAGCGGAGGAACGACAGCGGGTTGGGGTTACCGAAGGCAGGCAGTGAGGTGCCAGCGTCCATGTAACCGGCAATGGCTTTCTTGCCATAGTCGCTGAGTTCGCCTTTGTTCACCATGACGCTCTTGCCGTCTTTGGTGAACTTGCAGTGTACGTGCATACCAGAACCAGCCTTGCCCACGGTGATCTTCGGGGCGAAGGTCAGCACCACGCCGTACTGGTAAGCCAGCTGGCGCATGATCCATTTGGCCACCACCAGTTGGTCGGCGGCGTCTTCAATATTCGTAGGCAGGAACTCAATCTCATTTTGTTCGTAAATCTTGCCTTCGTGGGTGAAGTTACCCACTTCGGAGTGACCGTATTTAATCAAGCCACCAGCCTGAGCGATGAGACGCATGGCCTCCACACGATACTCGGTGAACTTGTTGAACGGAGCGCTCTCATGATAGCCTCTCTGGTCGGGCACTTCGTAGATTTCCTCGTCATCAGCGATGATGTAATATTCCAGCTCGCCCATGGTTTGCATCTCAAGGCCAGTGGTCTTCTTGAACACCTGGTGGGCTTTGCGGAGGATATACTCTGGGGAGCTCTCGAAGGGCTCGCCGTCGCGGTTGTAGAACGAGCAGAGGATGTCGAGGGTAGGCACCTCAGAGAAGGGGTTACGGAAGGCAGTCTTGTACTTCGGCACCACGTAGAGATCGCTCTTTCCGGCTTCGATGAAGGGGAAGAGGCTGGAGCCATCGACACGTTCACCGGCGGAGAGGATGTTCTCCAGATGCTCGGCGCTATGAATGACGAAGTTCAAGGTTTTAAGTTTGCCATCCCATCCACAGTAGTGGAAGTTAACGAATTCGATGTCGTTTTCCTCGCAGTAGCGGATGATGTCGGCGCGGGTAAATTCAGCTGCCGGTTTCTGAAGATACTGAACCAGCAGGTTGGGGTTCATTGCAATGCGTTGATCCATTACGATTATTTATTTAAAGATTTAAAATTTAAAGATTCAAAAATTGGGGATGGCAAAGATAATAAAAATAATGGGATGTTTCAGAAATAATTGTAAATTTGAAAAGAAATAGCGTTTTTGATTTTCATGACACAACCTGTTTTGAAGGCGTGGTTGTTTGGCTCATACGCTCGTGGCGAGGAAACTCGCGAAAGTAATGTTAATCTTCTCGGACAAAATGTTGATTTATGAAAAAATAAACTAATTCAATGATGTTCCTTACGGAAAGCATGCCGTAAACCAGCGGAATCTATCAAAAAAAGTGAGATTCCGCTGGTTTAAGAACATTTTCAGACAAAGAGGTCATCGAGCAGCACCTCCGACTGAACACGATTGCTATACATATTTCTTTTTACGCCGTAGGTAGTGATCATGGTCAACTGAAGCGCTTTCTTGGTTTTACTCTCCTCACGGAAGGTTTCCATTTTGTTTCTCAAGATGGCATCAAATTGTCGTTTTCTATAGTAAAAAATATAGTTTCCGACAAAATTCATCAATTAAATTTGTCGGAAAGTGTGTTTTTAAAGTGAGTTTCCGACAAAATCTTACCGCTTCAGCATGTTGAAATAGGCATCCAGCAGTTTTTGTGCCCCGATATAGGCGCTCATACGCTGGTTGCGGACATCGTTTTCGATCAAGGGAAGCAAGTCGGTAACCAGTTGGTTCTGGTAGAAATCCGATTTGAGAGCCGATTCCATGCTGTCGATCATCATCTGGACGTCCTGCTGGGAGCGTTTTTGCTGGAGGTAGCCGTTTTCACGGATGGCCTGAACATGGTCATAGACCATCTGCCAGACGGCTTCGACATTGTAGCCTGTCAAAGAAGAGCAAGTAAGCACCTTGGTCTCCTGTCCCGACTCGGGCATGGGGAAGAGATGCAGAGCGGTACGGCATTCTGCGGCGGCGCGTTCAGCCCGCATCACGTTATCGCCATCGGCTTTGTTGACCGCGATGCCGTCGGCCATCTCCATGATGCCGCGTTTGATGCCTTGAAGCTCATCGCCGGCACCGCTAATAAGGATAAGCAGGAAAAAGTCAACCATGGAATGCACAGCGGTCTCCGACTGGCCCACGCCCACCGTCTCAATGAAGATGGTGTCGTAACCCGCTGCTTCACAGAGGATAACCGTCTCACGGGTCTTACGGGCCACACCACCCAAGGTACCTGCCGAAGCAGATGGACGGATGAACGCATTAGGATGCACTGAGAGCTCCTCCATGCGGGTCTTGTCGCCTAAGATAGAACCTTTGGAGCGTTGGCTTGAGGGGTCGATGGCCAGCACGGCCAACTTGTGATCGTTGCGGCAGAGATACATGCCCAGCGCCTCGATGAAAGTGCTTTTGCCAGCACCGGGAACGCCCGTGATGCCTAAGCGAAGTGCCTTGCCCGAATGAGGAAGACAAGCTGCTATGATCTCTTGCGCCAAGGACTGATGCTGAGGCAACGAACTCTCCACCAAGGTGATGGCCTTGCTTAAAGCCACACGGTCGCCTCTCAAAATGCCATCCACATACCATTGAACCGGCATCAGCTGCTGTTGATGCAGGCGCAAACGCTCCAAAGCCTTGGGATTCACCTGCACCGGTTGATCCACACCTTCCGCGACTTTTAAGTTCGATTCCCAATCATGATCCTGATTCTCAAAGTGTTCTATTTCCATGGTATTTGTGTTTTTCAGGGAGCAAAGATAAGCTTTATAAAAGATTTTTTTCGTAATTCCGATTTTTTTTGTAACTTTGCACCTAATCTCTAATAGCGCACTATGACGAACAAGCATCGGGTATTATTTGTAAACCAGGAAATATCCCCTTATCTTCCGGAGACTCCCATGAGTCTCTTAGGGAGAAATCTACCCCAAGCCACTCAAGAACATGGAAAAGAAATCAGGATCTTCATGCCGAGATATGGCAATATCAACGAACGGAGAAACCAACTGCACGAAGTCATCCGTTTATCGGGCATGAACCTCATAATCAACGACACAGACCACCCTTTGATTATCAAAGTGGCATCCATCCAGAAAGCAAGGATGCAAATCTATTTCATTGACAACGATGACTTTTTCACCAAGAGGAAGTACACGGTGTATGATCATGGCGGGAAATTCTGTGAAGACAACGATGACCGTTCTGTCTTTTTCAACCGCGGTGTCATCGAGACGGTCCGCAAGCTGAACTGGTCGCCCGACATCATCCATTGCAATGGATGGATGACCTCGCTCATGCCTGTCTTCATCAAGAGAGCCTTTAAAGACAACCCCCTTTTCAACGAGTCAAAGATCATCTATTCGGTTTACAACGATGGCTTTGATGGCGTGCTGAGGAGTGGTTTCGACAAGAAAATGAAACTCCCGGGCATCACCGTCAAAGACCTCAAATACTATAAAGAGCCTTCTTTCGTTAATCTCACCAAGGCAGCCATAGACTATTCCGACGGCGTCATCATTGGCAGCGAGACCATCAACCCGGAAATTGCCGAGTATTTGAAGTCGTGCAACAAGCCTTTGCTGGAGTATCAGAGTCCGGAAAACTATGCCGATGCCTATAACGCTTTTTACGATACAATTTTAAGTAATTGATTCACAAAGTGAAAACAAATCATTTCCTCACAAACCCCTGTAAAGTGATCCTCTTTGTCACTTTATCTCTCTTGAGTTTTTCATGCAGTAAGACTACCAATACCATTGGTAACGGGCTAATTTCAGAAGGAGACCTCATTGCTGCTTACTATACGGACACCGTTGAGATCAGTTGCCATTCCACGACCATCGACTCGATAGTCACGAAAGGCATGTCAACCCTTCTTTTGGGCAGCATGATGGACCCCGTGATGGGCAGCACCAACGCCAACATCTTCACCCAGCTGCATCTCTCTTCCACGAACCAGCGGTTTGGCACGGCCCCCGTGATCGACTCGGTGATTTTGCAGCTGGCTTACAGCGGCTATTTCGGCGACACTACCACCATGCAGACCCTTCACGTCTATGAACTCGCCGATTCGCTCAGCAGTACCGAGAACTATTATCAAATCAGCGATGTGGCGGTTAAGCCCACCGACTTGGCCAATGGCTTCCAGTTCTATCCCCATCCCAAGACCACGGGCATGGTGGTCGGCACCGACACCATCACCCAGGCTGTCGTGCGTATCCCTCTGAGCAACAGCTTCGGTGAGCAGCTCGTACAAACCGACACCAGCGTCTATGCCTCCCCCGAGAACTTCAAAAAACACCTATACGGCTTAAAGATCTGCTGCGAGAGCGTCACCCAAGACGGTGCCATCCTCTCGTTCCTCCCCACCAGCAACACCATCACCGTGCTTCAACTCTACTATCATGAAAGCCCGGAGGCAGAAAACCGTTTGCGCTACAACTACTACATCACCGCCGACGATGTGTATTTCAACCAATATCAGCATGACTACACCCTCGGGGCGCCGGAGTTTGTGCAACAGGTGGTCGATGGCGACACCGCCATGGGTCAACAGCAACTTTACCTCCAGTCGATGGGCGGGGTGCGCACTTTGATTCGTTTCCCTCATCTCCACCAATGGACCACCGACTCACCGAACAGCCACCTCATCATCAACGAGGCCAAACTGATTCTCCCTAACTCACCACTGGTCGGCGACTCCAGCCTCTACGAAAGCATCTCTTCTTTGGCTTTGCTTTATCTGAAGTCAGATGGTGGCACCTCGGTGCTGCCCGACTATTTCGAGGGAAGCAGCTATTATGGAGGCAGTTATTCCAGCACCAACCGCGAGGTCGTCTTCCGCATCGGAGAATACCTGCAAAAGCGAATCAAGGAACAACAACCTGACCCTGGTATGTATCTCTCCATCACGGGCGCCTCCTATAACGCCCTGCGATGGATCCTCAACGGTCCCGAAGCCGAAGAGAACAAACTCAGATGTGAAATCAAATACTCTTTTGTCGGAGAATAAACAAACCAAACAAAAATACCCATGAAAAAACTTATCATCATGTCATTGCTTTTTGCCGGACTGATGTGCCAGGCACAAGAAAAAGAAACCATCGTGGTCATTGAGACCAATTACGGAACCATCAAAGCAAAGCTTTATAACGACACTCCGCTCCACCGCGACAACTTCATCAAGTTGGTGAACGAAGGCTGGTTCAACGGCTCTCCTTTCCACCGTGTGATCAACAAGTTCATGATTCAAGGCGGCCAAAACGCTGACGGGCGTCTAGATCCAGGTTACACCGTTCCCGCCGAGTTCCGTCCGAACCACTTCCATCAAAAAGGAGCGCTCTGCGCTGCCCGTCAAGGCGACCAAGTGAACCCTAAGAAGGCTTCCAGCGGTTCGCAGTTCTATATCGTGCAAGGTCAGGTATATGACGACAGAACCCTTGACATGTACGAAGAACGTCTGGGTAAGGTCATCGGACCCAAACAGCGTCAGGCTTACAAGACCATCGGAGGCACTCCGCATCTCGACGGCGACTACACGGTCTTTGGTGAAGTCACCGAAGGATTAGACATCGTGGACAAGATTGCCGCAGTGAAAACAGGTTACATGGATGTGCCCGTTGAACCGGTGACCATCAAAACCATCACCATCGAAAAATAACCGACATGAAAGAAAGAATAGAACAGATACTGAATGAAGTAAAGAACTTCCAGGCTGAGAACAAAGAGGCTTTGGAGAACTTTCGTATCACCTATTTAAGTAAAAAAGGCATCATCCCTGCCTTGTTCGCGGATTTTAAGACAGTGGCTCCCGAGCTCCGCAAGGAGATGGGCATTTGTCTGAACGAACTGAAAAACACCGTTGCCGCCAAGGTAGAAGAACAACTGGAACGTTTTGAGACTCAGAGCAGTTCCGATGCGGGATTCGACATGACCATGCCCGCCAACGAGATGCGAGGAGCACGCCATCCTCTCTCAATCGTCCGCCGCGACATCAACGAGATCTTTGAACATCTCGGCTTCACCATCGCTGAAGGCCCTGAGATTGAGGACGACTACCATGTCTTCACCGCACTGAACTTCGCGCTTGACCATCCGGCTCGTGACATGCAGGACACCTTCTTCATCCAGAAGGAGCCCAACGTGAACAAACCCACCGATGTGTTGCTGCGCACCCACACCTCCAGTGTGCAGGTCAGGGTGATGGAACAAGGCAAACTCCCCATCCGTGTCATCGTTCCTGGTCGCGTGTTCCGCAACGAACCCATCTCCGCCCGCGCCCACTGCATCTTCCATCAAATCGAAGGTCTTTATATTGACGAGAACGTCTCGTTCGCCGACCTGAAACAGACCTTGTACCATTTCGTCCAAGAGTTCTTCGGAGAAGGCACCAAGGTGAGGTTCCGCCCCTCCTACTTCCCCTTCACCGAGACCTCGGCTGAGATGGATATCTCTTGCAATATCTGCGGAGGCAAAGGCTGCAACATCTGTAAACACACGGGCTGGGTTGAGATCCTCGGCTGCGGCATGTGCGATCCCAATATCTTGATTGCCAGCGGCATCGACCCAGAAAAATACACCGGTTTCGCCTTCGGCATGGGCGTGGAACGTATCGCCATGCTGAAATATGGCATCAACGACTTGAGACTGTTCTTTGAAAACGACCTCAAGTTCCTCGAACAGTTTGAGTTAGCCTAACTAACAGAGGGCTGACGCTCCACGCGTTTGACAATCAACACGCTGAGTTCAAACAACAGATAAATAGGCAGCGCCACCAACGACAGGGTGAAAGCATCACCCGTGGGAGTGATGA
>JAEEGF010809371.1_pt1 | contig 16615 bp, 5 predicted proteins | sample 9134171 | NCBI WGS metagenome assembly JAEEGF01 (sample SAMN16246542, study PRJNA631951) | gut metagenome | biome: gut microbiome; feature: rumen; material: AP-attached | host: Bos | place: Iran: Karaj | collected 2018-10
TCGAGCTCTTCTCTTGTAAGGTTCCATCTATCGCAGATATTCTCTGCTGTGATCATCATGTGATAGTGATTGAATGCATCTGTAAGAGCATCGTTTACCATGGTATCTACAACGGTTCCGTTGTTCATACGATAACCAAAACGTGCATTGGGAAGTGCGTAAGGAGCCATAGACATGTTCTCCATACCGCCTGCTACTACGATATCAGCCTCGCCGGCCTTGATAAGATCAGCTGCCATGTTAACGCAGTTAAGACCTGATCCGCAAACAACATTAAGGGTAACTGCAGGAGTCTCGATAGGAAGTCCTGCCTTAATTGATGCCTGTCTTGCTACGTTCTGTCCAAGACCTGCCTGGATAACGCATCCCATGAGTACCTCGTCTACCTGTTCAGGCTTAACACCTGCACGATTAAGTGCCTCCTTGATTACGATTGAACCAAGTTCAGCTGCAGGAGTATTGCTGAGAGCTCCGCCCATCTTGCCGATAGCTGTTCTCACTGCGCCTGCCAAAACTACCTTCTGTGCCATAAAGCATTTCCTCCGTTTTTCGGACTTCCGTCCTTAATTTGTATTTAATTTTTACCTCTTTGTTCTACATTGATAAATTTTTATCAGAACGAATTTATTATATCATTCACATTAGCGAAATGCAATAAAAATAGCTCCCCGAAGGAAGCTATTTTGGAAAATCTCCATAAATTGATATTTTTTTAACAGAATTTAGAATTCAGGTTCGATAAGACCGTATGTATTGCCCTTTCTCTTATAAACCACACAAATCTGATCTGTCTCAGCGTTAACAAATACAAAGAAACTATGTCCCAAAAGCTCCATCTGCACACATGCATCCTCTGGATACATGGGCTTGGGATCAAACTTCTTCATACGCTCGATGCGGATATCCTCGTCATCCTGGAAATCTGCCTCGATGTATTCCTTCTTAAAATAGCTTGCCTCAGCCTGCTGCTTGTCGACAAGTTTGCTCCTGTACTTCTTGAGCTGTCTCTCAATGACCTCTTCAACGAGATCGATTGATACGTACATGTCGTTGCTAACCTGTTCCGCACGAATGATCTTACCTTTTACGGGAATGGTAACCTCAATCTTATGTCTGTCCTTGTCAACGTTAAGTGTTACATTGACCAATGTCTCGGGCGTGAAATACTTCTCAAGCTTGCCAATCTTCTCCTCAACTGCAGAATGCAGTCCCGGTGTGACCTCAATGTTCTTTCCTACGATAGTAAATTTCATGCGATCATCCCCTTTACTATGCTGTAAATAGTCTAACAATTAGACTATTTCAGCGAATATTGTATATACGTTATTATATCATCCATAAAAGACTCTATAAAATAATCTTTTTATAAAAATAAGCTCTTTTGTAGATTATGCACAAAAAATATCTGCTGCTTTCTATTGTGTAAAATCCACTTGTAAAACATTGTTTTTGTGGACAATGTGGATAACTTCGTGTATAAGTCGTAAAATCGCCCTTTTTATTCTGTGGATTGTGGATAACTTTTAAAATTTTTATTAAAAAAAAATATTAATTCCATGTTGACAATTATTTTTCTGTGCATTTCAGAGAAATTGTGTAATTTATTTCAACAAAAATGACTTCTCATCTGTATATAATAGTGAAAGGATACAAACCACACGAAAGGTAATATGTAAACCATGAAAAGAAAATATTCAAAAATCATGTTAGGAGTACTTATTATGATATTTCCATTTTCACTTCTCTTCGGCTGCGGCGGTCCAGAGAAAAAGCCTGATACTGCCATGGCCACACCTACTCCCATTGAGGATTATGTAGAGGGAGCGGAGCTTCTCTGCGTCACTGACTCCGAGGCTAAGGCAAAAGAGATTGCTGATATGTACGGCATCGAACTGGTGGAGTTTTCCTATGGTGTTGCAACATTCCATACCACAGAAGACCCCAGAGCTGTCATTGAAAGAGGCAAGGAGAAGGGCTATCCGGAGCTGTCTATTAATGGCTATTCCGAACTTAATTGATCCGAAAGAATAAATTAGTTTCTTCTAATTCCACGCATTGTTCCTTGCTTTCCCCGCCTTTAGAAGGTACAATTTACTCCGTATGAAAATAAGTTGAAAAGGGGAAAGACAATGTATCAAAAGAAGATCAAACAGTTAACAGCTGCTGTTCTTTGTGCTGCAATGGTTATGGGTCAGGCTCCCACCGCATATGCAGCCCCTGAAGAAGATGAGTTCCTTATCATCGAAGACAGCAGTGAAGACACCCAGTCACAAGACGATGCAGCTTTTGACGAATCATCTGACAGCGAATCAGATGAGGTTTTGGTGGACCTCGAAGCATCTGATGCTGCCTCTGATGAGGCTTCGGAGGAGGACCAGGAAATTTCTCCCGAAGATCCATCATCCAATTCCATTACTATTGAAGAAGAAAATATTGAAGTTCAGCCCCAGGAGGAAGTTCTTCCCGAAGGAGTTGTGGGAATGCCTGCAGGCTATACCCTCTCCGCAGAGGAAAAGCAGTTCAAGGCTGATCTCTCAGCCCACATGGAAGTCCTTGATGAATTCGAGGGCATGGTTGAGGGCGTAGACTACTTGCCGGATCAGGTGATCTGCGTAACTGACTCCCAGGAACATGCGGAGGAGATCGCAGCTGCCTACTCAGGAGAACTTGCAAGCTTTGAATACGGCGTAGCAGTCATCGACCTTTCAAACAGTGAAGTCGATATCGCAACTGCTTACGCGCTGGCTTTTGACAAGGATCTCAACCTTCCTGCTGTTGAGCCCAACTACATCTACCATCTCATTGAACCCATTGAGGCTGTAGACAGCTATGCTCCCGGTGAGGAAGCTGAGGAAGAAGAATCAGCTGTTATCGGCGAGAACGACCTCTCAAACGTTGAGGCAGCCAAGTCCTGGGAAGATGTCTACGGACACAGCGTAAACGGTATCAACTTCAACGATCCTTTCCTTAATCCCGCCAACCACTATTATCAGTGGCATCACGATATGGTAGGAACCTATGAAGCCTGGAAGGTAACAACCGGCGGCAATTATAAGGTAACCGTAGCTGTTATCGATTCCGGTGTTCAGAGTGATCACCCCGAACTCAGCGGACGAGTAACCAACGGCATGGGAAGCGGCGACGGAAACGGACACGGAACCCACGTTGCAGGTATCATCGCTGCAGCAGCCGGTAACGGCATAGGCGGAAGTGGTATCGCTCCCAAGGCAAATATCCTTTCACTTCAGGTATTAGGCTCCAACGGAGCCTCAACTTCTGATGATATCGTCCTTAAAGCTCTCAGATACGTTGCAGGTATCAACTCCAACGGCTCTGATTCAGGTAACCGCAGAGCTGATATCGCCAACTTAAGTCTTGGCGGACCCGTATATGATCCAAATGAACAGAACGCAATAACCCTTGCATACAGCCGCGGTGTTTCAATCATCGCTGCCATGGGTAATGAGCTTTCCAACCACACCTCTTACCCTGCTGCCTACAAAAATGTCATCGCAGTAGGCGCTGTAAATGAGACAGGCAGCCGCGCATACTTCTCCTGCTATGGTTCCTGGAAGGATGTTTCAGCCCCCGGAACCGACATTACATCTTCATATCCTACAGGCAAGACTCCAAGCCGTTACACAGCAGGCAAGGGCTATGAAGTTATGGACGGAACCTCCCAGGCAACTCCTGTTGTCGCAGGAGCCTGCGCTCTTTATATGAGCTATGTGGGACATGTTTCTCCCGATGCCATGTTAAAAGCCCTTAAGGCTTCTCAGTCCAACGGCATCATCAATGTAGGCAGACTTATGAAATCAGCTAAGCCCGCTTCTACAGCATCTTATGCAGTTACAGGAAACAAGAACGTAACCTCTGTTAAGATCCAAAACGCTTCAGGCAACAACGCAGGTTACAGATTATCCCAGAAAAATGATTCCGTTACAGGAGCTACAATCTACATTGGCAATTCACTGACCAGCATCACTCTTAAGGCAGTGCAGACCACCAAGTCAGGTTCTGCTCCCACTCCTTACTGGACCTCCAGCAACCCCAAGGTAGCCACAGTAACCAATGGCAATGCCACAACTACTGTCAAGGCTGTATCCAAGGGAAAAGCAACCATCACCTGCTTTGCAAGAGACGGTTCAGGCAAAAAGGCATCTGTTACTCTCACTGTTGCTCAGGGTGTAACCGAAGTAAGATTAACAGGTCAGACCGTAGTTACTCCAGGTTCAAAGGCAAGCTACAAGGCTACTGCTTATCCTTCAAATGCAAACTTTAAGACAGTTACCTATAAACTTGCAAAAGCCGTTACCGGAGTTAAGGTTGATGCAAAGACCGGTAAGGCTACCATTGATAAAACAGCAAAGGGAAGCTTCACAGTTGTTGCCCAATCCACAGATCCCGGTGCCAAGGCTGATTCCATCACAGTAACCATCGGAAATAAAAAGAAGGCTGACAGCGTAACCATAAGCAAGCCTTCAACCACCACTATTTCAACAGCAGCCAAGGGAAGCCTTGTTAAGAGCGTATCCCTGACAGCAACAGCAAACAACGGCGCTGAGATCCTCTGGAAGACCTCCAACGAGAAGGTTGCCAAGCTCTCAGCCAGCAGAGGAAAGACAGTAACTGTTACAGCTGTTAAGAGCGGTAAGGTTACAATCACAGCCACAGCCAGTGACGGTTCAGGTAAAAAGGCTACTATCTCCATCAACGTAGTTAATCCTGTAGCCAGCATTCATATGGTAGCCAAGGGCGGCAACTCAGATTACTCTGTAGCTACCGGCTGCAGCACAACCTTTAAGGCTGTAATCGGTTCAACCTACGGAACACCTTCCAACAAAAAGGTTAACTGGACCTACGAGATCTACGGCCGCGGCAACAACGGTCTTGAGAAGCTCGGCTCCAAAGCTCAGGAATACTGCAAGAAGTACAACGCTTTCTATACAGTAAATAACAGCGGTAAAGTAACCGCCAACGAAAGCAACACCTTTGCTAACCATGTATCTGAGATCAAGAAGTATGGTGCTAACTATAAAGATTATGCAGTAAAGGTAAGAGCTACAGCCGCTGACGGGTCAGGCTCCTATGACGAGAAAACAATTTACAAAGTAACAAGAAATTACGCCATCAGATTCTATCTTCTTGATAACGGCGGAGGCAGACACTTCTTTGATTACTTCTATGCTAACGAAGGTGCTGTAGGTGGAATTTACGTATATGCCAACTACTACGAGCTTGCAGTAGAAAGCAGCAATCCCAGTGTTGCCAACGCATATATGGCTACAGTAACACTTAATGATGGAAGCAAAACCAAGATCCTCAGAGTAGACTGTAAGCACAGAGGAACCTGCACCATTAAAGTCAAAGCCGTTGATGGATCCGGAGTAAGTGGTTCCTTCACATTCGAAGTAAGATAATATATATATTTCCCGGACGTTTATGCGGGGGCGGATGGAATTGTAGAAAATACTTGTTTTCGCCGCTCACAAGAATCACTAAATCAAAATCTTAAAGGCATTACAGACTTTCACGTTGTTCAGAACAGTCTGTAATGCCTTTATCTTTTGATTAAGTGTTAGTTATTTTTTTGAAGAGTCGACTACTTTAATGGTTAAAGTTCGACTGAAACCTGAGCCGTCACGGAGGGCCACCTTGAAGCTTGTCTTGCCTACCTTGTAAGGATAGATGATGAGGCCTGTAATACCTGAGGAACTGTGAGTTCCGAAGTAGCCACTGGCAACTGAGGTGTTACTGCTGTTTAGTGCAAAAACTTTTTTCTGTGCACCACTAAGCTCTGAATCATACTTAACATCAACAAAGGTAGGATTGTATTTTTTATCCGCAAGATCTATTTCAATAATAGTTGTCTTTTCCTTGCTCAAAGTGTATTCATTTTTACCGCCGACTTCTTTGGCATTGTACTGATAAAAATCGATGTAGGTGGCATGCTCAATAGCTCTGATAATACTTGATTCCTTGTAAAATCCGGAACCGTCGGCTGCTGTGGCAGAAACAATTATGCCAAAATCCTTATATTTCTTGATGCCATCACTGCCATAGCCATATTTCTGTATATTTCTTTCAAATTTCTCACTGGAATTGACTTTGATCTTTCCCTTTGAGAATTCAAAAAATGCTTTGTCATTTTTGATAGCTTCATAAAGTATGGGATTAACAGCCTTCAATCTGTCAGTACCGCCTGCCTCTTTGTATGCAACGATATCATAATCCCATTCAATTCTCTGATCCGAAGGTACTCCATAGGCTTTACCCAGGGCTGCGTCAACATTTATGGTGCCTCCATAGGCCACATAAGTGCGCTGGTTATTCCTGATGTTAAGACTAAGTGAAGATGCGGGAATCACTACACTGAGCTTAACCTTGCTGCTCTTTTTGCTGCCATCAAGACTTGTGCAGGTTATGGTTACAGTGCCCTTTTTGCGGGCCCTGAAAGAAACTGTTGTCTCTCCTGTGGCTTCATCGTAGGATGTTTCTTCTACACTCACCACCTGGGGATTGGAGCTTGTAAACTCAACCCGTTTTCCAGTCTTTACTCCCGGTGCATACGCAGCCCCCACCAGTGTGAGAGTCTTATTATATTTTCCAACAGTTACCGGAGCCATAACTGTCCAGTCCGTTGATCCCGATGCATTGGGATTCTTTACCGTCACCCTGTCTGCCTTCGGACTTATCACAAAGCTTGTATTGTCAAAAATACTGCTGTCCTCAAGGGATGTGGCTCTTACATATATCTCACCGGAATAGGAAACCGTCTTGGCCACTTTGACAACGCCTTTGCTGCTTACGGTAACTCCGGAGATTGTCTTAAGTGCTCTGCCCTCTCCCTGATATTCTCCAACTTCCCATTTCACCTTTTTTTCATTAGCATCGTAAGGAAGTACTGTTGCTGTATAGGTAGCCTTACCTCCGGCGTCAATATAGACCTGGCCCGCCACCTGAAGGTCTGTTACAGGCTGTCTTACAGTAACAGTCACTGTTGTGCTTTTTCCTGAGCCGTCCGCTGCTTTGGCTGTTATCTTGGCAGTTCCCTTTGAAAGGGCGGTAATCCTGAATTCTTTTCCCGACTCATTGGTGCTCTCTATACTTATGACCTTGGAATTACTGTTTTTTACCACGGGGGCCTTGATATAGTCCTCAATATCGCCATCCTTCGTGGCCTGCTCCACATACACATCAACGGAGGAATATTTAATATCATCCTCCATTGATATTTCATCTCCTGCTTCAGAAGCATCCTTGAAAAGAACTATGGATTTCACTTTTCCGGTTGAGTCCGCATCTATATATCCGCTGTAGACATCACTGTTAAATCTGATATCTGTTATCTGTTTATCTCCCACTACCTTAATGCTGCAGGTGGCTTTCTTGCCTGAGCCGTCAAGAACCTGACAGGTGATGGTGGCAGTGCCTGCTGAGACAGGAATGACGGAAACCTTTGACAAACCAAGTCCCAGACTTGTTCCTGAAATCCTGGCGACGCTGTCATTGGAACTGGTCCATTTCAGGGAAGTATATTTCAGGTAATCCTTCTTTATCATGTCCTCGCCATCGGTATTAAGGAGCCTGTTGATACCAAGGTCCGCCGCCTCCGAAATTCCTGCTGCTGGCGAATTCAAAGCAAGGCTGGTCTTATCAAGGGCTATTGTCTTAACCTTGAGATTGGCTGAGCTTGGCTTATCAGATGAAGGTGTTTTTCCAAGCATCTTGGCCACGTTGACAACACCTGCTCCCGTACCGGCCTGGGATGTCTTGGTGGCTGTGCTCTTAAGAACTTTTTCCATGGCATCGGGACTTACATGCCCGGCATAGCTCATATACAGGGCGCAGGCACCGGCCACAATTGGGGATGCCATAGAAGTTCCGTCCTTAGGGCCATAGGATTTCTCTGAATTCATAGTTGTGGAGTAGATTTCCTCTCCGGGAGCAGAAATATCTGCCCATGAACCATAATCTGAAAAGTCAGCCAGAGTGTTATCTTTTCTTGTGGCACAGACGCCGATAACATGGTCATAGCTGGCAGGGAATTTAACAAGATTGGTTCCGTCATTACCCATAGCTGCTACAATGGTCACGCCCTGGGCATAGGCGGCATCAACGGCGGCCTTCATGGCTGCATTATAGGTATTTGAACCGATACTCATATTAATGATGTCAGCTCTTCTTTCGCCGTAATACGTGGAGGATTCTCCATCGATGGCACCGGCCGCATATTGTATAGCCTTCACCATATAGGAAATCACCGGAGAACCGGGATTGGAGGGTTTGCATACATTGAGAGGAAGGATCTTGGCTCCGGGAGCAACACCACTTCCACCAAGTCCATTACCCAAAGAAGCCGCAATAAGACCTGACACGTGAGTTCCATGGCCATAACCATCCTCATTACTTTCATTCATTCCAATAGCATAGGTATCATGATTAACCTGTTCATAATTATCGACTATAGCTGTAGCAAGATCCTCGTGGTCAGTCTTAACTCCTGAGTCTATTACTGCAACGATAACATCGCTGCTTCCCAGAGAAACATCCCAGGCATCATAGCATCCCAGGGCCTCAAGGTGCCACTGATACTGGCCGTTTTCCGGATTAAGCAGTGGATCGTCATGTCCAAGATCGTAATTCTGTGAAGCCCAGTCTGTAAACTCAGCTTCTTCCTCCTCAAAGCTAAGAAGGTAGTCAGGTTCAACTGCGGGAATATTATTATCAAGGTCTATGCCATATTCAAAGGCTTCAACCACGGTAAAATCACTGTCCTCCAGGCTGATGGTGGCAAGGCCGAAGGAATAGTCAAGAAGCTCTCCGCCATAGGCTGCGGCTATCTTCTGTGCTTCCTCCTGATCAGAGGCCAGGGTGATGACCTGATTCTCAACATAGTCCCTGCCCTCTTCCATCTCAAGAAGATCTGAAAGTACATCATTTTCTATAAGTTCTTCCTTAACCTCTATTTCATCTTCTGTGAGGATGAATTCTTCAACCTCTTCAGCAGGTCTGTAATCTTCTTCCTCCTCGGGAGTCTCTACGATAATCTCTTCAGATTCCTCTTCTGATAATTCCTCGTCCGGCGACTCCTCTTCCAGAAAAATCTCCTCTATCTCCACATCAAAATCAGCCTGCGTGGATGCGCAGGCTGTTTGAGTACTGTTTATTATCATTGCGGCAGCAAGTATTCCTGATAAAACCTTTGCTGCCATTGCCCATTTGTGCCTCAAAACCGCCACTTCCTTTCATATTGTTACACCGTCATGATGATATAGGAATACGTCATGACCTTATGCCCCTATCATCATTATATACGAGTATACGTGCAAAATGGCGGATTTATCGACTTTTAACACATACCTAAAGAAATTTTCAGAGATTTGACCCCAATATCTTGGTGCCGGTTATCGAAGTATCGATAAGTTTTAGGTTTCGGCCGGAGTAATTTCCGAAATACCCTTTAATCCTACATTTCTCAAAGGTGATATTTCTGATAGTCACATAGGCACTGTTTCCGGGATCGTAATGGGTCATGAAACAGCAGAATGCCGCATCATCTTTTCCCTGATATGCCCTGATGTCAGTGTTCTTCACGTACATGGTGTCGCAGACAACAAATTCGGACTGAACATATCCCGTCTGCTTGGGCTTATTGTTGGGCTCCACATAGATGCCACACTGAGGGGCTGTTCCGTGGCTGTCTCTGATAAGACAGTCCTCAACTCTAAGTCCCTGGCTATAGGTCTTATCCGTTCCAAGATCCACCACAGATATACCGTTTCGCCTGTTGTTGTAAATCTCGCAGTTCTTGACGGTGATATTTCTGCAGCCTATGCTGGCCTTGAAAAGAGCTCTGGTGCCGATGTAGATTCCATCACCCCAGTTGTCATAGATTGTCATGTCTGAGATGGTTACATTGCAGGCTCCCGCAAGATAGACGCCGTGTCCGCTCTCGCCGCTGCTGCCTGTGTGTCTGTTTCTCTCACCATAGATCTGTCCGCCGGATATGACGATATTGTCAGGAACCACTTCACCCTCGCCGTAGTCCAGCTTTTCACCCTGGACAATGATAACTCCGTAGTCTCCAAGGTTATTGCCCTGAACTCTTAAGATGGCGTCGGGATCCATCACCAGTCTTACACCTGAGGTTACATGGATACCGGTGGAAAGCATATCCGAACCGGAATTGGTATTGTAGGCTGAAACATCATATACACCGCCGGGAACAAAGACAGTAATGTCACTTTCCTTGTGTCCCGCTTTTTTACTGTTCTCGTGGGCCTTCTTGATAGCTTCGTTAATGGCCACATTATCTGACCTGCCATCTCCGGGTGATGCGCCAAAGTCAGTTATTACATTGATTCCTTCCACATGTTCGGAGATATAAACTGTGCAGCTGCCCTTCTTTCCGCCGGGAGTTGTAACAGATACGTTGACCTTGCCGGTGGCAGTTGCCTTAAGAGCCAGAGCCTGGCCGCCTGTGGTGGTGATCTCCTGGTGCTGTCCAAAGAAGGAACCGTTATCGAGACTTGCGATTATCTTCTGGGCTTCGGAGGCATTCTTTACTCCCCTTACCAGGGAAGCGTCCACCACAGCACTCTCCAGAGTCTCGCAGTTACTTATGGTCCAGGTAAAGGATACGTCTGAAGCATCCTCCGGGCTCGCAATAGCTGTGAGCATGTTGTAGGCCGCCCAGCTGCTCTCTTTAACAGTGGATTCATTCTCAGCATTCTCATTCTTAAGGCCCATATAAAGGGCTGTTTTATCGATGGTAAGCTTGGCCACAGGCTCATAAACCCTGATACCGAAGCTTGCCTTAAGCCCTGAGCCGTCATTTAAGGTGGCTGTAATGGTGGCTGTTCCTGCCCCCTTGGCTGTAACCTTGCCGGAGGTCTTGTTAACTGTTGCCACAGTCACATCAGAGCTGGTAAAAATGAATTTCTGGATCTCAGATTTTGTCTTGCTCTCCTCAAGATTCAGATATGCCACTGCCTTAGGGCTGAAGCTCTTACCCTTTTCCAGGGAGTAGGTCAGGTTCTCAAATTCGATGCAGTTGGCATTTCCGTGGATGGTAACAGTGCAGGTGGCGGTAAAAGGCGCACCCTTCTTATTCCTGGCTGTGGTCTCAGCCTGGATCTTCACTGTCTTTTTAATGGTCTCATCGGTCTTTTTTGCTTTGATACGAACCTTATTACCCTCGTTCTCATAGAGATCCGTGGTAACTGTAAGCTCCTCGCTCTCCTCATCTCCCTCCATGAAGCAGATGTCCTTGGCATACTCTTCAGGGATTGTCCAGATCACACCGGCCTTCTCGGGGGCAGTAGGTGTCAGTATTGCGGAAAGCTCAGTGACGGTGCCTCTTCCCATGGTTACCTTCGAACTTGAAAGAGCGATCTTGCTTACTTCATTGGAGGTAACCTTAACCTTGCAGGACAGGGTCTTGGGCTTGGTCGCTCCATAAGGGGTATAGCTGGCCTTAAGGGTTATAGTTCCCTTACTGTCAGTATTTACTGCTCCAAGAGTACATGCTCCATCAGGATGTACCTGTGTTATTCCCACAAAGTTATTCTTGGAAATCTCCCACTTCACAGCCTCTGGATTGGCAGCCATTTCAATGGCGTCGCCCTTTGCGTCAAAGCCACTGGTGCAGCCATAGCCCCGGTCGGATGCCGGTGTAAATACCACCGAAATCTTATAATCAGCCCCGGGCTTCATGGATACACTGCTGACACTTAAGGAAGCCTTTTTAACGGGAACATAGATCCTTACTATTGCGGAATCATTATTCGGGGAAATGATGCTCTCTGCTGTATTCTCTGCTCTTACCAGGACGCTGCCGGGCTTCATGGCCGTCAGGGCGCCTGTCTTTTTATCGATGACAGCCTTGTCGGTCTCAGTTCCGTCAAGGTTTGTCACAGACCAGCGAACCTCCTTGTTAAGGGGCTGATCCTTCTTGTTGCCGCCATTAAATACAGCCTTTATCTTAAGAGTCTTGTCCACGGCCACAAGGCCTTTTCCTGTGTTAACTTCAATTGTTTTCACAGGATTTCCCACAGTAACAGAGCATTTTGCCTTGGCACTTCCCGCAGATGCGGTTATAACTGCTTTGCCCTTGGACTTGGCTGTAAAAATGCCCACGGTCCTGCCATCACTGTCTGTTCTTGTTCCGGCAGGCTCTATCACTGCATTGTTACTGCTGGTGAAGGTAATATCGCCGATACCGGTCACAGGCATTACAGCGCTGACCTTTATTTCGAAGTTATGACTCTCTCCGACCTTAAGCGTGGTATCGGAAAGTCTTATATCCGTTATGCTGTCATATACATTAACCCTGAACTTGGCCACCAGACCGGTCCAGAGGTTCTTGGCTATAATAACGGTGGTTCCTGAGCTCTTACCCTTCACGGTACCGTCGGAGGTAACTGTGGCAACAGCCATATTTTCAGAGCTGTAATACAGATTGGCATCAGCCGGAGCAGTAGGAGTATAGGAGGAGGTCACCTTTATTGTTTCTCCCTGGGCTACGGACAGGCTCTCGCCATAGCTCTGCTTGCTGGAAGTGATCTCTTTTCCCTCACAGCTAATAATAAGCTCGGTCTTATCGATCACAGCGCTGCCGGGATCACCGGCTTCTGCGATGGTAACTCTCCAGCTTCCGTATACCGCGCCGTCATCCAGGGATGTGGCGTAGATATATGCAAACTGGGTTGCAGCAGGCCACAGGTTTGCCGTTCCGTCATGATTGGTATCCTCAGAGTGGATTGCCACTATGACTTTATTTCCTGTGTCATAATCAGTCTGGGTCCTGCTTACAGGCATTTTACCGCTCTCGGTCAAAAAGCCTGCAACAAGTGCATCGGAGGTGGTCCAGAGGATCCTTCCGCTGTTATCCTTACCCTTGTCAGGCAAAAGAAAATCTGCGGAAAGCTCCAGGCTGTAGCCCTCATCACCTTCGCTGGTTCCTCTGTAGAGCACCACGCCATCAGCTTCAATGTCGATGCTGGTGGGTTCAGATTTCCAGCCTGCGTAGAGGGTCATGTCCTCGGTAACTGCAAATGGAAAACTTGCAGCACTGGTCAAGGCTTCATCCTCAAACCATCCGGTAAATCTGCTTCCTGTCTTTACAGGCTCCCTCTCGGGATAATCAAGCATCTCCCCGAATGCCACCTCTTTGGCGGGAATATAGCTTCCGCCGTTTGTTTCAAAGGTCACAGTCCTTTTGGCCTCTTCCCACTGGGCGTAGAGGGTGACTGTATCCCCATCGATGCTGGTCAGGTTCTTTACCAGAGCGCGGTCTGCAAAAGTCTTGCCGCTGCCGTCCTTTCTGGTGTTCCAGCCGGCAAAATCATAGGCACCTTCCCTGTAAAACTCATTCTCAGGAAGGTATTCCTCATTGTCATAGCTGAAGGTTATATCCATCATCAGACCCCCGGCGTCCTCGGCATTGGGGTCAAAGGAAACAACGTATTCATTGGGGGTATATCTTGCAACCAGCTCTGTGTCGGAAACCTTTTCCCACTCATTAAAGCTGTAGCCCTTCTTATAAGGTTCCGGCAGAGAATCAGGCTCTTCATTGGCAAGACACAGCAGGTAGGACTTTTCACAGCTTCCGCCGTCAGCATCCAGAACTATTTTTCTGTAGGTGTTTACTGCAACGCTCTCACAGATCCAGAAGTCCTTTCTGACACTTCTTACGGCGTAGTCCACCTCTTTGCTCTCGTAGTCATCCTTCATGAAGCTGTCTGTGAAGTGGTAGCTCTCCTTGCCGGAGGAGGCGGATATCTTTTTTACCACCTCACCGTTTCTTACGATCTCATATTTCTGGGCGCCCTTGGCAGCATCCCAGGTCAGGGTCACGTTGTTGAACCTGTCCACGGAGGCGCTAAGACCCACTGGAGCCTGAGGGAATACCCAGACATAAACGGATTTCAGGGTATCGCCGCAAAGAGCAGTAATAAGGGTGCTTCCGATCTCATGTCCTTTAACAACGCCTGTGGTGGAATCAACGGAAGCTATACTCGGATCCGATGAGATCCAGTAGGGATCCTCAGGAAGCTCAGCCTCCTTGGGGATAGGCATAACCTTAAAGGTATACTCATTGCCCATCTCCACATCCTCGCAGCCGTCGATGGTAAATCCCAGAAGCTTGGGCTCAACGGTGATGTTAAAAGAGTTCTGGGCATAATTACCGTTTTCATCAGCCATAAGTGCCCTGGCGGTGATGGTGGCTGAACCCGCAGCCTTACCGTAGAGATATCCGTTTACCACGGTAACAACACTTGTGTCGCTGCTGATATATTCAAGCTTCTTGTTGGCAGCATTCTTTGGAAATACGCTGGCTTTGGCCTTCCTGGATTCGCTGACTCCAAGGACCATGCCATCCATTCCGTCATCAAAAACTATCTCACTGGGAGCTATGGGAGAATCTGAAATATCCTCAGCATCACAGGTATAGGCTTTGATCTTGATATTACAGTTATTCTCAGCTCCGAAATCCTGCCAGTAACCGTCCTCATTGACCATAATAAAGCTCTGTCCGGCCTCTGCGGCGGTCTCAACTATATACCAGGAAAAGGCCTCGCTCTCAAAGCCAAAGCTGCCCTTTCTGGAGCTCTCATCCTGTCCCACATAGGGCTGATCCTTCAACTCCACAACTACGGAAAAGATTGTTCCGGGAGTCAGGGTCACCGGGGTATCCAGGGTGACAGTGGTAAATCCGGCGTAGTCAAGGGTGCCTGAGCAGCCACTTACAAGCCTTCCGCTCTCAGGGTCCTCATCTGCGTCCAGAAGATCTGTATAAACATAAACGTTGTAATCAGCACCGGCGCCGCCGCTGTAGAAGCCCACAGCCTTTAAGGTCTCCCCCGCTGCTCCCCCGGGAGCCTTGGATGTAAAGACATTGGCAGCCTTTCTTGCATTGGTGAAATCCACGTCCATACCGCCGTCGTACTGATAGTTGTTGTCATAATTGTCTGCGGACTCAAAGTCGAAGGCGTGGACATAATCATTAAGACTGCCCTCGTAATAGGACATCCAGAAGTAACCGTCATACTCCTGATTATCCTCAAGAGAACCTTCCTTCCAGCTGTTTCTTACAAGCCAGGCTCCGTCCTCGGGAGGGGTCTGTGTGAAGTTTTCTTTTGGGAAATTGTCATCCCAGCCCACAAAGGTCACCGCATGGTTGGCCAGGTTGTAGTCAGGATTGTAGTAGGAGTTGAATCTTGCATTATAAATAGTGGCATCTGCGCCTCCCACGAAGGGATTAACGGCATAGAAGCTCATGGACACAGAACCATATTTTTTTATCAGATTCTTAATGGATGAAAGGTTTTCTATGCTGTATTGCTGGTCATAGTAACCCTGAAGATGGGCTGCATCATCATAGGCAAGGCCCTCGTCGATGATCCTGTAGTTGAGCTCCTCCGCCGTATCATAGGGAAGATTCTCCTCAGGGGCAGCACCGGTCCAGTTGGCCAGTACGTTCTCGGAAAGGAAAACATTGCCGCCAACATCAAGTATATTTTCGCCGCTTTCAAAGCAGCTGTTGTAATCCCCCTTGGTTCCTCCCAGGGGGTCCTCTACTGTTCTATAGGAAAAATAGGCCAGATGAAGCTTGGAATACTCAGGGCTGTAATAGGATGGCAGCTCGCCGTTATTCATCATGCCTATCTCAGCCAGTGCCAACGTTGAAAAGGCCCAGCAGGTTCCGTAGTTTCCCTGATTCCTAAGGGGCGGAAGGTTCGGAGTTACATAGTAGTCCTCCAGATCATCCTCCATAGCCAGAAGAATCTCTCCGGAAGCATTATCCCTCTGAAGGCTCCTTATCTTCACATCATGATCCAGCTGGCGATAACCTGCGGGAGTCTGATGCTGCTGATCTTCCTCAGGGTAAAAGGAGGCAGGTGAATTTTCGCCCTCTGCCTCTTCTTCCTCAGGACTTTCTGTGGTCTCGATGATTATCTCACCCGGATCCTCTTCGCTGTCCTGATCAGTTTCTAATTCCGGTGATTCCGGAAGAATCTCCTCTTCAAGGGAAGCCTCCTCTGTTTCAGAAGGCTCCTCAGTAAGGATAAGTTCCTCTTCCGGGTCTTCTCCGGTAAAAATCAGGTCTTCCTCTGCCGCCGCATACACACCGGTGCTGTTAGTAAACACCATTGCAGTGGCCAGAAGAACCGATATCAGCCTTTTCTTCATAACACTATCCCCCTCATAAGATAAGTTATTTCGTCAAGCCTTAGATTTTTCTGGTTTTTTTGTTTTGTAATATGTCTTATGCTGTAACCTTGTCGTAAAGGTCGGAAACTACCTTCCAGTCAAGAACCTGGAAAAACTCCTTGATATAGTCGGCACGAAGGTTCTTATATTTCAGATAATAAGCGTGCTCCCAGACATCAAGAGCCAGGATCGGAATTCTTCCTGTTCCTTCGCTTATGGGATTGTCCTGATTAGGTGATGCAGTTACAAAAAGGTTGCCCTTCTTATCGGCTGAAAGGAAGGACCAGCCTGAACCGAACTGTCCCGCAGCTGCCTTGGAAAGTCTGTCTATAACTTCATCGAGGCTTCCGAAGGTCTCATTTATCTTATCCGCAAGCTTCCCAGTGGGAGCCTTGGC
>JAEEGF011986846.1_pt1 | contig 16615 bp, 13 predicted proteins | sample 9134171 | NCBI WGS metagenome assembly JAEEGF01 (sample SAMN16246542, study PRJNA631951) | gut metagenome | biome: gut microbiome; feature: rumen; material: AP-attached | host: Bos | place: Iran: Karaj | collected 2018-10
AATTCCCCATTTCATTCGGAGTGGGATCATACAGAAACATATCTGTTGCAAGATGAAGAGACAATAGACGACGTTGTTGGTATGAAGATGTATCGGTTGGCGGCAGGTGATACGGTTCATGTCTCCACGTTATATGAAAAAGACCGTAAAGTCTATTTTCGTGATGAAGACCAATGGAAATTATTGTATGATTTCGGCTTGGATGTAGGAGAAAGCACAGAACGGGAAGAAATGGGGGATGGGAGCTACACTAGTTTTGTCAATAACGAATTATCTTATGAGGAACAGGATGCTGTATCCTATAAGAAGATGCAGATGAAATATAATGTTGAATTTGATTCTGGCGACAAGTATACTCAGGAACCAGATATCTATTGGATAGAAGGCGTCGGTTCTACGTGTGGTCCTACGTATAATTATTATCCGGTAGATTCGTACACTCACATGTTGATTTCCTGTACCAGACCCGACGGACGTCAGTATGTCACGGAGTACGGGAAGATGTATCTGGAAGGAATCCACTCAATTCAACATGAAGAATTAAAAATGAACAATGAGATGTTCGACCTTCAGGGAAGGAGGGTGACTCATCCGAATAAGGGAGAAATCTACATTCAGAAAGGCCTGAAAGTGAAGCGATAGCCGTTCTTTTTCAACATAACGCGTTCATGTGGTCCTCACGTCGAAAAAACATGGGGCGGTCGTGGGTTTGTCTCAAAGTATTTGTGTACCTTTGCATCAGAAAAATCATTATACAAATAATTACTTGAATTTATGCAACGCAAATTGTACTTATCATTGGTAATCGGCGCCGCCGCAGTGGCCATGCTGTCGATGTCTTCGTGCAGCAAGAAAATGGCTTTGGGCGCTGACAATTTTACAATCAATCCTTCGCCCCTGGAGGCAGTGGGCGGACAGGTGCCCGTAACCATCAACGGCCGCTTCCCCGAGAAGTTCATGAAGAAAAAGGCCATGGTGACCGTGACTCCCGAACTGCGCTACGAGGGCGGCAAAGCCCTAGGCAGCAGCGCCACGTTCCAAGGCGAGAAAGTGGAAGCCAACAACCAGACGATTTCTTACCGCGTGGGCGGAAACTATACGATGAAGTCGAACTTCAAGTATGTGCCCGAAATGCAGAAGAGCGACCTCTACCTGACTTTCGACACCCGCGTGGGCAAGAAGTCGGTGAAGGTGCCCGACGTGAAAATCGGTGAGGGCGTCGTCGCCACGAGCGAACTGGCAGACCGCGCCATCCGCGGCGGCGGTGCAGCCTTTGCCCCCGACGCTTACCAGCACGTCATCCAGCAGAAGCAGGAATCGAACATCAAGTTTCTCATCCAACAGGCCAAAATCCGCACGAGCGAACTGAAAAGCGTCAGCGTGCAGGAGTTCATCAAGACTCTGAAGGACATCCGCGCCGACCGCGAGCGCAAGGAACTGGAGAACGTGGAGATTTCGGCCTACGCTTCGCCCGAAGGCGGACTGGACCTGAACACCCGTCTTGCCAAGGACCGCGAGAAGAACACGCAGGACTACGTGAAGCAGCAGATGAAGCAGGCCGGCCTGGAAGGCATGGTCGACACACGCTACACGGCCGAAGACTGGGACGGTTTCCAGCAACTGGTGCAGGCCTCGAACATCCAGGACAAGGACGTCATCCTGCGTGTCCTGTCGATGTATCAGGACCCCGAGGAGCGCGAACATCAGATCCGCAACCTCTCGGCCGCATTCACGGAACTGACGAAGGAAATCCTGCCCGAACTGCGCCGCTCGCGCATCTCGGTGAACTATGACCTCATCGGACGCTCGGACGACGAAATCCAGGACCAGTACAAGAAGGACGCCAGCCAGCTGAGCGTGGAAGAACTGCTCTACAGCGCCACGCTGACCGAGAACAAGAGCGAACAGGAGGCCATATACAACCGTACGGCTGAAATCTATCCGAACGACTACCGCGCCCTGAACGACCTGGCCACGATGGCCTTCGACGAGGGTAACTACAACAAGGCCCGCACCCTGCTACAGCGTGCCGTGGGCGTGAAAGCCGACGCCGCCGAGCCGAACATCAACCTGGGTATCCTCTCCATGCTCGACAACGACCTGACAATGGCACAGAACTACCTGTCGAAGGGCACCGAAAGCCCAGCACTGAGCCAGGCTCTAGGTAACCTCTACCTGAAGCAGGGGAACTACGCTCAGGCCGTGAACGCCTTCGGCAACACGACGAGCAACAGCGCCGCCCTGGCACAACTGCTCAACAAGGACTACATGAAAGCCGCCGAAACACTGAGCCGCATGGACGGCAAAGACGCCCTGACCAATTACCTGAAGGCTATCATCGCCGTTCGTACGGGCAACAACAGCACGGCCGTAGAAAAACTGCGCGAAGCTCTGGCTCAAGACGAATCGCTGGCCAAGTATGCCGCCAAAGACCTTGAGTTCAAAAAACTGGCCAACGACGCCACGTTCCGCATCATCACGAACCAATAACCCTTTGCCCCACTCAGACAAAGACATCACAGGGGCCCGTTGCACAACACAACGGGCCCCTGCTGCTAACAATAACGGCAATACACTATATAATAAATAATGAAACGTTTCGCCCTCGCCCTCCTGAAAAGTCTCCCCGCCCTGCTCATACTGACAGCCTGCGGAAGCGGAGACCAATCGTTCACCCTCAAGGGAAAATACAAGAACCTGCAGAGCGGCGACTTCTACGTGTTCAGCACCGATCCCTCATGGCAAGGCTTCGACACCGTACACGTGGACGAGGGCAAGTTCCAATACTCGCGCCCCATCAACGACACCCTGGTACTTACCATCCAATACCCCAACTTCATGCAAATGCAGGTGGTGGTGGCTCCGGGAGCGACCACCACTATCAAAGGTGACGCAAACAACCTGCTGAAAACAAAAATCGGCGGATTGGAGGACAACGAACGGCTGAGCGAATTCCGTCTCTCTACCGTCGGAAAGAATGAAGGGGAAGTGCTGCAGTTGGCCGAAGATTTCATCACGCGACACCCGGCCTCTTTCGTCTCGCTGGCATTGCTTCAGAAGCATTTCCTTAGCCAGCCGGAAATAGACTACAAGCGTGTGGGCCGCATGTTGGACCGCATGGTCAAGGCCACGCCCCGACGGCCCGCAGTCAAACGGCTCCATACCGAATTCCAAGCACTGGCACAGTGTGCACCGGGTAAGAAACTTCCTAAGTTCAGTGCCCTCACCGACGCGGGAATCCGTGTGGACAACGCCACATTCCGAGGCAAGCACCTCGTCATCTGGTTCTGGGCCATGTGGAACGCCGAGATGGCCTATCCTGTCGCCCACGTGCGCCAACTTATGAAGAACTGCAACGGCCAGTTGCAGGCCCTCAATGTTTGTCTGGATGCCGACACCGCAACCATGCACCGTGTGATGAAGCGCGACAGCCTGACCGCCCACATCGTCTGCGACCGCTTGGAGTGGAACTCGCCCCTCGTCCGTGCCTTCGGAGTGCGCGACGTGCCCAGCGCCATCCTTGTAGACACCGCAGGCATTGTCATTGCACGCGACCTCAACGAGGAAGCACTCGAAAAGAAACTGGAAACCATAGGTCTCAAGAAATCTAACAAATAGAAACGCCATGCTGGTACACCTTTTCAGCGCCGCCGTCAACGGCCTTGTGGCCACCGTCGTCGAAATTGAACTGAACACGTTTCCGGGCGACAAAATGGCCATCTCCGGCCTGCCCGACGCCTCAGTACGCGAAAGCTACAACCGTGTCATGAGTGCCATCATCAACAGCGGGTTCAAGAAACCGGCCATGTCCATGATCTTCAACATGGCACCGGCCAACCTGCGCAAGGAAGGCACAGCCTACGACCTGCCCTTCGCCGTAGCCATGCTGGCTTGCGCCAAGATGGTACAGACCGACCGCTTCAAAAAGACGCTCTTGCTCGGTGAGTTGGGACTTGACGGCACGCTGCGACCTGTCCGCGGTTGCCTGCCTATAGCTATCGAAGCCCGCAAACAAGGCTTCGAGACACTGGTAGTTCCGACCGAAAACGTACGTGAAGCCGCCGTCGTCGACCGGCTCCAAGTCTACGGAGCCCATCACCTGGTGGAAGTACTCGACCTGCTCAACGGCAAACCCGTACTGCAACCCACCGAAGTGAACACCCGCGCCGAGTTTTACGCCAACCAACACGCCTACGAGGCCGATTTCAGCGAGGTGCGCGGACAGGAAAACGTGAAACGCGCTTTCGAAGTGGCAGCATCCGGCGGACACAACCTGATTCTCGTCGGCAGTCCCGGATGTGGCAAATCGATGATGGCCAAACGCCTGCCGTCCATCCTGCCGCCACTCACATTGGCCGAAAGTCTCGAGACCACACAGATACACTCCGTGGCCGGACTGCTTCCGCCCGACGTATCACTCATAGCCAAACGTCCTTTCCGCAGCCCCCACCACACCATCAGTGACGTGGCCCTCATCGGCGGCGGCACCACGTTCCAGCCCGGTGAAATCTCACTCGCCCACAACGGTGTGCTCTTCCTGGACGAGCTCCCCGAGTTCAGCCGCGCCGCCCTCGAAACCCTGCGCCAACCCCTCGAAGACCGCGTCATCACCATCAGCCGCGCCAAATACAACATCCAGCTGCCGTGCAGCGTCATGCTCGTGGCCGCCATGAATCCCTGCCCCTGCGGCTACTACAACCATCCCACCCACCGCTGCGACTGCAATCCGGGACAGGTACAGCGCTACCTGAGCAAAATCAGCGGTCCCCTGCTCGACCGCATCGACCTGCAGTGCGAAGTCGTGCCCGTACCATTCAAGGATCTCTCCGAAGCCCCCACGGGCGAAAGCAGCGCCACCATCCGCGAACGTGTCATCCGGGCCCGGGAAATCCAAACCCGTCGCTTCAAAGACATCCCCAACGTCCATTGCAACGCCCAGATGTCCAGCAAACTCGTCCACATCTTCGCCGAACCCGACGCCGAAGGAGCACGCATCCTCGACATGGCCATGACGCGCCTCGATCTCTCCGCCAGGGCCTACGAAAAGATACTCAAAGTCGCCCGCACCATCGCCGACCTCGACGGCAGCAAACTCATCACACGCCAACACATAAGCGAAGCCGTAGGCTACCGCAACCTCGACCGCAGTTCGTGGGGAGAATGAATAATATAGAACCATTATTTACTGACATAAAACCTTACGCACATGAAAAAGATTTTTTTATGCCTTATGGCGACTTTAGGACTGCACACGGCTTGCGGACAGGCCGGACAAAAAGAAAAGACCGTCACGGATGACAAGCAGGATGTGGCTGTGACCGACAGTTACGAGACCGACACATTCACCACGGCCAACGGCCACACGGTCACGTTCCATGCCCTGGTGCACGCCAGCATGCGCATCGTGTACGACGGAAAGGAGATACAGATTGATCCCGCGGGCCAACTGGAGCAGCGCCCCATCGACTACACGGCGATGCCGAAGGCCGACTACATCTTTGTGACCCACGAGCACTTCGACCACTTCGACAAGGAGGCCATACGCACGCTTACCGGCGAGGGCACGCAACTCATTACCAACCGGCGGTGTGCCGACATATTGGGCTACGGGGAGGTGATGGTCAACGGCGACAGCAAGGCCATTGCCAACGACATCCTGGTGGACGCCGTCCCGGCCTACAACACCACCGAGGGCCACACGCAGTTCCACCCGAAGGGACGCGACAACGGCTTCGTGCTCACCCTCGACGGCCTGCGCGTCTACATTGCCGGCGACACGGAGGACATTCCCGAAATGACGGCGCTGAAGGACATCGACATCGCCTTCCTGCCATGCAACCAGCCTTACACGATGACGCCCGAACAGCTCACGAAAGCCGCCCGGGTGATTCGTCCCAAAGTGCTCTTCCCCTACCACTACGGCCAAACCGACGTGACCAAGCTCCCCGCCCTCCTCAAGGACGACGGCATCGACGTGAGAATCCGTCACTACGAATAAATCGTCAAACACCCGTATCAAGTCATGGAATACACCAAAGTTCTGCTCCACTGCGACAACGAGTTTTACGCCGACGAAGTGAGCTCACTGCTTGAGAAGGAAGGCATCGCCTGCCGTCTCCACGACGAACGCAACGACACGGCCTATTCCTATGGGGCCCACGGCGGCAATCTGCCCGGCATCGAAGTACGTGTGAACGAATCGGACTACGAGCGCGCCCTGGCACTGGTGAAGCCCGTCGAAGAGGCCCACCGCCAGTTCGTGCCCTGGTGTCCCGAATGCGGCAGCGACGACGTGGAGCACACCGTGGTCAAGGAACGCCGCCGGCCGTGGGGACCCCTCGTCCTGCTCATTGTCCTGATACTCGCCTTCCTTTTCTTTTACAAGACCGATTATCTGTGGGCCGCCATTCCGTTCATAGCCTTCTTCGGCGCTGTGTTCTATTTCTCGTTCCGCACCACGGAGCGCGACATGTACCGCTGCCGCAAGTGCAACCACACGTTCACCCGCAACCGCTGATTTAACGCTTTTGACACGCCAATGTTAGTATCAGAACCCCGGAGCCGCACTTCGGATTTTTGAAGTCGGACTTCTGCACGCAAAAGCGGCGTTTCGAGAATTCGAAGCGCCGCTTCTGTTTTACCATTTCCTGAGTCTATAACAAAATCGCAACTGTACGGCCATTCTAATGGCCAATTTGACAACTTCGGCCCCACACGGACCGAACGAAAGAAAAAAACCGACGTTGCATAAAAATTTTCCGTACCAGTCCGTACCAGTTTGAAAAATTTGTATTACATTTGCAACGTCGGAAATACATCATATCATGTTACAGCCCAAAACAAAATACAAGCAGATAGTCAATTACGTGTTGAACGGCATCAACGACGGAACACTGCAGAAAGGCGGCTGGCTGCCGTCGGTCAACGAGTTCCGGATGTTGTTCAACGTGTCGCGCGAGACGGTGTTTGCCGGATTGGCGGAGCTAAAGGCCAAAGGGCTCATTGACTCCTGCGCAGGCAAGGGTTGCTATGTGACCGGTATGCAGGCACGGGTGGAGAAGAACATCTTCATGCTGTTCAACGAAATGAATGCGTTCAAACAGACGCTTTACAACGCTTTCGTGAGCGGACTGAAAGCCGACGACACCTTCAACATCCAATTTCACAACTACAACCGCAAGGTGTTTGAAGTGCTGCTGCGCGAGGCCAACGGCCACTACGACACGTTCGTGCTCATGCCCGGCAAGTTCAAAGGTCTGAAACCGCTGCTCGACAGTCTTTCGGGACGCGTGCTGCTGCTCGACCACTGCCACCAGGAACTGAAAGACGCTTTCGGGGGCGTGGTGCAGAACTTCGAGGCCGACACCTACAACGCGCTCATTTCGGGCGAAGCCAAGCTGCAGCGGTACACCTCTTTTTATATGGTACAGAGCGACGCCAAAGAACCTTACGAACGGTACTACGGTATGGAACGATTCTGCGAGGAGCACGGCAAACGGCACCGCTACCTGAACAGTCTCAGGGGACGCACCATCAACGAAGGCGACCTCTTCATGGTGGCCGACGACACTGATCTGGTCACGCTCCTGAAGGCGGCCGCAACACAAGGGCTCACACCGGGACAGGAATTCGGTGTCATTTCATACAACGACACGCCGCTGAAGGAGATTCTGGCCGGCGGCATCACCACGCTGTCCACTGACTTCGCACAAATGGGGCGCACCATGGCGGCCCTCATCCGCAAGCAAACGAAAGGCGTGATTGACAACCCCTGCAAACTGGTCATCCGCGCCTCCATCTGAAAACAAATGAAACAGTAAAAATATCGAAGTTATGAAAAGATTACTCTCAATGATTCTGGCATTGGTGCCCTGCTGCCTGATGGCGCAGACCGTCGTGGTGAACGCTTCGACGGTGGACGGCACGGTTAGTCCGCTCATCTACGGTTCCGGAGCGGAAGACGTGAACCACGAAATCTACGGCGGCCTCTACGACCAGCGCATCTTCGGCGAAGGTTTCGAAGAAGTGGCCGTGATGAATGTGAAGAACTTCAAGGCCTACGACAACCGTTGGGCCGTGTCGGGCGACATTGTGCAACTGGGCACCGGCAGCCACGGCAAACTGATCAGTCAAACGGCCCATGTACGCAAGGGAACGGTGGAGGTGGAAGTACGCTTGGACGGTGCCTCGGCCATTGCTGGACTGATTATGGAAGTCTCCAGTGCAGCACCGGGCATGGATGCCTTCAACGGCTACGAAATCAGTCTGGACGCCGACGACGGCGCCTTCGTCTTCGGCAAACACAAGAACAACTGGCAATCCATCGCCAACAAGCCAGTCACTCTCCTTGCCCGCGACGCTTGGAACAAACTGCGCGTGGAAGTGGACGGCGCCAAATTCGTATGCTACGTCAACGACAACAAGGTGTTTGAATACACTGACGCCTCCAGCCCCCTCAGCGGCGACCTGATTGGCGTGCGCACCGTAAACGGTTCGGCCAGTTTCCGCCATCTCAAGGTAGACGGGACGGAACTCTCCCTGGAAGGCGAACCGGGCGACGTGGCTGATTTCAAACAGTACGACGACATGTGGACACTGGCCGACGGCGTACTGAGCGTCGCCACTACCAAACACGGGAAAATCATTTACCAGAACAAGACACTAGGCAAAGGCTCCATCGCCGTGGAAGTACGCATGGACAGCCAGAGCCCCATAGCCGGCTTCATCTTCGACGTGTCCAACCCGGGCACGGGAGCCGACGCCTTCAACGGTTACGAAGTGAGCCTCAACGGAGGCAGCCGCACCTTCGTATTCGGAAAACACGAACAGAACTGGACCTCCATCACAAACAAGGGCATCTCGTTCACACCGACGGACTGGAACAAGATGCGCATTGACATGGACGGCCGGCAGGCCAAGTGTTACATCAACGATGTTCTCGTCTTTGAGTACGAAGACAAGACCAGCACGCCGCTTATGGAAGGACTCGTCGGCCTGCGTAGCTACGGCGGTTCCGCCAGCTTCCGCAACCTGACGATAGACGGCGCCGCCGTGCCTTTCCGTAACACTCCAATCGGAGTATCGAACATGTGGGACGCCGTGGGTAACGGAACGTACGTTCTCGACGGTGACAATCCCTTCACCGGCCGTTACGCACAGCGCATCAGCGGAGAAAAGGGCGACGGCGTGAGCAACCGCGGACTCAACAAGTGGGGCATCAGCGTGGTGAAGGACTCCGTCTTCCACAACACGCTCTACTTACGCGGCACCGCCTCGAAGATTCAGGTGGCCCTGCAGAATGTGGACGGCACGGTGGAATACGCCCGCAGCGAGATTGAAGGCATCGGCGAGGAGTGGAAGTGTTTCACCACCGACCTCATGCCCACCGCCACCGACCCCGAGGCACGCTACGTGCTCGAACTGGGCGAAGCAGGCACGGTGTGGGCCGACCAGGTGTTACTGGCTTCCGATGCCTACCCGTTCCGCTCCGACCTGACCAAGGCTTTCAAGGACGAGCGCCTGACCTTCCTGCGCTACGGCGGTTGCATGATCAACGCCGGCGGCTATCTGACGAAAAACATGGTAGGCAACCGCCTCGAACGTGCTCCTTACGAAGGCTACTGGTATCTTAACTCCACCAACGGCTTTGCCATTCCCGAATTTGTGGAGTTCGCCCGTCTCATCAACGCCGAGCCAGCCTTCTCCATCAACGTGGAAGACAATCCCGAAGACGTCATCCGGATGCTCGACGAAATGAAGCAGTGGAGGCCCCGCATCATCCAGATAGGCAACGAGGAAATGATAGGCACGAAGGAACTCTCGGCCTACCAGCACTACGTTGACCGTTTCCTCACACTCTACAACGCCATCCACCCCGTCTATCCCGACATCGAGTTTGTCATCGCGGCCTGGTGGCGTTCCGGCGAGAAGGCCACCATGGAACATGTCTTCCGCGCCCTCGACGGCAAGGCGTCCTACTGGGACTACCACCCCTTCATCGAGACACCGGAACAGGCCAAGGAGACCGAGAGCGTCATTGCGCAGATGCAAAAACTCTTCCTCACGTGGAATCCCGAGACCACCATGCGCTGCGTCATCTTCGAGGAGAACGGCTACACCCACAACATGGCCCGTGCCCTGGCCCACGCCACCATGCTCTGCATTGTGCGCCGCACCAACGGCTTCGTACCCATGGACAGTCCGGCCAACGCCCTGCAACCCTACATGCAGAACGACAACGGCTGGGACCAGGGACAAATCTTCTTCGACCCGGCCAAGACCTGGATGCAGCCGCCCTACTACGCCCAGCAGATGGCGGCCAAATACCACCAGTCCCTACTCGTCAACGCCAAGGTAAGCGGATCCAACTTCGACGCCACGGTGACCAAGAACGAAGCGGGCGACACACTCGTGATACATGCCGTCAACTACTCGACGTCCAGCCGCACTATGCTGCTGTCCATAAAAGAATTCGGAGACGTGAAAGACGTGCTGTCCGTCTCGCTCTCCGGTACGGCCAAGGGGCGCAACACCCCCGATAACCCCACGCAGTTTGCGCCCCAGGAGGAACACCTCACCCCAGGCAACAAACTGCCGTTGAAACCATACAGCTACACCGTCTTCGTGCTCACCACCAACGATGCCTCGGGCATAGCCAAAGTGACGGAGGAGCCCGCCGACACATCCAAGCCGGTCTACGACATCAGTGGCAAAAAAACCAGCCGCGACGCTACGGGGCTGCTCATCATGAACAACCACGTCGTGCTCGTCAAGTGACCGCACCCATGCATACAGAGAGGGCACTGTTCCGCGGAACGGTGCCCTCCTTTTTATATTGGAATCACCGGTTCGTCAGAAGAGGAACGCCTTCTCCAGCCAGTAGCATGCCATGCCGGCCACCATGCCCAGAAACGCGATAAAGCCACACTTACTGAGATACCACCCGAAGGTGATGCGCTCCAACCCCATCACGATGACGCCGGCAGCACTGCCGATGATGAGGATGCTGCCGCCCGTGCCGGCGCAGAAAGCCAGCAGTTGCCAGAACGTACCGTCAATCATCAGGTTTTCCGTAGCCCCCATCTCATACATACCCATACACGAGGCCACTAGCGGTACGTTGTCCACGATAGACGAAGCCACGCCTATGACACCCGTGATGAGATAAGCATTGTCGTGCGACACGCGTCCCAGGAAAGCGCCGAACTCGTGGAGCACGCCCGTTTCCTGCAGCGCGGCCACAGCCATCAGAATGCCGAGGAAGAACAGGATGGTCGAAAGGTCAATGCGTGTAAGCAGTTCGCTCACGCGGTTCGTGCGGTGCGACTCCACGCGGCGACGGCCGTAGAAGTACTCCGTCAGCACCCACAGCAGGCCCAACACCAACAGGATGCCCATGAACGGAGGCAGGCCCGTAAGGCTGCGGAAGATGGGCACGAACACCAGGCCGCACACGCCCACATAGAACACGGCGTTGCGCTGGGAGCGCGAAAAGTCGTACGACGCCGGCTTCTTCTCGTCCGCACCGGTCACCTGCACCAGTTCGCCCTTCAGCTTGTAACTCATGATAAGCAACGGCACCAGCATCGCCACGAGCGACGGCAGGAACAACTCCTTGATGACACCCATCGTCGTGATGTTCCCCTTAATCCAAAGCATAATGGTCGTCACGTCGCCGATGGGCGAGAACGCGCCGCCCGCATTGGCCGCAATAATCACCATACCGGCATAGCGCATGCGGGCCCGGCGGTGGGCAATGAGCTTGCGCAGCACCATCACCATGACAATGCTCGTCGTCAGGTTGTCAAGCACGGCCGACAGGAAGAACGTCATAAACGAGATGCGCCACAGCAGCGCCTTCTGGCTCTTCGTTGCCACCTTCTCGCGGACAAACTTGAAACCACCGTTGGCGTCGACCACTTCCACAATGGTCATTGCACCCAACAGGAAGAAAATAATCTCGCTCGTGTCACCCACATGATCCACAAAGATCTCTTCCAGCACGAACTTCTTCAGCGCACTGACTGCCGAACCCTGTTCGCCCAACCAATGGGTAAACTCCGCACCGTGCATCAGCGGCACATACTGACCGCAACTCGACATGTAGAGCACCCAACAGGCCACACTCATCAGAAGAGCCACAGCCGTCTTGTTCACCTTCAGATTATGCTCGAGGGTGATGAAGCAGTAGCCCAACAAAAACACGATTACAATCACCGTTGTCATCATCGCAAATCCCTTTTATCCTATATGTTTACAGATTTTACTCCGTCGTTTTCCAAAACGGTGCAAAATTAGCAAAAAAAAGAGACACCGCGTTTCTTGCGGATGCCTAAAAACCAAAGGAAAAACGTAAATTCTCCGTTTGACTATATAATTTGTAAATTCTGCATGACAGCAACCAGGTCTATCATCCGGCTTACCCTGAAACGCTTCTTAAGCCCTTTTATGTGACTACGCACCGTATGAGGCGAAATACACAGTTCTTTCGCCACTTGTTCTGCAGACAGTCCATAAGAACTCAACTTCACAATTCTTCGGTCGTTCAGACTGTTTTTCTGTAAATCGTACATTTTCCAGACGTCCTCAACCAAATCAAAGAAATAAAACACACGTTATTTCGGCAGTCGCACCATCACCGGCAACGCACCATAGACCTGCTCATAAGCTTCTTTTTCCACATCAGCCATGAGGACTTGACACGAATTGGTAAAAAACAACTCATCCATATCTAACATATTTTCTCATTGCAAAGTTACAACATCATCGGCCCTTTTGCAAGAAAAAAGCCTAAAAAAGGAACTGCCGGCCGAATGTCTTGCCATTCAGTCGGCCTGCTTCCCATAGTGAACTTTACTTTCGTGTTTTCTTTCCCTTTTGGATGTAAATCTCCCCTTGCTTGGGATTCTCTACCCTGCGCCCTTGCAGGTCGTAGATAGTATTGTTCATTTCTTCATTCTTAATTGAACGAATGCCTTCCAAGTACTTCTTCCCGTACTCCGTGACATACTGCCGTCCGTCGGGCCAGGTGCAGGAGATCAGGTATTGGCTGCTGCCGACAAGTTCGCCTTCCGCACCTGTATAAAGCAGGCCCGTTTCTGAGCCGACGCCTTCTACCCAAATAAATGCCTCATTCTCATTGACGCCCATCGTCTGCCGTGGATACTTTATGCCTTTCTGTTCCACCGTGTCGTGAGCGAGAACGATAAAGTCACTGCCATCGTCTCGCTTTGCAACCATTGTTCCAACAGGCAAGCCGAAATCATACAATCTCTTTCCATATTGGGCGCCTGCCGGTGTCATACTAACTGATTTTTCTGGTTCAAACTCATACAATGCACCGATATATTTGGCTTCTTCTTTATCCGGTGTGCCCCAATAAATGCCTTCGTGACTTTCGTACAATTTCTTGCATGTTTTTCCTTGAATCACGGTATCGCCCTTCAATGTATAAGTATAAAGAATGTCACAGTCGGGAGCAGGGCCGTAACTGCGCACTAGCCACGTCTTGCCTTCCACAAGCAGCTCGTCATAGAAGTCATCTATTTCATCGCCTTTCTCATAAAGGCACGTTTCGCCTTCATAGCAGGATAACAGGGTACAATACTTGGCAAGTTCAAACGGACCGTTCTCACAACCTATACTTTCATATACATTGATATATTCTATTTTCCAAGTAAGAGCACCATCGCTAACAATCTGTCTCCAATAAGTGTTTCCACGAATGACTATGTTTCCGACATAGTTTACCAAATAGGAGGATATTTGATTCTCACCCATATACGACATAAACCCTCCGCCTTTGTTCAGATTGAAATCATACAGGGGTAGTTCAACCGTTTCATTGGCATGATGAATCATATAGACTTTCTGGTCTGCCTCTCTCAGCGCGGCATAGTAAGTGGGCTCGTCGCCCACGAACTGGCGGTAGGCTTTCATGTAAACTTGACCGTTAATGGTGGTGTCACCCTGCAGATAAAACAGGCAGGAGTCGTTTGTATAGCTGTTACGCTCGATAAGTACTTTATCGAATTGCACCAGCCATGCTTTTCCTTCCTTGAGGAAGGGCTGGTACTCATGTCCTGCGGTCCATTGGCCGAAGGAACCTGACACTGACAGCCAGCTAAACATAGCGGCCAAAAATACTGTCTTTTTCATGTTGGTAAATGTTTATAGTTGTTCTTTTCTGTTGCAAAGGTAATCATTTATTATAATAGGGTGTATCACCCCCCATTTTAACATTATTTATATTTTAAGGGAAGTTTCATTACAAAGGTACACATTCTTTTTCAAAAGCCCCCACCCTAAATTTGGTGTATTTGCATACCAAATTTGGTGTATTTTCTGTTTTCATGTCCTGTAGGGCTATGTTCGCTGTGCGATTTTCTATGGTTTACTTCGCTATAATAACCATAGAGACTATAGGACTATACAATAAAAATCTTGAGAAACGGGGCGCGGGGGGCGGATTTCGGGGTGCAAAGGCGGGACTTCGGGATGCAGAAGCGGCGTTTCGGAAGTTTGAGAAGGCGTTTCTGATTTCATGGGGTGGGAAGGTGTTCTGACTGCACGTCGTCGCCCATGAAGAAGCGTGCGGTTTCGTCGAAGCGTTCGGGGTCTTCGGTGGTGAGGTAACGGCAGGTGGCACCGCGTGTGCATAGTCCGTCCATTTCGGGGTGGCGGTGGAGGTAGTCCTCGAGGCTGCGGGCCACGTATTCGCCCTGTGCGACGACGGTGACGCCCTGTGGCACGGCCTGGCGTATCTTGGGGAGGAGGAAGGGGAAGTGGGTGCAGCCAAGGATGAGGAGGTCTATCTGCGGGTCGCGCTTGAGGATGCGCTCTATGGGCTGGCGCACGAAGTAGTCGGCGCCGGGCTGGTCGTACTCGAAGTTTTCGACCAGGGGTACCCACATGGGGCAGGCTTCGCCGGAGACTTTGATGTCGGGGAAGAGCTTTTGGATTTCGAGGTCGTAGGACTGCGAGGCCACGGTGCCTGGTGTGGCGAGGATGCCCACGTGGCGGGTGCGCGTCAGCTGTCCGGAGATTTCGGCGGTGGGGCGTATGACACCCAGCACGCGGCGGTGGGGGTCGAGGGCGGGGAGGTCGTGTGTCTGGATGGTGCGCAGGGCTTTGGCCGAGGCGGTGTTGCAGGCGAGGATGACGAGCTGGCAGCCGCGCTCGAAGAGGGCGGTGACGCCCTGGAGGGTGTAGTGGTAGACCACGTCGAAGGAGCGCGTGCCGTAGGGCGCACGGGCGTTGTCGCCAAGGAAGAGGTAATCGTATTCGGGGAGGAGGGCGCGGATTTCGCGAAGCACCGTGAGGCCTCCGAAACCCGAGTCAAACACGCCGATGGGACCCGGCGCCAGGGGAAGGAGTCCGCTCATGTCACTGCTGTTGTTCCTGCTCCTGGGGCTTGGTGGCCGCGGCAGGAGCCGGTGTATCGGCCTGCGGCTTGGCGTTCACGGGGATGACACGCCCTTCGAGGCGGGCTTTGACGATTTCGCTGAGGTCCTTGCCGGCCTGGGTGTGAATGAAGGGGAAGTCGCGGTTATCGGTGTTGATAATGAAGATGAGTCCGTTCTCGCGCCCGATGGCGGCGAGCGTGCTGTCGAGTTTGCTCACCAGAGGGAGCATAAGTTCATCCTCGGCCTTGGAGAGCAGGCGCTCGGCGTCCTTGCGGAACGAGATGCCCTGTTCCATGGCTACCTGGAGCTCCTTCTGACGCTTCAGCATGATTTCCTGCGGGAAGCCTTTCTGCCCGTCCAGGAAGTCGGCGAACATCTTCTTGAACTTTTCCTCGTTGTAGGTAGCCTCGTCGTCGTATTTCGTCTTCAGCGCGCGCAGCGACTGCTGGGCCGTTTCGTACTCGGGCATGGCCTGCAGGGCTTTCTGATAGCTCAGGTAGCCGAACTGATAGGTTTGGGCTCCAACGCCTTGAGGCAGGAGCAGCGTCAGCAGCATCGCGGCGAGACTTGTCAGAATCGGGTGTTTCATTATCTTCATCATTTCAATGGGTTAAGAGTATATCGCTGCAAAAGTAAAGTTATTTTTCCACATATACAAGACTTCATTCGCAAAGAATGATTACCTTTGTAAGGTTTAACAATTCAAGAACACCGCTCCGAACGTATGATGAACAAAAAATTAGCCCTTTTCGTCACGGCGGCCGCGCTCCTGGTTTCGGCAGGACGGGCCGACATCGTGGTGGACCGCTCGCAAACCGTGGGAAAGATAAAGCCCATGAACGGAGTGAACAACGGCCCCGCCGGCCCCTACGGCAACGGCAATTCGCAGCAGAAGGACAACTTCGCGACCTACAAGGCCGCACGCTTCCCCTTTGCCCGCACCCACGACGCGGCGTTCAGCGAAAGCTACGGCAGCGAACACACGGTGGACATCACCTCTGTCTTCCCCGACTTCTCGCGCAAGGCCGACGATCCTACGGCCTACGACTTTGCCATCACCGACTGGTATCTCGACCGCATCCGGCAGATGGGCACCGAGGCGTTCTTCCGCCTGGGGCAGAAGATTGAGCACCATGTGAAGAAATACGGCATCACCCCCCCGAAGGACTTCAGGAAGTGGGCGCAGGTCTGTGAGCACATCATCCGTACCT
>JAEEGF011705436.1_pt1 | contig 16612 bp, 7 predicted proteins | sample 9134171 | NCBI WGS metagenome assembly JAEEGF01 (sample SAMN16246542, study PRJNA631951) | gut metagenome | biome: gut microbiome; feature: rumen; material: AP-attached | host: Bos | place: Iran: Karaj | collected 2018-10
TACGCTGGCAGTCGCCATTCGTCTCGTCCTTGTCAGCCCACGTTCCCTTACCGCCTTTCAGCACCACGGCATCATCGTTCACATGCATGTAGCAGCCTTTCACCAGCACGTCGGTGCACACATCGATATCAATGGCATCCGATGAGGGTGCGCCACGCTTGGGGTCGCCTGACCAAATATTCTCCGTAGGGGCAAAGATATAGCAATCCAGATAACGCACATGGTCGCTCTTATAGACATGGTTTGTCCAAAAGGGCGAATTCATCAGCTTCACGTCCTGAACCGTCACATTCTTCGAGTTGGAGATATACGTCAGACGTGGGCGCTGGGCATCCTTGTTAGTACACTGCGGATTCCACTTACGACGAATCCAAAACTCCTGCCAATAGTTCAATCCATTGCCATCGATAATGCCGTTGCCTGTGATGGTAAAGCCATCCAGTCCGTCAGCATTTACCAATGCACAGAAGTAAGTACAAGTTTCGCCCTCGATACGCGTCTTCATCCATGGGAAATCAATAATACGGTCAGAGCCTTTCAGTTTTCCAATCACATGCAGGTGCGTACCTGTTTTAAAAAACAAAGCGCCCGAGAGGTATGTACCTTCGGGAATTACCACGACACCCCCTCCCTCTTGCGAGCAGCGGTCTATCACAGTCTGAATTTTCTGGGTCTGCACGATGGTTGAGTCCTTGGCCACGCCATAATCCGTAATCACATACTGACGTCCAAGTGTTGCTACGTCCACCTTTGTACCATTCTTAAACCATGCGTCCATCGGTGTACCATCAGGCCACACTTCCTGCTGTTCAATCTTTGCTTTTTTTTGTTTCTTCTTGGCAGCCCATGTATCAGTAGGACTTACCATCATGGTAAGCGCTACAACCACTGCCATCATCAGCATTTTTTTCATCATGTTTGTTCTAGTAGCTACAAATTGTCGTTTTGTGGATGCAAAGATACGAAATATTTCTTATACGCGACACAAAATAGTCTTCAAATTATAGTTTTTTTTCAATCCGGCATGGTATCACGTCAGATTTCAGAGTCGGCGACTTGGCAGTAATCGTGACGTTGCCACTGACCACGACCATACACTTGCCGAAGAAAGCCTTGCGCTTGGGCGACGTAAAACGCTCCATCGAGGTCTGGCAGCCATTGTCCGTACCCAGAATCCGGCCATCGCCTTCGCCAACGAAATAAATCATATCCTCGGCCCATGGACAAAGGTTGCCGTCCTTGTCCACAACCTCGGCAGTGATGAAGGTCGTCGTCTTACCCTGGTAATCCACTGACAAGCGGATACGCTCTGGTGCACCAGCAGTCCTGATGGATTGCTCGCCGACCATTTTGCCATCCTTACGCGCCACAACCTTTACCTCACCCGTTTCAAACGTCACACGCCACATCACATGATACTGATGGTCATCTGCTTTCCGCTTGACACCTTGACTCTTGCCATTGATAAACAACTCCACTTCGTCGGCATTGTTATAGTAGCACCACATATCAATCTCGTCACCAGGAATCCAATTCCAATGAGGGAAGAGATGGAGCACAGGCTTCTGCGTCCACTCGCTCTGATACATGTAATAGACATCCTTGGGGAAGCCTGCAAGGTCGATGATTCCGAAATAGCTTGAGCGTGCAGGAAAGCCATAGGGTGTAGGTTCGCCGATATAGTCGAAACCCGTCCAAATATACTGTCCACCAACGTAGGGGGTATGCTTTACCACATCCCACATCTCCTCATGGGTACTCGACCATGAGGCATGCATATTATCGTAGGCCGAGCACATGTACGAAGGATCGGTATAAGGCAGCCACCATTGTTCAGGGGCCGTATAGATTTTGTCCGAAGGCATCATATAGTATCCACGCGTCTGCAACGCACTGACACTCTCTGAGAATATAAAGGGCTTGTCAGGGAAGTTCTTAGGCACGTCCTTCGCCCACTGATGATGGTAGTTGAAACCAATGATGTCAATCGCACCGCTTTTAAAGAGATGATTATTAGGCGAAGGCTCTTGACAGCCAGCGGTAATAGGACGCGTGGTGTCGTAGCGTTTCACTATCTCTGCCAAGTGTTGCGTCATCAGACTCTGCACACTGAGTTCACCATCCTTGGCCAATGTCGAGGCATCGTGGCCAGCATTCAGAATCAGGTTGGCCTGTTCAAGCGTCAGCGTGTCGGCCTCGGCAGACGACCACTGTTCCAACACCTCGTTGCCTATCGACCACATGAGTATGCTGGGATGGTTACGGTCACGCAGCACCAAGTCGCTTAAGTCGCGTTCATGCCATTCATCGAAGAATCGGGCATAGTCGTTCTGCGTCTTTCTGCGTCGCCACATATCGAAACTCTCGTCCATCACAATCAGTCCCATCGTGTCACACATATTCAGCAGTTCAGGTGCTGGTGGATTATGTGACGTGCGGATACTGTTTACACCCATGGCCTTCAGCTTGGTCAACTTCCTATGCAACGCATCCTCGTTCAGTGCTGCACCCAGACAACCTAAGTCATGATGCTCGCAGACACCGTTTAGCTTGAAGTTCTTGCCATTGAGCCAGAATCCCGTCTTGGCATCGAACTTAAAGTCACGGAAGCCAGTGGTGGTCTCCACTTCGTCCACCACCTTACCACCGACTATCAATTGCGTGCGTACCTTATAAATATAGGGGTCCTCACAAGACCACTTTTTGAGGTGAGAGGTGAGAGATGAGAGATGAGAGATGGGGCCTGTAGAGCGAGCCACGACTTTTCCGTTAGCATCAATCAGCATGTTCTTGACCTTGACCTTTTGTTTGGTAGGATTCTCGTAGTCCACTTCCACCTTACCATCGTGTACATACACGCCCCAATGCTTCACATGGATGGGATGCGTCTTCGTGAGCCACACATGGCGATAGATGCCACAGCCACTATACCAACGGGAGTTTGGTTGGTCGCTATTATCCACCCGTACAGCCACCACATTCTCGCCATCTTTCACGTATGGCGTGATATCATATTCGAACGAACTGTAGCCGTATGGTCGATTCCCAATCTTTTGGCCGTTGACATAGACTGTCGAATTCATATATACCCCGTCGAACTCAATAAAATAGCGATGATTGGTGGTTGATTCACGGTTCATGGTAAAGTGCTTACGATACCAACCTATACCACCTGGCAATGCTCCTCCCGTTGCTCCACTGGGATTACCCACATAGAAGTCGCCCTCTATGGCCCAATCGTGTGGCAAGTCAAGACGGCGCCAAAACGCATCGTTGTAAGTCACTTCCGACATCTGCACGGAGTCGGCCAATATAAAAAGCCAGTCAGCGTCGAAATTCTGACGCTGACGGGCTTGTATCGTGGTCAGTCCCAAAAGAGCGCTGACAAGACAAATCAATCTATTCATAGTTGAATACTAACAGGTTTTCCATTATAGTCGACTATCTTACCCTCTGGATTGTCGAAGTTCAGAGGTTTGGGGGCATCTTTCGTGATAAGCACCACATTGAACTGGCGATTCTTCAGCATGCCATTGAACTGACCGTTACGCTTGCCAAAGGTAACGGTACGTGAAGCATCGTCGTAGGCAATGTCGATAGTGGCATACTTGCCTTTCTCGTAGTTATAGTTGGTACCCTCGTCCTCATAGAGTTGGAACGTACCGTCCTTGCCTGCATAGACGTAGAGGTTGATGAGGTCGGCAGGTTTCTCGTCACAATACTGAATCTCAGGACCGAAAGGAATAATCGAGCCCTCGCGGACATAGACCGGAATACGTTCGTACGGTGCATCGACAACCAGGCGATGACCACCCTCAATGAATTCGCCTGTGTACAGGTCATACCAGCCACACTGTTTAGGGAAATAGACGCTGCGACTGCGTGCCTTATAGTAGCCTACAGGACATGCCATCAAGGCAGGACCGAACATCCACTGGTCCTTGATATCATATATCTCACGATCGCCATTGAAGTCCATCACCAGACCACGCATCATGGTGTAGTCCTTCAGATGTACCCATCCTGCCATCGAATAGAGGTAAGGCATCAGACGATAGCGCAGCTTGTCGTAATAGACAAACGACTGGTAGGCGGGATGATTCTCGGGGGCTATATTCCAGATCTCACGCAACGGCCACTGGCCATGGACGCGGAACAGCGGGATAAAGGTACCGAACTGACTCCAACGGGCCTGCAATTCGCGCCACTCCTTCAGGTCTTCGTTTTCCACCTTCGTGCGGTCATAAATCTGCTGGGCCTGCATATAACGGTTCTCAACACAGAAGCCACCCTGGTCCATACCCCAGAAAGGCAGACCAGACATTGAGTAGTTAAGACCAGCTGTCATCTGAGCACGCATATCCTCCCAACGGGTACCGATATCACCGCTCCATGTTGCTGTAGAGTAACGCTGTTCACCAGCAAAACCGCTACGGGTCAACAGGAACACGCGCTGGTTGGGACGAACTGAACGCTGACCATTATAGATGGCATCGGCATTCACGATAGAATAAGCGTTAAAGTATTCCGTCGTCGTACCTAAAGCGGTAGGACCACTAAGGGCCTTGCGATACCACATGGGGGTACAGTCGCGAACGTTGGGTTCTGAGGCATCCATCCACCAGGCATCAATACCATATTTATATTTAGTAAACAAGTTATCGTCCATCTGTCGCCAGAACATCTTACGGGCTCCGGCATCGTAGGCATCGTAGAACGAACCGACATAACCAGGACCTACCCAGTCGTGGATATCGTCCTTGACGGCCTGATGATACATCCAGCCGTTTTTGTCGAGTTCCTTGTAGTTATCGGTATTACAGTAGAACTTAGGCCATACGCTGATCATGAAGCGACCACCCATCTGATGAACACTGTCGAGCATGGCCTGCGGATTTGGGAAGCGTGAGGCCTCGAACTGATGTGAGCCCCATTGGTCCTCTACCCAATAGTTCCAGTCCTGCACGATGTTATCGCAAGGAATCTGACGCTGGCGGAATTCACCCAGTGTCTGTTCTATCTCGGCACTGGTCTTATAGCGCTCACGACTCTGCCAGAATCCGAGTGCCCACTTGGGATAGACGGGAGCCTTACCTGTCAACGTGCGATAGCCGGAAATTACCTCATCGGCATTCTGTCCTGCAATGAAGTAGTAGTCCATATCCTTGGCCATCTCGCTCCAGATGGAGAGCTTGCGCTGGTCTCTGTAGGCTCTCGACGCACGCAGCCCACAATACGACACATCGCCATCGGGACGCCACTCGATACGCAGCTGCACGCGCTTTCCCTCGTGCATTACCTTGCGGAACTTATAGGTATTGGGGTTCCATGCCGTGCGCCAACGCTCGGGCACCACCTCCTCACCGTCGATATATACCTTAATATATCCCGCGTAATAGAGGATAAAATGATACTGACGGGTATCAGGTGATTCGATGAAACCCTCATAGACCACCGTAGAGCCATTGAGACGGAAGCCCTTCGGCAGATTCTTGATACCACCGGATTCCGTGCGATTGCCCAACTCCGATGCGGCAGGACAGTCGAACTCAAAATAGAGCGAGTCCTCATCGCGCACCAGACGTCGTCCAGTACGGTCTGTATAGGTACCAGTCAGATGACCTGCCCTACCCTGCTTATCGTAAATCTTAAAGGCACGACCCAGTTGCAGATAGTCGTCAGGATTACCAAAGCGACAGTAGCTGTAGGAGTCCCACAGCAGACCATAATTCTTGTTAGAGAGGACAAAAGGTACACTGACCTTCGTATTATACTGGAACAGGTCTTCGTTCAGACCTTTCATATTCAACTCCTCTGACTGGTGCTGACCCAAACCATAGAAAGCCTCCTCACTGGGACTGTCGAACAACAGACGCCATGTCAGGCCGTTGCGCTGTTCCTCAGGTACCTTGGCCACATCGACACCTATCTCACGATCGGGCACACGGAAAGGTTTGAATGTCTTGCCACCTTCAGCTTCTTTCAATAATTGCTTGCCATTGGCATCGTAAAAGGTTATCCGGCCTATAGCTTTCTCTATGCGCGCCTCAACGCTCTGAGCTTTTACCGACAACACATCGCCATTCGTTACGGTGAACTTAGGAGTCGAGGACTGTTTGACCACTATCAGACTCTGTTTTTCCGGCAACTGTGCTTCAGAAGTAGCCTGCACACGAATAATGTTATCGCTGACCACCTGAAGGCGTATCATTTGCGGACTACCAGTTCTTACATCCTTCACAGGAATGGTTACATACTGACCACTGACGGTATAGTCTGCACCCCAAAGAGCCAGTGATGACATAGCTACCACACCAGTCATCATCAATTTAAATAGTTTCATTAGTTTATTATTAGTATTTAGTTCCACTCGTTATGTATATTATCAGTCATTTACCACTTCAGCCTCAACAACCTCAATTTCAGGCTGCGCAGGCAGTGTGATGAAGAAGATGGTTCCACCGCCAGGATTATCTTCGATACGGATTGTTCCCTTATGGGCATCAACAATACTCTTCACACGATCAAGACCTATGCCTTCACCGTTCACCATCGGGTCAAAGGCATGTTCCTTATATTCGTCCTTGATACCAATACCATTGTCGGCCACCTGAATTTGTGCCATATCGTTTTGTATACGAGCCACGCCAACACTAATCAGTGGATCGTATGGGGTAAAGTTAATAGAATTGCGGAACAATATCTCTAAGATTTCCTTAAGTTTAGCCTCATCGAAATCAGCCGTCAACTGGTCTACCGCAGACAGGAAGCTGACCTTGACTTTCTTGTCCGGAATGGGCGATTCATAGTGTTCGCAGATAGCACGTATAAAGACCACGAGGTCTTCTGTCGTCAGGTTTAGTTTGACCGTCTCTTGTTTCGCCCCTTCTGACGGCTGTTTGTTCACTTGCTCCGTAGCTATCTTCATACGCATCTCGTTCATCCATTGCTGCTGTTCGAGTTCACGTCGCATCGTTTCAACCTTCATCCGATTCTCCAGACGTTTCATAAACCACTTGCGCCACACGAAGGCCACTCCTGCAATGATGAGCATGTATAACAATATCATCCAGCGTGTTCGCCACAAGGATGGACGAATGGTGATTTCAAGCGTCGCCTCTTCCTGGCCAAACGTACCATCGTCATTCAGCATTCTGACTCGTAGCGTATAGTCGCCGGCACGCAGCGAGTTGTAAGTAATATTGGGATTCAAATCAGACGTGCGCACCCAACTCTCGTTAAATCCTTCAAGCATATAGACAAAACGCTTGGTATTGGCAATGCTTCCTGCATTACTGCCCATCTGGATCGTAAACTGGTCGTTGAAATTAAGGGTGATTTCACGACAAACATTCAGGGCCTCTTTAAGGATGACGCGTCCGTCCACCTCTTCGCCCACAGCCACATCCTTGTCGAATAGCTGCAGTCCACTGAATACGGGCTTCTCATCCAGGTGGCCGACAGCCAGATTCTTGGTATTGATAATGTCCAAGCCGTCTTGTCCGCCTACCAGAATCATACCTGTCGAAGTGTAACAGATGGCACGCTGGTTGAACGGTCCTGGCTGCAGGCCGTCGTGCTCGTTAAAGCTACGCACGGTAAAATGCCATTCGCCATCCTCGCCTTTCTGTGGTACGACATTCGAGATTCCATGATCGGTCGTTACCCAGATAGTCTGTTGGGCATCCTCGGTAATAGACGTCACGTTCGAACCGAAGAATCCGGACTTCATATCAAGCAAGCGCGTCTTACCCGTCTTTCTGTCGTAGATGGACAAGCCCGATGATGCCGCCTGCCAAACAAGGCCGCGTTTGTCCCAAATGGCCTGTATTGTTGCCGACGAAATGGTATAGGTCGTCTCATCGTGGGGTACAGGAATGTTAATAATCTGATAGGTTTTCGGATGAATCACCGAACAGTACTCTGCATTACCCAGAAGTATCCATCCGTTGGAAGCAGTATTAATACTGTTGGTCCAATTGGTCTTGAGGTTGGAATTGGTCTCGTTGAAGACGCGCTGCACACCCGACTTGGCATCGATACGCATCGCTCCACCGCCCAAGAGGCCTACCCAGATATTGCCCCACAGGTCTTCTGTAATAGACCAGACGTTATTGGTGGTCAGCCCACTGCCTGGAGTGCCCACCATGTAAGTTTTCCATTGTCCGTCGCGATAGCGGATGAGACCTCCCTCCCATGTGCCGAACCACAACGTTCCGTCCTTGGCACAATACGCGCCAACGATGACTGCATTAGGAGTACCCAATACTTGTTTATCGTATTCAGCCACAATTTCAAGAGTCTCAGGATCCATTTTACGGATGCCCCCACTATTCAATCCCAGCCAATAGTACCCCTCCTTGTCCTCACAAATGGCATTAATGTCACCATACGGCAATGAGGTAAAGCTGGCCATAGCATCGGCACACATGGCCACACCACTCTTGTAAGTAGCCACCCACATACGTCCCAAGGGGTCAACATACAGGTGCTTGGCAGTAATATCGGGCAGCGAAGTATTGTCACCTTTCTGATAATTGAACTGTTTCCACTCCTTATTCTGGAAGTCGAGCACCAGCACCCCTAAATGGTCGGTAGCTACCCACAGCAGGCCCCTGGCGTCGTATCTGACCTCCCATACCACAACATCCTCAGGCACATCACTGAACCCCTTGGCCTTCATCAGTTCCGTCAACGAGGTGTACCAGCGTTTCTCTGCAGGATTATAAATATAGGTATTGGTAGAATGGGTTATCACCCATCTCAGCCCGTCCTTGTCGACATACACCCAGTAGTCATTATACGTGTCCAGTGCTTTCTTGACAGTATCGTCACGCCACAGGACACGTCCACGCTGACCGTCAACACATATCAGTTCACCCATGTTGGACGTCATGACCATGCCATCCTCCGTCTCACAGAAACTGGTGACCGAAAAGTCCTTGGGGAATTTGTCTATAGTATATCCGAAGTCTACCTTCTTCAGCAGTTTCTTCTTTGGATTATAGAAGAAGAAACCATCCTCGTATGACTTTACCCAGAAATTCTTCTGCGAATCGATATGTAGTTTTTCGATACCACCGGTAACACCCTGTTTGGCCAGCCACAATCCAGGCGAGCGGTCTGTCTTCTCTGTCACAGGGTCGTACAGCGAATAGCTCATGCCATGATTCAGCCAGAGTTTACCATCGTAGGCCTCCTGGACGTCGTCCATACGGTTGCTTCGCAGCGTCGTTGTATCACGTTCGTACGAGAAGTAGTTCTGGAACCGGTAGCCGTCATACCTACACAAACCGAAGGATGTACAAATCCATATAAAACCGCGAGAGTCCTGCAGGATGCAATTCACTTGCGAGTTTGAAAGTCCGTGGCGCGTATCAAGGTGACGGAACTTCATGTCGCCAATCTTACCCTGACCAGTTATACAGAAACTGATGGCAATAACCAATAGTATGATTGTTTTTCGCATTGTCCCGATCTCTTAATTAAATATCCATCAGCCTTCATCCCTTAGCCTTCTTGCTGGAAGTATCCCTTATTATAAGTTGCTGGGGTACTATCTCCTTATACACCTTACTGTCGCCATTAATATTGCGCAACAGCAGCTGACAGGCCTTGACACCCATCTGGTACGACTGGTCCTGAATGGCTGACATACGTGGCGTCACGTATGCCGCATGGACGTCGTCTGTAAAGCCTATCAGGGCCACATCGTCAGGAATACGCAAGCCACATTCCTTGATGGCTGTAAATGCCGCGAAGGTAATGATATCGTTGAAAGCCAGAATAGCATCAGGGCGGTGGTCACTCTTCAAGAGGTTTGTGGTACTTTCAAGGGCCAGCTGATAGTCAATCTTATCGCAGAGCACCAATTCCCGTTCGATAGGTATATGATTCTCGCGCAACGCCTCCAAATAGCCGTGCTTGCGACGGCGCACCATGTCAAGATGATTAGGACCTCCGATAAACGCAATGCGGCGGCTGCCCGTATCAATGAGATGCTGGGTGGCCTGCTGGGCAGCCTCATCACCATTGGCTGTCACGCTGGAAAAACGGTCTGACAGACAAGTACGTCCGAAGAACACCAAGGGGATACCCATTTCCGCTATCTCCTCGAAATGATGATAATCGGTAGTACTCTGTGCCAGACAGGCTATAATGCCTTCCACATGCATCGAGATAAAGTTGTCGATAGCATGCTCTTCGTCTTCATAGCGCTCATGACTGTTGGCACTGAGCACACTGTAACCAGCACGGCGAGCCTCGTCCTCAATACCATCAAGCACTGCGGCATAGTAATGTGTTACCAAATTTGGAACCACTACACCTATGACTTTGGGAGCTTCACGGCGCAAACTCTGGGCAAACGGGTTGGGACGATAATTGAGTTTTTTAGCCAGATCCTTCACACGTTGTTGCATTTCCTTGCCAATCTCCGGCGAGTTGCGTAGCGCGCGACTCACAGTAGCAATGCTCACCCCTAATTCACGGGCAAGGTCCTTCAACGAAGTTCTATGTTGTTTCTTATTAGTCATAATCGTTAGTTATTAAACCAGAAGGTAAAAAGTGTGTCGATACAATATCGGCTACAAAGTTACGAATTTACTTTGAAAATCGCAAACGTTTACGTGCGTTTTTTGCTGTTTTTATCTTGAAAATGATGAAAAAGTGTGTAACTTTGCACCCAGAAAACAAAAAGTAAGGTGATACTTTTAGTTTCAATGTAAAAGAATGAGTAATGAATAGTTGATAATAAGTTAGTTAGAAAACAAGATTAAGGCTGTCGGGAGACAGCCTTTTTCGATGCCCATCCCTCAGACTTCACACTTCATACTCCAGACATTAGAACATCAGGGTAAAGCCAAAGCGCACGCTGTTTTTGTGACCATGCGAATGGTCGTTATAGTTCATACGGCGTACATACTCAATCTGGAAGAAGCGGAAGATGCTGCGAATACCCAGCGATATTTCCCAATAGGGAACCTTCGGATCCATCACGTACGAGTCTTCGGGGAAATACATCAGGATAGGACTGTCGGCATTGCGTTCAAGACTGGGATTATTCTTGTCGGACAAAGCACCCCACAGCATCTTGGCACCGATATACTCACGCCAACGCAGTTTCTTGATCAGCGGGATGCGGTTGAAAATCTTGCCCTGCATATCCCAGTTCATGTCAACGCTGACGAAACGGTCGTTCAGGAACTCCATACTGGTCAGCAAATTAAACGACTGCTTCTGACTGAGGTACGACATATTGGCAGCAGGCATACATAGCAAGGGGAAGGGAACCTGACTCCACTGGACGCCACCACGGGTGTAGAGGTCAATGCGTCCCCAACTGTTCAGCCAGATGCGTTTGAAGATGCTGGCTTCCGTATAGTGATAGTCGTAATCGCCTCCTAACATGCCCTTGACACCCATAGTATGGCTGAGGATAATGACGGGAGCCTCGCGATTGACCTTCAGACGCCGCTGTTTGGAGTTCGTATAGAGCGCACCTGGCGAATACTCTATCTCAGCACGCAACTCAGTGGTGCGGAAGGGACGGCTGAAGGCTGAAGGCTGAGGGCTGATGTGTGAGGGCTGATGTGTGAGAGGTATGAAGGCCATATTGCCTGCAGCCTCGTTCTTTTCCGTCTTGACACTCAGCAAGGTACGTAGACCATACATCTGCTCATATTCAAAGGTGAACTGCTGCCGATTATAGAACATCATCTTGTCGGCCTTGGCCCACTTGAAAGCCGTGAACACATTATCCTTATCGGTAGACAGGAACTTGTCGGAGGGCGCCATCACGTCGTAGGTCGAGAGAAACGACAGGTTACGCTTGGGGAATTCGTCAGGCAAATACTTCTTCTTATTCAGCGACCACGTCAGCTGCGAACTGTAATAGTTATTATGGCTGCACCAGCCGCGTGCTGCATAACCCTTCCAAAAGAGGTGGCGATTCAGGTTGGCTGTCGTCTGAAGCGAGATACGGGTACGCAGGCCATCGATGAAGTTGGTACTCACCATCGAATTGACGGGACCAATATCCACTTTACTGGGATTGCCTGTCTCAATATAGTTCTCTGCCAACAGTTTAAGTCCCAAAAGAATATACTTGAAACCACCGACGGAACGCATGCCATTCAGGAAATCATCCATTCCTGCTTCGCTGCGCGTCAATTCCACCTTACGGTGCTCTCGCCAAAAGTCGTCGTCCATCAGAGCAGCATCTGGGTCTGTCACCGTCTTGGCCTTGCCCTTAAAGAGTTTGGCAGGGATCTCCGTAAATTGATAATCAGAGAGTCGGGTGGTTCGGATGGCCACACCTTTCTGCAGGAAATCGAACAGCACCAACTCCACGACCATGTCGTCAACGCTGAGCACCCATTCGCCCGTTGGCAATTTAGTAAACTCTTGCGTCACCTTCAGGCCCTCAACAAAATTGACATCTGTCTGATTAGGCAGAATCAGTTCGCAGCGCTTCACCTGGTACGAAGAGTCCTTCAGCACATACAGGTCGCCACGGAAGCCGAAATCCTGTTGGTTGTTGGGCAGGAAATGCAGGTGGATACACGAGTCGCGCTCAACGAGCAGCGTGTCTTCGATATAGTAGCGGTAGAAGGAGATGGCACCATCGCTGATAGGCGACGTAAAGGGATGTTGGAGCAGTCGCACCTGGTCGTCATAAATATTGACATCGGTAAAGACATCCTTCGACACGGTATTCAGGATATCGCCCGTCTGGAAGAAGTCGTTGATACCAGATGAGCGTTGGCCTTTCACGATATTTTTCTCTGCATGCGGAGAGCGCCGGTAGATTTTCTGCGTCACGGTTTCTTCGACGCTGGCAGGCAGGATGAGTTTGCCCGTCTGCTCACAAGTCTCCACCTGATTGGCAATCCATTTATATTTACTGAGCTTTGGCGACTGCAACGCTTCCATATTCATATCGTTGAGCGCCAGCGTCAACTTCTGATACTTGGTGTACTGGTAATAGTCACGATTAGAGAGGTCGGTAGCTTTTTTGTTGGCTATCACCTTCTTCATCAGCTCTACAGCAGGATTATTTTTCCGTTTGTAACGCGCGCGCTTGGAACGTACCGTCACCTCTTTCAGCGAACGGGTATCCTCACGTAGCGACACAAACAGCTTATCCATATCGCCTTCGACAGTGTACGTTCGGGTTTTATAGCCCACGGCACTGACCGTCAGTTTCCACCCCTTATGGCGCTCTATCGTAAAACGTCCGCTAAGGTCGGTGATGGCTGCCACATGATGGCCTTTATATTGCACACTGGCAAACCCGATGTTTTCGCCAGTAGCCTCATCGACTACATGTCCGACAATGGTTTGCGCATGCAATGCTATAGATACAAAAAGGGAAAAAAAGAAAAATATCTGACGCATACCTGAATACTATTATTCCATAGGTATCTCAACCCAGAAGAGTGAACCTACATTCATTTTCGACTCTACACCGACCTTGCCACCGATGCTCAGTGCCATACTGCGACAAATGCTTAACCCCAGGCCAGAGCCTGCAACAAACTCATCTACCTGCACGAAACGTTCGAACAGATGCTCGTTACAATACTTGGGCGGAATGCCTTTACCTGTATCACGAACCCAGATGCGCACCAAGCCATTGTGCACCTGATAGCCCAAGGTCACGACACCTTCGGTTGTAAACTTCAGGGCATTGTCCATATACTGGCTCAAAATCTCGCGCAGGCGGTTACGGTCAGAGAATGGCTGCACAACATCAGCCGTAGTCTCTATTTCTATCTTGACACCTACATCTTTACTCCTATCAGCAAACTTATCCGCTACGTCCATCAGCAACTGACCGAGATTGAAGCGTTCCTTCCTGACAGTCTCGTCGCCGGCTTCCAGCTTCGACATGTTAGCCATATCGTCAAACAAGCGTAACAAGCGGGTATTGTTCTGCTTTATCAGATTAATCAATTCCGTACGCTCCTCATCGTTCTGGGCCATGGGTAACACATCGCTAAAGCCCACAATGGCATTCAACGGTGTACGAATCTCATGCGACATATTGGCCAGGAAAGCAGATTTCAGACGGTCGCTCTCCTCTGCATGGTTACGCGCTTCTATCAGCTCGCGCTCGATTGTCTTCTGATCATCAATAAAGGTCACTGTACCAACGATCATCAGCGGTTTTCCATGCAGGTCACGTTTCTCAATAGTGGCATAGGCATCCTCCCAGTGTATCTGATCGGAATGCGGCAGACGCGTCTCGAACTGCTCGTGTGCCTCGTCGGTACGGCCTTCCATCAAGTCCATCAATGCCCGTTTAATCTTAACGCTGGAGTTGGGTAGCATCAGTTCGTAGAAATCTTCCAATGGGGTGTTGGGAGAGAAATGGAAACTGCCCACCACGTCACGGAAGTCGCTCTCAAAGGTAATGGTTTGAGCCTGCACGTCAATACGGAAGATTGCCATCTTCATCACCTTCAGCACCAGGTCGTACTCTACGGTGTGCCGCTGTACTTTTGATAACAAAAATAACTCTTTTTGCAATTCTTTGCGCACATGCAACTGATGATACAACCACATGACGGCAAATACCAACAACGGGATACCCGCTATCCATATCATGATGTCGAGTCTGAACATGTGGCGCACAGCAAAAAGAATCACGTTGTATGTCATGCCTTTGAGGAAAAGTTGGCGCAAAATTAAGCAAAAAAAATGGAAAAAGAAAGAAATCAGCATTTTTTTTCACTTTTCACTTTTCACTTTTCACTTTTTTATGTACCTTTGCACCATATATTAGTACGTACACATAATGACACAGCAATTTGAAATCATCGCTAAGACCTTTATGGGCCTAGAGCCTGTCTTGGCGAAAGAACTGACGCAGTTGGGCGCAAACGACGTGCAGATAGGTCGTCGTATGGTATCGTTTAAGGGCGATAAGGAACTATTGTATCGCGCCAATTTCCAACTGCACACTGCCATCCGCATCCTGAAACCCATCAAGCATTTTAAGGCATTGTCGGCTGATGATGTCTATGAGGGCGTTAAGGACATTGACTGGAGCGAATATATCGGAATCGACAAGACCTTTGCTGTCGACTCCGTCGTTTTCTCTGAGGAATTCCGCCATTCTAAGTTTGTAGCCTACAAGGTAAAGGATGCCATCGTTGACCAATTCCGCGAGAAGACCGGACAGCGTCCAAACATCAGCATCTCCAATCCTGATATCCGTCTGCACATCCACATTGCCGAAGACCAATGTACGTTGTGTCTTGACTCCAGTGGCGACTCGCTGCATCGTCGCGGCTACCGTCAGGAGTCTGTCGAGGCACCACTCAACGAGGTGTTGGCAGCAGGTATGATCCTGATGACGGGCTGGCATGGCGAGACAGACTTCATCGACCCCATGTGCGGCTCTGGCACACTGCTCATCGAGGCTGCACTGATTGCCCGCAACATGGCACCCGGTCTGTTCCGCAAGGAATATGCCTTCGAGAAGTGGCCTGACTTCGATGCGGAGTTGTTCGACAAGATTTACAATGACGATTCCCAGGAGCGCGAGTTCAACCACCACATCTACGGTTACGACGTGGACATCAAGGCTGTCAACACCGCCCGTCTGAACGTCAAGGCCGCTGGTCTCTCCAACGACATCACCGTTGAAGAGCAAGACTTCAAGAACTTCATGCAGCCTAAGAACAAGAGCATTCTGGTGACCAATCCGCCATACGGCGAGCGCATATCGACCAACGACCTGCTGGGTACCTATAAGATGATTGGCGAACGACTGAAGCATCAGTTCACCGGCAACGAGGCATGGATTCTGTCCTATCGCGAGGAATGCTTCGCCCAGATAGGCTTGAAGCCCAGCATCAAGATTCCCGTCTTCAACGGCTCGTTGGAGTGCGAGTTCCGCAAATACCAGCTGTTTGACGGTAAGATGCGTGAATTCCGTGAGGAGGGTGGCGTTGTCAAGACCGAAGAGGAAAAGCGTCAGATGGCCGAGAAGCGCCGCTTCAAACAAAACCGCGAATTCAAGAAGCGGCTGGACGAGGAGCAGGAGAATGCCGAGGCTGACATCCGTTCGTTCAAATTCCGCTCGTTAGAGAAGAAAGAATCGAACAGAGAATTCCGCCACGAAGAAAGGAAAGCATTCTCCAGAGACGACCGCGACGACAGGAAGCCTTTCAAGAAGAACGACCGCGACGACAGGAAGCCTTTCAGAAAGAACGACCGCGATGACAGGAAGCCTTTCAGGAAGAACGACCGCGACGACAGGAAGTCTTTCAGGAAGAACGACCGCGACAGAAAGAACTTTAAAAAGAACAACCGACGTTTCAATGAGGATGACGAAGATTAAACACCTGCTCATCATAGCATTAGTCACATTAGCACTCCCTATGGCAGCCCAAAAGCTTTTTTCCCTCGAGGACCTGAACTTCGGCGGCAGCAACTACCATAACATGCAGCCCGAAAACAAATGGCTGACATGGTGGGGCGACGAACTCATCAGAACAGATGTGGACGAATGCTATCTTATAGACAAGAAAACTGGCAAAGAGACACGGCTCTTTACCCTCGACGAGGTTAATAAATGGGCTAATAGCGACGAAGAGGCCAA
>JAEEGF010719156.1_pt1 | contig 16607 bp, 12 predicted proteins | sample 9134171 | NCBI WGS metagenome assembly JAEEGF01 (sample SAMN16246542, study PRJNA631951) | gut metagenome | biome: gut microbiome; feature: rumen; material: AP-attached | host: Bos | place: Iran: Karaj | collected 2018-10
TCTTTTCTAAATCATTAAAATCGATCTCGAAGCTTCCGCAGTCCCGAAGAACAAGATCGGAACTCACGGGTTTTCTCCCATTTGCTTCAATATAGGCATAAAAAGGATAATACACCGGCTGCTGGATCAGCACCGCATCTCCGGGCGATGTCAGGGCACGGATGGCCGCGGACATAGCAAAGCAAACGCCGGGTGTCATGACATGCCATTCTTCTTTTACGTCCCAGCCATGGTGTCTCTTCATCCATCCGGAAACCGCTTCAAAAAAGCCGTCCCCGTGCTGAATGTTGGTATAGCCGTAGATGTTATGCGAAGCCACCTTTTTTAATGCATCCTCCACGTAGGAAGAGGTCTTAAAATCCATGTCTGCTACCCACAAAGGCAGAATATCCGCCGGATATCCCCGTTTCTTAGCATGGTCGTATTTGATGCATTTCGTATTTCTTCTGTCGATGACTTCGTCAAAGTTTAAATTTCTCTCTGCCATACCTTGTTTTCTGCTCCGTTTTCTTCTTTTTATCAGGCATCAAATGCCTGCTCCAGATCGGCAATGATATCATTGGGGTTTTCGATCCCAACGGACAGCCGAAGAAGTTTGTCCGTGATCCCCAGTTTTTCTTTCTGGGCAGCCGGCACATCCGGATGGGTCTGTACCGTGGGATAAGTCAGAAGACTCTCCGTTCCGCCAAGACTTTCCGCAAAGGTGATGAGTTTCACGTTCTGCAGGATCTTCACCGCCTGCTCTGCCGACTCTACCGTAAAGGATATCATCCCGCTGCCTGCGTAGTAAACGTCCTTTACCTGTTTTTTGGATTCCAGCCAGGCCTTTACCGCCAGAGCGTTACTCCGATGTTTCTCCATGCGAAGGGCCAGAGTCTTTAATCCCCGCTGGCACAAAAAGCTGTCAAAGGGCGAAAGGGTTGCTCCCGTTGTTTTGGATAACAGGCGGAACCTCTCTGCCAGTTCTTTTGTTGCGCTGCACACAAACCCGCACACGGTATCGTTGTGGCCGCTTAAGTACTTTGTCCCCGAATGCACCACGATATCCGCGCCCTCTAAGATCGGGTTCTGGAAATACGGTGTCATGAAGGTGTTGTCCACGATCAAAAAAGCCCCCACGTCGTGCGCCAGTTTTGCGGTAAGGGAAATGTCCGTTACCCGCATGGTGGGATTGGTGGGGGTCTCGAAATAGACTGCCTTTGTGTCCGGCCGGATCGCTTTCTTCAAAACTTCCGGATCCGTGGTGTCCACATATTCAAAGTCTATGCCGTTCTTTTTGCCCACCTGCTCAAGAAGCCGCACCACCCCTCCGTACAGATCTTCTCCCAGGAGGATGTGATCCCCCGGAGAGAACAGTTCAAATACGGTGGAAATTGCCGCCATACCAGAGGAGAACGCCACCGTATCCACCGCATGTTCCAGCGAAGATACGGTTTCCTCCAGATAAGATCTGGTGGGATTGCTTTCCCGGGAGTAATCAAAGCCGTTCAGGTTATGTCCCGGAGTAAGGTGGGAGAAGGACGCTGTCTGGTAAATGGGATAACAGATCGCGTTATTCCCATCCGGCGTTTTATGTCCTTCCCCGTGGATACATCGGGTGTCAAATGCGTAGTTCATGGTTTTTCTCCCCCATCGTCGTCAGATGATGTACTCAATATACTCGTCGGTGGATGCGCCTCTGCTGATGTCCGCGGAGATCTCCGCCGCGATCTTCATGAGCGTGCTGTCCCGTCTGTCCCTGGTGACAGAACTGTTTTTGATCACATATTCCTTCTGCACCACACTGGGTCTGGGGGAGAGCAGGATCACCCGGTCCGCCAGATAAACTGCTTCATTGATGTCATGTGTAACGAACAAAATGGTCTTTTTTTCTTTTTCCCGGATGGCCATCAGTTCTTCCTGCAGCTTGCATCTGGTAAGATAATCCAGTGCGCTGAAGGGCTCATCCATCAGGATCACCCTCGGGTCCATCACAAGCGCTCTTGCGATGCCGGCTCTCTGCTTCATGCCGCCGGAAAGCTGAGAGGGGTACTTGTCCGCAAAATCAGACAGGCCCGTAAGTTCCATGTACTTATCTACCTGCTCTTTTTGTTTTTCCTTCGGAGCCTTGGAAAGTTCCAGGCCCAGGCCGATATTCCGGCGGATGGTCCGCCAGGGATACAGCGCCGCATCCTGAAATACCACGCCGATCTCCCTGCTGGTCCCCTTTACGGGTTTTCCATCCACTCTCACTTCACCGCCGGTCTGGTTCAGCAGCCCCGCCACGATCTCCAAAAGTGTACTTTTTCCGCATCCGGAAGGACCAACGATGCATACAAATTCTCCTTCATTAATGTCAATGGATACGTTCTTCAAAGCATCGGTGCTTTCCTCGCCTTCCACTTCATACGCTTTACTTACGTGATCGATCTCGATGATAGCCATACTGTTTTCCTCCGTCTCTCCGGCCTTACGCCCGTTCGACACTCCTCGTTCTTATTTTGCCAGGGGATCCTTTAATCCCAGTTCTTCTGCTGCCTTGATTGCGAATTCATTGGTGTAGCTGCCTTCTGCGCTGACGTTTTCATCCATCCAGCCGTATTTCTTCATCAGATCCACGGTGTAGTTTACTCTGTCTTCGGGGATCACGGGGTAGTCTAACCACACGTCGATCTCGGCATTTACGGCATTTCTCATTACCTCTTCGTCGGTGGACATGGTTTCTGCAGCCCACTTGATAAAGTCATCAAAATACTCGTTCTTTACTTCTTCATGTACCTTGTAATAAGCGGTCACAAAACGCTGCAGTTCCTCGGGATGGTTTTTGATAAAATCATCGCTGGCAACGATGCAGCCGGTGTAATAATCGGGAATATAATCCCATGCTCTTGCAAGAACGTGTCCGGTGCCTTCTGCCTCAGCCAGTGCCGCATAGGGGTTATGGATAATGGTGGCTTCCACTTCACCGGAAGTAAGGGTCGCATAAGCTGCCTGACGGGAACCGTTGGCGATGAGTTCCACGGAGTCCTCCGGGATCCCCTGGTCCTCCAGCATCTTTAATACGGACAGCTTCATGCCGCCGCTGGCCCCTGAGGTACCGATCTTTCTGCCTTTTAAGTCCGCCAGGTCTTTTACGTCATTGTTGGCGATGAGCCAGTAGCATCCGGAATAACGCCACATATTACCCACCAGTTTCACGGGAACACCGTTGGAAATGGCCGGAATATAGGTGCTGGGGTCACCGTCCGCCACATCGATCTCGCCTCTGGTAAAGAGGGAAAGCTTGTCATTTCCCGTCGCTGCCTGAGTCTCTTCAAAAATGATCCCTTCTTTTTCATACAGCCCCTTCTGCACCGCATAGTTGTGAACGGAACTGGTCATGCCTGCAAAAAAGGAAGAACGGATGGTGATCACATCCTGGCTTCCGGTAGTCGTATCTGCTGCACCGGCGTCCGTTGTCGTCGTTGTTGTCGTTGTTGCGGTTCCTGCCGCATTGGCGGTAGCTGATCCCGAGCCTGCGGTATCTCCGCATCCGGCCAGGGAAAAGAGAAGTGTTGCCGTTAAAAGTCCTGCGATCCATGTTTTTTTCTTCATAATAGTGTCCTCCTTTTATATGACCCGATGATCTTATACTCTGCGTCCTATACCCGACTCCAACGGTGGCACACAGTGTATTCGATCCCTGCGATCAGCTTGACAAATGTTACGGATATTAAGGTGACGAGAATGATAATGACGAACATCCTCGGGGTGTTTAACAGGTTCTGTGCTTCGGATAGTAAAAATCCAAGGCCCTTTTTGGCTGCCTGCATTTCCGCGAACACCACACCTGTGGTGGCGGTAGCTGCTGCAAGGCGAAGGCCGTTGAACATACTGGGCAGGGCCGCCGGGATCATCACTTTGATCACGGTCTGAAATCTGGATGCCTCAAACACTCTTGCAACTTTCAGGTACGCCTGCTTGGTCTGCTTTGCTCCCGTCACGGTGTTATACAGTACCTGAAAGACCGAGAACAGGAAGATCAGAACCACCTTGGACTGAAATCCGATACCGAACCATAAGATGAGGAGCGGCAGGATCGCAACCTTCGGGATCGCCATAATGGCGGAACAGAAGATGCTCATGTATTCTTCCAGTTTCGGAAACAGGGTCCACAAAAATCCAAAGATGATACCTACAAATGCTGCGATGAGATATCCCGTCAGCACCTCGCTCAGGGTGATGAGCAGGTGAGGTAATAACGTCCCGTTCCCTGCGATCTTGAGAAACTCTTTCACGATACTGCTGGGCGCCGCCAGAAAGATCTTGCTGACTCTTCCCGTGTCCACGGCGATCTCCATGTAGAGAAGCAGGAAGATCACCGTTGCGATCTGCAGTGCGTTCACCACCGTAAATCCGCCTTTTTTCTTCTTCTTTTCAGTTTTTGTTTTTTCCTCTGCTGCTACAGCAGTTGTTCTAAGAATTTCAGCTCTGGCTGCCATAGGTATACTTCCCTTCTTTCACATCCTGACTCTCAAAGTATTCTCGTTTACAACTGGTGGCTCCCGGTGTCATCACATTCTGTGTGATCTTGTGGGATAAGTGTTTCGAGAAGTTCTCGATATTGGTGGTGTCGATCACGTCACAGTAAAACGGTGCCAGCGTTTTGAACCAGGGATAATCGTCGAAGTATTCTCTCCAGGTCTCCGCATAAGGGCAATGATCCTCGCCCCACTCCGGAACCCAGCCAAGGAACGGGATATCCGTTACCTTTCTGAAATCCTCGGGGCTGTCTGCCGCAAGACCTGCTGCCTTTGCCTTCTTTCGAAGCTTGTCCGACCGGTCCAGTGCCAGTTCAAACACTGCCCTGCGGATCAGTTCCTTTGCTTTTTCTTCTCCGAAATTGTCCACCAGCACCTTGCTGAAGTAAAAGTACAAGAGTGCGAACTGTCTGGACGCCTTTCGTACCTGATCCACCGCTTCCTTCTTATCGATGGTGCCGGTGATCTCAAATTGTTCTTTTCCCATGTTTTCCTCCCCGTCATTCCGGCGTCAGCCGGTGACACCGAACGCCATGCGTTCGGGCTAAAGGGCACGCCCTGCGTGCCTACCTCGTCATTTTGTTCCTTATTTCAGATCGTCCGGACCGCCCTTTTCCGTGGTGTAAAAGCTGTCCATAAATCTGACGTACTCCTCTTTATTTTTGTAAACGGGCTTGTAATCCGCTTTCAGTTTCTTTCCTGCTGCCGCTCCGTCCTTTAACAGGCGATAAGCGGAAAGCGCAAACAGTTTTGCGGTAAGCACGTATGCTTCCTCTTCATCCACCACTTCGAAATCCGAACGGTGCAGGCCACCGGTAACGCCTCCCGTGCGGAAGGTCAGGACAGGAAGCAGATGCTGCACATCTCCCACATCCGTGGAACCGTTGCTCCTTGTTCCGGGGGCTACCGGTTTTACCGGGATGTCCTTTACGATCTCGTGGAAAACTTGCGCCACCTCTTCCGGGAATTCCTGGAAGATGCTGGGCAGATATCCGGGGAGGGTTTCGATCTCGTATCCGGCGCCCAGCGCGTATGCTCCTGCTTTAAAAGCCCGGTCCGTTTTCTTTGATGCATCCAGAAACGCTTCAATGTTTCCGGCTCTTACCAGGGTCTCGATCACCGCCTCATCCGGGATCACGTTCACCAGCGCCCCGCCTGCGGTCTGGATGGGATGGACTCTCACATGGTCTTCATCCCGGAAGGTTTCCCGCTGTGCATTCAGGGCCTGCAGTCCCAGGCTTGCGGCGTAGAGAGCGTTGACTCCCTGTTCCGGGGATCCGGCTGCGTGAGCGGCTTTTCCTTTGATGCGGATGACTTTGGAAACAAAACCGTTGTTGTCGCCGCTTCCGTAGGTCACCTCGTTTCCCGGGGAGATGTGATGCGCAAGTGCTGCGTCCACGTCATCAAAGGCTCCGATGCGGATCAGTTCGCATTTGCCGCCGCCATATTTGATCTTGCCTTCCCGGGCCAGCTGCTTTTTGAATTCCACTTCCCCGTATTCCTCCGCAGGTGTGGCAAAGAAGATCACCTGTCCATCCAGTTTCTCTGCTACCTCCGGAACGGAAAGGGCTAATGATGCCCCGAACACCCCTGCCAGCTGCGCATGATGCCCACAGCAGTGTGCTCCGTCCGTCTCGGGATTGTAGTATTTGTGTTCCGGGATCCGAAGTGCATCCAGTTCTCCGATGAGGGCCAGAGAGAAGTTGTCCTTTTTCTTCTCGTTCAAGTAGGCCTTTACTCCTGTTACCGCCAGCTCCGTTTCGATCCGTTCGCTTCTATCTTTGATCGCTTCCGTAAACTTCCCTGCGGTGCGGAATTCCTTATATCCCAGTTCTGCGTGGGTATAAATATCTCTGGCGAAGAAAATGATCTCCTCACGTTTTTCATCGATCGCCTCTATGATCCTTTTTTCTGTAGCATCCATCACACTGTTTCCTCACTTATTTCTGTCATAGATCATGTAGTCCAAAGGTACTCTTCCGGATTTGATGGAGCCTGCTGCCGGATATCCCACCGCCAGATGCAGGGCCACTTCAAACTCCTCAGGAAGACCGTAGGCTTCCTTAAACTCCTTGGCATGTCCGGGGGAGTCGGAGAGCCATACACTGGATAATCCCAGTGCGTGGGCCACCAGCCCCATATGGTCCGCTGCCGCCGCCGCATCAAAGCCTCTGTTGTGAGGCACCCGCTCCGGCAGGTCCTGCTTCACGATGTGGGAGGGCCGCTTGTCGTAGCAAATGACGATGATGGTGGCATTTTCCGTGGATACATCACTCCAGATCAGTTTCTTTTCCTCTTCCGTCCGCAGGATCACGTACCGTACTTCATCCAGGTTGCAGCCGATGGGAGCCGCTCTTCCCGCATCCAGGATCTGTCTGAGGATCTCCTCCGGGATCTCCTTTTTGATCCAGCCTGCTCTGGAAGATTTCCGTTCTTTTAAGAGTTTCCAGATGACCTTCAGTTCCTCTTCCGAATAGGGCTTCTGGACTTCCGAGTACTCCGGGATCTCAGGTTTTATTCCCTGTCTGATCTGCCTTGCATATTCCAGATACCGTTCCACCCATTTGATATCCTCGTCTTCTGTGTTTCCGCCTTTTTCCTTCCAGATGTTGTAGATCACTTCCGCATCTCTTCCGAAGCTTGGAATGGCTTCTCCCTTCCACCTCTCAATGGTGGGGTAGATGGGAACCTCAATTCCGTGATGTGTTCTTTCGTGAAGAGCCCCCCGGAGGGTTACCTCATCCAGTTCCCGAAGCTGATCTTCGGTGTATTCCTCTCCGCCGATCCTGGCGATCACTTTTTCTTCCGACATGTTGTTTTCCTCCCTTTCTTGCATAAAAATGGCCCGATCGTTTGCGAGGTCGACCGGGCATAGGCGTTTCTATATGATATGGTTGTTCTGCCTTCTCGGCAGTTCCAGCTTCACATCATGTTCCGGGAGCATGGCATCAAAGCCTGACTCCCGAGCCTTCTCTTTGCCCGGTCATTAAGCATTCGGCAGCACATGCACATATGAAACTGCTGATGATCCGCTGTTCTTCTCATGTTTGGCATCTCCTTTCGTTTTCGTTGGACTTATCCTATCACGCCCATACCTCTTTGAAAATTTCGGAGAAGTGATCGTGTGTGATAAACGTTCCTTATCGCAAAAGAACCGTCCACAAAGGACGGTTCTTTCAGTGTTTCTATTTTATAATTCATATCTTGTGATCAGATACATAAAATTCCTGTCCAGCTCATCCCAGGAAATAAACCGATCCCAGTGGATACGTCTATTATAGTTTCCTTCCGTGACGGTAATCCCTTTATCGGATTTGGAAAGAATGACTACGTAATGAGATGATCTCTTTGTACGATACTCGAGAATATCTCCCACATGGAAATTCTCATGAGCACCGTCAAATACAAATCTGGCATTGGGCGTATCTCCGAATGCATAGTCATTTACCAGATAAGCAAAACCGGTACATCTGGCGCCCGCATAAGTCATATATTTACCCTCACTGATTTCACTATCATATCCTTGATATATATGTGATGTGGCGTCCAAATCATACCAGGGCATTCTCTCCGTATAAACGCTGCGAAGTTCATTGATCCGGGATAACGCCATCTCTTCCGTAATACCATCAGTTGTCTTAACCACATCAGATGTCTTAACCGCATCAGATGACATAGTAACGTTATCAGCAGGATCCCAGCCAAGTCTGCCTTCGCTTTGACCAAACGTAATAAAATGCTGATACAATTCATATGTATCATATCCAAATAAATCATCGTTATATAAACCATAGTAACCCGGATCAAAACAGTAGGCCGGATCAACAATCGTTCCATCAGCCATCTGTATAGGATCCGCATAGGCAGGTGTGGAAACGGCAAGGCATAAAACAGCCCCAAGTACAAGGTAACTTTTTTTCAGCAGATTGTTTTTCATTTGCATATCCTCCTTTTTAGCAGGTTTCCCTGTCTTTTTGTTGGAGGATAGATACGACTTCTTCCTGATCGGTTTTATAAATTCAAAAATTTATCAATAAAATTTTCAGGGCGTAACAAAGGCCCTATTCCCTGTATTTCTCCAGTTCCTCCACATATGCTTTGGCGTAGGGGGAGAGTTCACTGCCTTTTCGCAGGATGTAGCCGATGGTCAGGGGATCTTCTTCTTTTAATTTGATGGACACCAGGCCCTTTAAAACCTGCTCGTCCCCGGCCAGCATGCCGGAGCCCACGGAGTAGCCGTGAAGATCCGAGATGATCTCCATGGTGGTTGCACGGTCATCGGATTTGATCAGTTTCTGGAAATCATAGTTTCCCATGGCTTCTTCCGTGAGGTAGAAGTTGCTGTCATCACTCTGGTCAAAAGCAACGCAGGGGTACTCCTTCAATTCTTCCAAAGAGATGGTCTTTCTCTTTGCAAACTTATGATCCTTCCACACATAGGCATAGGTTTCCCGGATCATCAAGGGCGTAAACTCCAGTTGGTATTCCTTAAAAAGTTTCCGGATCACCGCCTCGTTATCCCTGGAAAAGGAAACGATCCCCACCTCGCTTTTCAAGGTGCCAACATCTTTCAACACTTCCGCCGTCTTGGTCTCATGAATGGAGAACACATACCGGTCCGGATCTTTGTCCCGGATGATCTCGGTAAATGCCTTGATAGCGAAATTATAGTGCTGGGTGGATACGGAAAAATGCTCCTTATCACTGTCCTTGGATAAATACCTTGCTTCCAGGATCTCGTACTGGGCCAGCGCCTTTTTGCCGTAGGCCACAAACTCCCTTCCTTCCTCCGTAAGAGAAATACCCTTATTGGTCCGCTCAAAGATCAGGATCCCCAGTTCTTCTTCCAGTTCCCGGATGCTGGCAGACAAGGCCGGCTGTGTCACATACAGTTTTGTTGCCGCTTCCCGCATGGAGGGGGAAGAAGCTACCGTTAAGACGTATTTGATCTGTGTGATATTCATATGTTCTCACCTTTTTCCCGTTTGATGGTTTCTTGTGATAACCTTTCCTTATCATAACGCAAAGAAGGTACGGCGTACACACCGTACCTTCTTTTTTACCAAAACCTTCTCTGATTTTGTTCTTTATTCTGCGTCTTTCTTCTCTTCTGTTTCCTTCGCATCCTTAGGCATGATCCAGAACTTCAGCAAAGGATAGCTGACGACCACGGCAAGCAGGGTGTTGACCACGGATGCGATGGTGGCAGAGAGCTGATCTCCCATGTGGAAGGTGTTGATGCACAGGGTGGTGACGTGTCCGGGCAGGATCAGGTTGACAACAACGATGATCACCGCCAGCAGGGCATACTTGGGTGCAGCCTTGGAAAAGTCTGCGTTGGACTTAAATACCCAGGTCTTCTGGACGAAGAAGTTCACAACCTGCGCAAGGACCTCCGCAATGAGGAAGGTCAGAAAACCGCCCAGTCCGTGGGAACTCTCCGACGTATAGTCAAAGATCAGGAACCGGAAAGGGGCAAGCATCTTCATGCTGTTAACAAAGATGGCCGTTCCGATCCAGGTCAGTACAAATCTGGTAATGGTAGAAACATTGGAAAGCACGTTAAATAATATAAACTCCCAGATATTGGGATGGGATGCGATCCATTCCTTGATCTTATTCAAATATTACTCCTTTCCGGCCCTTGCCAGGGCCTTCTCGTATTCTTTGTTCTTCTTTCTGTTTCTGAAAAATCCGCCGATGAGGGCCCCGGCACCCTTAAAGAAATGTCCGTTGACGATCTTCACGATCCCCTCCGCCATCTCCATGCTCACGGCGCCTCCGGTCATTTTGGCAACGGCCCTGAAGGGCATGTTATATACAAAGAGGATGTTTAAGTCCGGAACACCGGAAGCATCCGCCTTTGCCTTCATCTTCGTCAGTTTCTTGTAAAGGAGTCTGGCAAGGCCGCCCTTTGCGTAGTACATCTGACAGAATGCGTCATTGATATCTAAGTTGCCGCTCCATTTTCCGTCGGGAATGGGATGGCCCAGTAGTTTTTCAAAACTCTCATCGGACACGGTCTGGATCTGCCCGGTGTAATAAGGCTCCATACCGCCCTCATCATAGGGCAGGATGTCGGTGGTTGCTTTTCTGGAAACGGTACCCTCTAAGCGAAGATCTCCGCTGCCTGCGCCCACGCGGATCACATAAGTACCGCCCTCTTCTTCAAACTTCCCGGTCTTCACGTTGTAGTACCGGAAGGTCTTGTCATCGAAGGGGATCTCTACCCGCTTTTCTTCTCCCGCTTTCAGCCTTACTTTCACAAATCCCTTTAATTCCTTCTCGGGCCGAAAGACCTTTGCTTCCGGCAGACTCACGTACATCTGGGCTGCCTCTGCGCCGTCACGTTTTCCGGTGTTTTTGATCACAAAACTGATACCGGTATCCCCTACCTGCAGGTCAGAGTATTCAAAAGTGGTATAAGAAAGACCGAAGCCGAAGGGATACAGCACGGGAACTTTGGCGGTATCGTAAAACCGATAGCCCACGTACAGGCCTTCCCTGTATTCCGCGTTTCTCTCCATGCTGGGATAATACCGGTAAGCCGGGGTATCCTCATGGCGTCTGGGGATGGTCTCACTGAGTTTTCCGGAGGGATTTGCCTTACCGGTGAGAAGATCCAGGGCTGCTCCCGCGCCAGCCTGTCCGTTTAAGTAGCAGTGCAATAACGCCTTGAAATAATGATGCCAGGGCATCTCAATGGCGGATCCTGCGGAGATCACGCCCACAAGGTTGGGATTAGCCTGTCCCAGTTCCTGCAGAAGGTCGATCTGATTCTGAGGGATCCGCATATGGGTCCTGTCCATACCCTCGGACTCGCTGTCCTCGTTTAAACCAAAGCAATAAATCACAACATCCGCACGGCCCGCAAGATCCACCGCCTCTTTGATCATGGCGGCGTCTTCTTTTCCGTTTCTCTGATAGCCTCTGCAGCTGCCCACAACCTGAAGGTCGTAGTACTTGATGAGCTCCGAAACAGTCTCTAATTTCGTGGGGTTCACCAGAGAGGAACCTGCCCCCTGATATCTGGGTGTAAAGGCAAAATCTCCGATCAGCGCCACTTTTGCACCTGCGGATAAAGGCAGGATATTGTTCTCGTTCTTTAACAGGATGGCACTTTCCACGGCTGCCTTTTTGGCAATGGCATGGTGTGCTTCCACATCAAATTCAGTTGCCGCGTCCTTGGCGTTTTCCGTAAGCGTCAGCACTGCATCCAGGAGTTCATCCACTCTCTCATCCACATCCGCCATGGCGATCTTTCCGCTCTCTACGGCGGCGATGAGTTCTCTTGCGGAATCAAGACCGGGATCCGGCATCTCCAAAGTGGAACCTGCTGCCACGCCCAGGGCATGATCGTTGGATGCGCCCCAGTCGGTAACAACAAAACCGTCAAAGCCCCACTCGTCCCGAAGGATCTCTTTTAAGAGGTGTTTATTCTCATTGGCATAGGTGCCGTTGACTTCGTTGTAGGCAGACATGATGGTCTTTGCCTTGCCTTCTTTGACGGCGATCTCAAAGCCCGTCAGGTAGATTTCCCGAAGGGTTCTTTCATCTACCACGGAATCCATGGCCATACGGCGAAGTTCCTGGGAATTCACCGCAAAGTGTTTCGGACAGGCGTAAACGCCCTTTCTCTGGATGCCCTTCACGTAAGCTGCCGCCATCTTTCCCGCAAGGTAAGGATCCTCGGAAAAGTATTCAAAGTTTCTGCCGCACAGTGGGCTTCTCTTGATGTTAAGGCCCGGTCCAAGAAGTACGTTGACTCCCTCTGCCATGGCCTCTTCCCCAAGAGCTTCACCCAGTTCTTCTCCAAGTTTTTCGTCAAAACTTCCCGCAATAGTGGCTGCGGTGGGGAAACAGGTGGCGGGCACGGATTCGTTTAATCCCAGATGGTCTCCGGCACCGGCCTGTTTTCTGACCCCGTGAGGTCCGTCGGAAAGGAAGATGGAAGGGATCCCCAGCCGTTCAAACCCTCTGGTGGTCCACTCGCTGTTTCCGCTGAGGAACGCGGCCTTTTCTTCCATGGTCATTTTATTGATGATATCCTGATGTTTCATCTTTTAGCTCCTTGTCGTTCCGGCGTAGTTTTTTCCGTAAAACGGGCCCGCGGCCTGCACAGACCGCAGGCCCGAAGTTACTGCGTTAACGTTTCCTTAAGCTTCTGCTTCTTTTTTCCGTTTGCCGTATCTCTTGATATTTCCGATCTCCCAGCATACAAGCAGTGCGCCAAGGATCACATCCGCACCGATCAGCAGTTTTCTCCAGCCTGCCATACCGGGATTTAAGTTGTCATCATAATATGCTCTGCTGTTTGCAACAACATAGAGGATGTTCTTTGCGGAAGTTCTCATAGCCTGCTGTGCACCGTTGGTGTCACGGAAGCTTACGTTGTTGGTCTCGGTAGGATAGTTCACCAGCATGGTGTCCGTACCGTTACGGATCGCCATATCGGAGCTCATGTAACCATATACGCCGAAGTAGTCGGTCTCAACGAAACCGTCGAAGCCCCACTCGCCGCGAAGAACATCGATCAGCAGCTCGGAGCATCCACCTGCCCAACGGTTACCAATGTAGTTAAAGGAGCTCATGACTGCCTTACAGTCAGCATCCTTTACGCACTTCTCGAAAGGCTTCAGATATACTTCACGGATCGCCTGCTCGTTGGACCAGGTACAGAGCATACCGCAGCGGTTGCCTTCCTGATCGTTCAGTGCAAAGTGCTTCATGTACGCATATACGCCCTGGGATGCAGCACCCTTTACTGCCTGGGCTGCGATGAGTCCGGAGAGCATACCGTCCTCGGAATAGTACTCGAAGTTACGGCCTGCAAATGCGGTTCTGTGGATGTTCATAGCGGGTGCATACCAGCCGGATACATCCATTTCATCTGCCATCTTACCGATGGACTCGCCGAAGCGATAAGCCAGATCCTTATTAAAGGTTGCGGAGATCACGATACCGATGGGGAAACCGATGGAACCCTTACCGGTGAAGTTATTGTTGATGGATGCAGGACCGTCACAGTCGTTGGTACGAACCTTTCCGATGGAGTCCACGGAGTTGGTCTGATAACCGGACAGAGAGATCAGTGCATTCATGTCATCCAGAGTCAGCTGATCCATGAAGGTATCCCACTTGGCATCGTTCTTATCAACGCCTCTCATGTCAACCAGCTTCAGTCCGTTTGCGGCGCCGGTGGTGATGGCTGCTGCGCCCTCATCTTCATCCTTTGCGGTTGCTTCCGCATTCAGGTAATTGCTGTTGTTGTAGAAAGAAGCCTTTGCCTCTGCAGAGATCTCATAGCTTGCAGGTGCTGCGGTTGCTTCTTCATAGTTTGCAAAACCGTCTGCTCTGGAAAGATAGGTCAGATCGCCGTTTGCGAAATCAAAGCGGTTCTCGGCCTTGGTCTCATCAGTGTGAGTACCGATCTCGGTGGAAGAGACGGTATAAACTCTCTGATCCAGAACATTGTGAGAGTCGGAGTTAACGGAGATGATGTAATCTCCTGCTTCCAGTACATAGGTACCTGCGGTCTCGTAGTCATAGCTCATGAGATCGTCTTTTTCCACGGTGATGGTCACGGTCTCGGATGCGCCGGGCTGCAGGGTTGCTGTCTTTTCAAACTGAACCAGGTTTGCGCTGGCCTTTTCGATACCGCCGTTCACGTAAGGAGGATTGGAGTAAACCTGAACCACTTCCTTACCTGCTACGCTGCCGGTATTGGTCACGGTAACATCAAATTTCAGAGTACTGCCTTCATCCACGATGTCACCCATGGTCTGGGTAAAGCTTGTGTAAGAAAGGCCATAGCCGAAGGGATACTGTACGGTCTTATTATAATCGATCAGCCCCTCCACTGCTGCTGTTTCGTAGAATTTATAACCTACATAAATGCCTTCCACATAGTTTATAAAGGAAGGAGTCTCGGTGTACTTCATACCGAAGAAATCGGTGGGTACTGCAAATTCGTCCATGTTGGTGTACTGGAAATCACCGGCGTTGTTCCACCAGGGAGTCTCTTCCAGCTCGTACACCATGGTGTCGGGCAGTTTACCGCTGGGGTTCACGGTTCCGGCCATGATCTCGCCCAGTGCCTGCATGCCAACGTGGCCTGTAGGAGGAGCCCAGATAAAGCCCTTGATCTGAGGATGATCTTTGATAAAGCCGAACTCGAAGATGTTCATGCCGTTGTAAACGAGGATAACGTTATCGAAGTTCCCGCAGACCATGTTCACCAGGTCTTCTTCCTGATTGCAAAGCTGCAGATAGTGATCACCTTCATCCCAGTCTGCGCCTTCGTTTACGGTCTCATCATAGTGAGCGTTGAAATAGGTGGTGCCATCGGGATCCTGATAGGTTCCGTTAACAATGGCCATCATATCGTTGGGAAGATCTGCGCCTTCGCCGCCCGCTCTGGAAATTACGATCATTGCGGTATCGGAGAAGTTCTTGGCGTTCTCGATGAGTTCGCTTGAGTATGCGGACTGTGCAGGCTCAACAAGAGTCCAGTCCTGATCCCACATACCCACAACAGGTCTGTCAGCACGATAGTTTACATAGAAATCGGAAAGTTCCTGGTTTGTCGTAAATCCTGCGTTCTTTAAAGACTGCAGCAGGTTTACGGACTCGTAAGACTCATTTAACGCACCGGAGCCGCCACCACCCAGCATGGGGTTTGTGGATGCCCAACCGAAAACGTTGAGCTTGGTTCCGTTTGCCAGAGGCAGGATGCCGTTGTTCTCCAGAAGGATAGTACCTTCTTCGGCGATCTCAACTGCCAGTTCTTTTGCTTCTTTGGAAGTCTCGGCGGTGATATCACCTTCTCCGGAAACAAGGTCCATCATGGTGCTCATGGGCCCAAGCAAAATGGAATTTACTGCGATCACGATCCCCAGGCACATAGCCATAAGAGCCGTTCCGCGGATCAATTTCTTCTCAGGCTTCTTCAGCTTCATCACTGCAATGCAGATCACTACTGCACAAAGTACGATGATGCCGATGGCGATGAGCTGAGAGCTGATGGAATTGATCACATTCATGACGTCAGCCATATTGATATTCAGCATACGTTTTGTCCTCCCGTATATAAATTTTAGTGGTACGCCAAGCGTACCCAAACGCATTGCTACGATTACACGATAGCATGGCAAATAGGATCGTGCCGTTTTTGACATAAACGGTCGGGATTTTGTCATGAACGGTTTTTTCCTGTAAAATAAGAGAAAAGCATTTTTATAAGAAGAAAGGACATTACCATGAACTTCGGAGCACTGGAAGCCGGCGGCACCAAGATGGTCTGCGCCATCGGCAAAGAAGACGGAACGATCCTTGAGCAGGTGTCTATTCCCACAACAACACCGGAAGAGACCATGCCTAAGATCATAGAATACTTTGCGGATAAGGGCATAGCCGCCCTGGGAGTTGCAAGCTTTGGACCCATTGATCCCGATCCCGCATCTCCCACCTACGGTTACATCACCTCTACACCGAAACCCGGCTGGAGAAACTATGACATCCTCGGGACCTTAAAAAAAGCCCTGGATATTCCCATGGGCTTTGATACGGATGTGAACGGCTCTCTCCTTGGGGAAGTGACCTACGGTTCTTCCAAAGGGATCTCCGATGCCATCTACATCACCATCGGCACCGGCATCGGTGGCGGCGTCATGTCCGGAGGCAAACTCCTCCACGGCATGCTCCATCCGGAACTGGGCCATGTGAAGATCATGCCCCACCCCTCCGATCATTACGAAGGAAAATGTCCTTACCATAAGACCTGTCTGGAAGGCATGGCGGCCGGTCCCGCCATCGGCGAGCGCTGGGGAAAGCCCGCCAAGGAACTTTACGACAAGGAAGAAGTCTGGGAGCTGGAAGCCTTTTATCTCGGCCAGGCCATCATGAACTTTATCCTGACACTCTCTCCCAAGCGCATCATCCTCGGCGGCGGAGTCATGCACATGGAAAAGCTGTTCCCCCTCATCCGGAAGGAAGTGAAGGAACAGCTCGCAGGCTATATTGAAACAAAAGAACTGGAGGATATGGACAGTTTCATCGTGCCCGCCCGTCTATGCGATGACCAGGGGATCATGGGGGCGATAAAATTGG
>JAEEGF011973331.1_pt1 | contig 16604 bp, 15 predicted proteins | sample 9134171 | NCBI WGS metagenome assembly JAEEGF01 (sample SAMN16246542, study PRJNA631951) | gut metagenome | biome: gut microbiome; feature: rumen; material: AP-attached | host: Bos | place: Iran: Karaj | collected 2018-10
GACGCAGAGCTGAGCACAGGCCAAAGGCCACGGCACTGACAAAGCGAAGCATCGAGATGACAACTGATCAGTTTTGCGGGAGACGATGACCCGATGTGGTTCATCGCAAAGTGAACAACTAAACAAGCGGGAGCCATAGCCCGAAGTAGCTTGTGGCAAAAAACAATGAAACACGAATACCTTGGCAAAGGTTTATTATGAACTGAGGAAGAACAGCAACGACACTCCTTTAGCCTTCAGCAAGTAATATGCCTTAGCCAATTCGTGTGAGACCCTTGAAGGGAGGAAATGAAAAGCTCCTCCTCTTTGTGAGAGAAGGAGCTTTACGATCTTTGACGTACTGATTTTACTTAACCACAACCCTATTACCCTGCAACTCAAAGTTATAGGTACCAGAGGGGAGTTGGTACTTGGCACATTCCACACCATTGTGTACCTCTTTGCTCAGGTAGATGGCACTATCGTCCAAGCTATCGTAATCATCGGCCTGGATTGGCAAATAGAGGATGGCTGAGGTGTTAGCTGGAATGGTGGTTTGATAAGCTGTCATCTTACCCTTGCCATCAGCTTTCCAGGCACTCTTCACATCGCCATAGTTGCTGCGATAGCTACCCTCCAGGCTGGTATAGTTGGCACCTGCCGAGGGCTGCAGGATGAAATACTGGTAGCCTGCCCCACCCTCAAGATGGTTAGTGGTAATACCCAACTGATACTCATACATCCACTGACCTACGGCACCTAAGGCAAAGTGGTTGAACGAGTTCATGTTGTTCTGGTTGTTCTTGCCAAAAGCCACTTCCAAGCCATTCCAACGCTCCCAAACGGAGGTGGCACCCTTGGTGACTGGATAGAGCCACGAGGTGAAATCCGTGCAAGTGAACATGCGGAACGCCTCTTCGGTCTTACCCGAACGACTCAGGGCTGGTAGGATGTTGGGCGTACCAGAGAAGCCTGTGGTAATGGTATAGGCTGGGTATTGCTTGCTTCCATCACCACTTGCCGATGGGTTAGCAGCTAACTGAGCCAGGTGCTCTATTGCCTTGGCACGGTTCTGCTCATTGAAGCAATTAAAGTTTAACGGGGTGGCATAAGAGGCCTGAGAGTGTATGATTTTCTTACCATCGGCACTACGAGTCTTGCCTGTGACGGGATCTACATACGCCTCGTTCCACTCTTTCAAAGCAGCCTCGTGACGGGCGCGCAAGGTGTTGGCATAGTCGGTTCTGTTAATGGCATCCGCCATATGGGCAGTGACCTCCAACATATAGATGTAGATGGCATTGTTCACTAAGTCGGATGGTGTGGCATTATCCATCGCCAGCCAGTCAGCCAAGCCACTTGCCTTAGCTGACAGATGTGGGAATTGTTCATTATAATCATAGAAATCCATACCGTTGAGCCATGCCATCATCGCCTCCATGTTCTCCTCGATGATTTGGGTATTGCCATACTGGGTATAGAGTTGCCAAGGCACCATGCAGACAGCAGCTGCCCATGTGGTTCCGTCGGCAAATGAGGTATCGTCCTGCTTGTTGTAGGTAGGTACCGTACTGCCAATGCCACCAGGAGCCTCCTTGTCGCTACCCACGCCTTGGTCGGCACGGAGCGCCACCATCCACTGACGGAAGAAGTTCTGCGCATCGCTGTTGTAGGTGGCCGTACGCGTATAAGCCTGAGCATCGCCCGTCCAACCCATGCGTTCATTACGTTGCGGACAGTCGGTCGGGATGGTGAAGAAATTACCCAACTGACTGCGTTGGATGTTCTTTATCAATTGGTTAACCAACTTGGCTGTCTTGTTGCCATCAGAGGTAGTTGCCACATAAGTGCCCGTAGGCAGGTTATCGCTCGACATCACCAAGCCCTTGATGTTGCCTACAGGCAGGGCACCTTGGTGACTGGGCAGGGTAATTTGGATGTACTGATAGCCACGATAGGTGGTGGTGGGCTGAATCACTACTTCCTGACTACCCTTTGCCACGTAGAAGTCGGTGGCCAAAGCAGCACGGAATGTTTCATACAAAGGGCGTCCGGCAATGTTCTTGCCCTTGGTGCCATAGGTATCCACATAGTACTTTTCATCGCCCTTGAAGCCTGGATAAAGTTGCTCGGCATAGCGGATAATTACCACATCTCCTTGCTTAAGATAGCCTGCAGGGATGGTAATCTGAGGCACACCTACCATGTTCACACCCATGTTATAGATAAAGGTATGTTGGTCGGCACTGTGCACAGGCATTACCTGCTTTGCGGTCAGGATTTCACGAATCTTCACAGGCTCGTCATAACGTGCCATGAAGTCGAAGTTCACCCAATCGCGTTGTGCAATCACCTCGGCAGGTTTCCACGCACTATCATTAAATCCATTTGATTTCCAACCATCTACCAATGCTTCATAATTGGCATCATAACGCTCTCCCTGGAAGAAACTACCATAGCGGATAGGACCATCCTTGAAGGTTTTCCAGGTCTGCGGATTGCTCACCACAGTCTGTTTCGAGCCATCCTCGTAGGTAATCACAAGCTTCATCAGCAATGCCTCGTTGTCGCCAAAGAAGTTGAAATTACTGGTGGTGAAGGTCATGTAGCCTGTATACCAACCTGGACTGAGTTGAGCACCGATGGCATTCTGTCCGTTCTGCAAAAGCGAGGTCACATCATAAGCATGATACCCCATTGTCTCACGATACTGACTATCACCTGGGGTAAACCAGTTCTCACCCATGCGTTTGCCATTGATAAACAACTCGTAGGCTCCCATCGCCGTAGCGTAGAGCTTCGCCTTGGCAATCTTCTTATCTTGGGTGGTGGCAAACTGGGTACGGAGCATGGTCATAGCGCCATGAGAAGGATCTACATGTCCGATGAGCATCTTGTTGCCATCGTTGGTTACGGTTATCATATTGCCACTTATCTTGACCCCTGGCAGTGTGCTGAACACATTGTAGTGACGGGCATCGAAAGCCACATCATTCACAGCCTGTCCGCGGTTCTTTATCTGGTAGTCAGTGTATTCCACTATTGTGCCAGGCATAGCGGCAAAGCCAATCTCTGCCAAGTTAGGGGCAGTGTTGAAATCGTGGCTTCGCCCCCAAGGGCCAATATTGATGCGTGTGGCATTGCTTACGCGCATGTTGGTACTACCCACAGCAAAGCCTCCCCCGAAACGACGACGGTTAGGGTCTGCTGGTTCCGTTATCAGGTCTTTACCATTGATGGTGAAATAGACATTGCTGGTTTCTACATCGATGGTGATGTCATAAACGCCCGTCTTGCTGGTAATCAGCTCGTTGATGTTACTCTTAGGGAACTTCTCTTGATTGATGGCGAGGAAAGGCACATCGGCCTTGTCGCCTTTGGCATAGCCCACACGGTAGATATTGAGAGCTGCGCCCTTTTCAGTACCTACCCCACTAAAATCAAATTCAAAGCGGAAGTAGTTGTCACCATGCAGGTTGTCGATATTCTGGAAAGCATCATTCAAGCGGAAGTCGTTGGCACCGAGGATGATGCTGGCCTTGTCACCCTTGACAAGGTGCAATTTGGTGGCTATCTGGAAATAGAAATGGGATGCAGCATCAAGGGTTACCTCCTTTGAGCCAATCCATTGTGCCCCACTCCACGAAGCTTGCTTGGTGCTCATCAGACCTGTCTCAAAACGACTCTGTTGCTGGTGACTATTGCCCTTGGCATCCCATACCTCCACTTGCCAAGTGTAAGCAGTTTCTGGTTGCAGGGCCACGCCCATGTAAGGGATGTTTACAGAGGCATCGCTTTCTACACGACCTGTTTGCCACATCACCTTGCCGTCGCTTTCACGACTGACTGTCAGGCTATAAGCCTGCTGGTACTGGTTTCTGGCATCCGACTCCATTACCCAACTGAACAGGGGATGGCGGTCTTCTATCGCCAAGGGTTCAACACTGTCTTGCACACGCAGGTTGGTAATCTGCGTACCTGCCCACATAGCCATTGGCATCAATGCAAAGAGGCCTGTTGTCAGCCATGTCTTCACTTGTTTTTGCACGTTCATATCTTAAAATTTTTGTTATTCGTATTTTTTCCGTACTTTTACGGCACGTTACAAAGTTAATAAGAATTTCACGAATAATTAATATGTTTAGCGATAAAAAATCATTGCAGCAACTCTCGGTACTGTTGAGAGCACATGGCATTCGGAAAATGGTGATATGCACGGGTGGTCAATTGGCGCCCTTTGTGCAGACATTCCTACATATACCTGAGTTCACTTGCTATCCCATGGCCGATGAACGTATGGCAGGGTTCTTTGCCCTCGGACTGGCTTTGCATGAGGTGGCTCCTGTGGCAGTGGTATGCATGGCAGGGAGTGGCTTGGCCAACTTGCTACCTGCCGTTACGGAGGCTCGTGGTCAACAGGTACCACTGGTGGTGATCTCTGCCGACAAGGCTCCAATCTTTGCCCAGGAGGGGTCAGTACTGGAGAAAGTGGTGAAGAAAGCAGTGTGCCTGCCTGAGGTTCTGAGTGAGGAGGACGCATGGCTCTGCAACAGGCTCATCAATGAGGCACTGATGGAGAGTGTGCATCATGGCAGAGGCCCTGTACACATCAATGTCCCCCTGAGTGATCCTATTTTTGGATGCAACACCACCGAGTTGCCTGAGGAGCGAGTGATGGTACGCTATCAGGGATTGAATATGTATGAAGCTGATTATCAGCCTCTCGTTGAGAAAATGAACAAGTATAAGAAGCGTATGATTGTGGCAGGACAAATGAATACCATCTACCTGTTCGACAAGAAGCATGAACGTACGCTCTCCAAGCAGTTTGCCTGGTTTACCGAGAACCTGAGCAATCATACCACCCCTGGAACACCCCTTAGACGCATGGAGGAGGTGCTCTACCCAATGGACTTGAAGACCCAACAGAGCATGGCTCCTGAGTTGCTGATTACCTTTGGTGGTGCCATTGTGTCACGCCGACTGAAATATTTCCTCAAGAAGCATAAGCCCTTGGAGCATTGGCATGTGGCGAAGGATGGAGCTGTGTATGACCCCTTCGGTGCCCTGACCACCATCATCGAGATGGATCCTTTTGAGTTCTTGGAGAAGATTGCACCTCTGATGGAGGATGTGCCACCCGTCTATCCTCGCCAATGGGAACAAATGGAGGAGAAATTACCTTCGGCACGTTTCCCTTATTCTGAGATGCAGGTGGTAGGTGGTTTGATGGCTAACCTGCCTACAGGTTGCTCTCTGCATCTGGGTAATGGTTCTGTAGTGAGGTATGCTCAATTGTTCCCTCTGCCACAGGAGGTTGAGATACAGTCGAATATGGGGGCAGAAGGAAGTGAAGGTGCTTTGGCAACAGCTTTAGGTTATGCCACAGCGAGTGAGAAAATCAATTTCATCGTCTTGGGTGACATGAGTTTCTTCAGCGGCATGAATGCCTTGTTGAGTAACAGCTATGGTTCTAACATTCGCATTATGGTGATTAACAATGGTGGACATGGGCAGTTGCAGAACTTGCCAGGGTTTACGCCCGACGAACGTACCCAACGGTTTGTGTCGGGGTCTCACCAGGCATCAGCTCAGGCTTGGGCATCCGACCGAGGATTTACATACCTCTGTGCCCACAATGAGACTGAGTTAGCAGAGGTCATGCCTGTATTCACCAAGGCCGATATCACTCGCCAACCCATTCTTCTGGAGGTGTTTACCGACAAGGAAACTGATGCAGAGGTGTTGAAACAGTATTATAAGAGCTTAAAGAAGTAAGTGTTTATCATTAGAAACAGAATAGTACCTTTCAAACGGTTCAATGCCATCAACATTCTGGGTGTGTTGTTTGCACGTCCAGAAGCTGAGATGGATGAACAGTTGTTGAACCACGAGCGTATCCACACCCGTCAGATGTTGGAGATGCTTATAGTGGGGTTCTATCTGTGGTATTTCATCGAGTGGCTTATTCGTCTAACCCAGAAGGGCAATGCCTATCGCAACATCAGTTTTGAACAAGAGGCATATACCCATGAACGCAATCCGAACTATCTGAAGAACAGAAAATTATATGCTTGGACAAAGTACTTGTTCAAACGGAATACCCACCATCGACCTAAGTAACAACTTATCAAAGGTAGATGGTGAATAATCATCGGCTTTACATTCCTGAGAAGTACTTGAGCATGGGAACCAACATAAGCGACTGAACGAAGTCGCCCCGCTTGATCATGGCTTTCACCTCTTCCTGAGAGAAAAGATAGACCTCAATGTCCTCGGTGGCATCCAGGTGTTGCTGACTGATTTTCTCCACACCAGTAGCCAAGAAACAATGTGTCAGGTTGGTAGTGGTACTAGGATTAGCAGAAATGACTGCTACTTCACGCCACTCGCCACCTCCATAGCCTGCTTCTTCCAACAACTCACGTTTCGCTGCCTCGATGGGTTCCTCACCCTGCTCCACCACCCCTGCCACTATCTCAAAGTTGGTTTGACCCAAGGCATGACGATACTGGCGAACCAACACCATCTGGCCATCTTTGGTAATGGCAGTAACATTAATCCATGTGGGATATTCCAAAACATAGTACTCGGGGTTGATACGGCCATCAGGCAACTCCACCACATCACGCCTGGCAGTGAGCCAAGGTCGCTTGATCAAGTATTCGGAAGATACAATCTTCCACTTCATGTCATTCATACACCATATATATTATTAAGGACGATGCAAAATTACTGAAAGTCGAGTTCAGAACAAAATAAGCTCGGTTATTTTTAATGACGGGACGAAGTTTTTTATCTATAGGCATGGATTACCACCCCTCTTTTTATACTTTTAATCGTTAATAAATATTAAAGATTGAAGTTTTGTGAATAATTCTTGCCTGTTTATGGTTTCTATTGTAACTTTATTTACTAACTTTGCAAAGTTACGAATGAAACAAATAAATAAAAGACTATATGAAGAAAAGTTTTATCTTGGGTCTGTTGCTCAGTACCTGTATCATGGCTCAAGCCGGTGGTTTGATGACCAACACGAATTATCACATTGCTTTCGACCGCATGATGGCTCGTGGCGCGAGTTTCGACATCGACGCTATCTTCTCTAACCCTGCAGGTTTAGCATGGGGTCATGAGGGTTGGCAATTGTCGGTTAACTTCCAGAAGCCTTGGCAGTACCGCGACATCAAAGCGAATGGAATTCTCTATGAAGGCAAGGCATCTGCACCTATTGTGCCTGCCCTGTTTGCTTCCTACAAGAAGGACCGTTGGGCCATCTCTACCATGATCGGAATCGTGGGTTCTGGTGGTTTCGTGGAATATAAGAATGGTGTACCCATGTTCAATGCGCTCATTGCCAACACCATCACGCAGTTGACAGGTGGTCTGTCACAAGCTCTAAGTGGTGCCGTTCCTCCGATTGGTCCTGACCAGTATAGCTTTGATTCTTCTATGAAGGGTAAACAATATATATATGGTGGACAGTTGAACTTCACCTATAAGTTTACCGACAATTTCTCTGGTGCCGTAGGTTTGCGTGCCAACTACTACGATGGTTACTATCGTGGTCATGTGAATGCCAATCATGGTTCTAAGGGTAATCTGGCCAAGTTGATGCTGGATGTTGACCAGAAGGGTTGGGGCTTGACACCTATTGTCAGCTTGAACTTCCACCAGGGTCCACTGACCTTAGCTGCTCGTTATGAATTCCGCACAAAGATCAGTACGAAGAATGATACGAACGTACTGGATGCAAATCTGAATACAACAGGCATGGTTACTGAGCCTTTGACACAACTGGTAATTGGCGGTGCTATGACTGCAGAGGAGGCTGCTGCTATTGGACAGGGTATTCAGGAAAAGATGGCTGGAGGTTTTGACGCTTATGTTGCTCCTTACAAAGACGGTGCTCGCACTCGCTATGATATGCCTGCATTGCTTACTTTTGCAGCTGGTTACGAATTTACTCCAAAGTTGCGTGCGACTCTCGAATATCATTTCTTTGATGACAAGAATGCTAAGATGGGCAATGACCGTCAAAAGGAGTTGAAACATGGCACTCACGAATTCTTGGCAGGTATCGAGTACGACATCAATGATAAATTCACCATCAGTTGTGGTGGTCAACGTACAGACTATGGTTTGAGTGATGGTTACGAGCAAGACACCTCATTTGCTTGCGATAGCTATAGCGTAGGTTTAGGTGGTGCTTGGAATATCAGTAAGAAGATTCGCCTCAATGCTGGCTATTTCTGCTCTATCTATTCAGATTATGAAAAAGCAGCTAGCTTCGGCACAGAAATATTCTCAAGAACTAATCATGTGATTGGTGCTGGTATTGACATTAAATTCTGATTTATTGTTCCAAAACAATAAGATAATTGCTTCAGTTGAAGTGGTTGCCTTTCAAGCGTGAAATGGCAACCACTTTTGTTTTCACCTTTTTTGCAAAAAAAAAGCAACAAAAAAAGCCCGAATGGAAGTTATTTCCAAACGAGCCTTGTTTCTTCAAGCAAGACATACATGCCTTACTTCTTTTTTGTTGTAATCAGTCCTCAATTGTTTGTAAACATTCAGCTTACTTTTGCTCTGAAAAGTCATGAATGACGTTCATTCAAATAAGATGAAAGCTCTGCAACCGAGATGTTTTTGGCAATAATCATACCATTTTCATCCAGTAGATAGTTAGTAAAGCCCTTCTTCAGGTTATAATCCTTGAAGATGCTGGACTTAACACCTTCTGTTTCAACAAAACAGCCGGCACCAACTATACCGTCCTTACGAACTGTTTCGCGGAAAATCGACGCATAGTCATCGAAAGACACGGAAACAAACTTTACACGATGCTGGGCATTCTCATCATCGAGCAAAGCACGGTTCAATTCTATATTTCGCATGCGCGATGCTGCATCATAAGAAGCCCAGAAATTAACCAGTACATAGTTGCCATGCAACGCAGAAAGGCGGCTATGTGCCGAATCTGCTACATCGGAGACGTCGTCACTCATCACAAAATCAGGCGCATATTCTCCAATGCTGAGACCTTCAACTGGTCTGTCTTTCTCAATAAATGATGTCAAGGAACTAATCAATATTACAACAAAAAACCAATTTACATAATACCTCATGTAATCCGTTTTAGTTAATACTGAAGTAAGATTCAACGACCGTAGCCGTTCATTCTTATCATGATTTCCTCACGAAATCAGGTGCAAAGTAAAGGATAATTCTAACAACTGCCAAAAAATATGCTAAAAAACATATTGTTTGAGCTGTTTTTTTTATCTTATTTAGCGAAAGGGGCTAAAAATTTGCCTAATTTTGCAGCCGAAAAACAGGTAAGAGATGAAATTTGAGGATCTTGACTTACATAATGACGTTCTGGACGCACTATGGGATATGCACTTTGAGGACTGTACTCCAATTCAAGAGCAAGCCATACCTGTATTGCTGGAAGGGCGTGATTTGATAGGCGTAGCGCAGACGGGTACAGGAAAGACTGCTGCTTATTTGTTACCAGTACTGGATAAGCTTGCTACTGGAGCATTGCCCAAAGACGCCATTCATTGCGTTATCATGGCTCCAACACGCGAATTGGCGCAGCAAATCGACCAACAGATGCAAGGCTTCTCTTATTATATAGATAATGTAAGCAGTGTGCCTATTTACGGTGGTGGCGATGGTGTGGCGTTTGAACAACAGAAACGCGGACTGACAATGGGTGCCGATGTAGTGATTGCTACTCCTGGCAGGCTCTTGGCCCACCTAAGCTTGGGATATGTTGACCTTGGCAAAGTTAGTTTCTTTATTCTCGACGAGGCCGACCGTATGCTTGATATGGGTTTCTATGACGATATCATGCAGATAGTGAGTTTCTTGCCAAAATACCGTCAGACTATTATGTTCTCGGCAACTATGCCAGATAAGATACAACTGCTAGCCAAGAAAATTCTAGACGAACCAGTGGAAGTAAAGATTGCCGTTTCCAAGCCTGCAGAGAAAATTATCCAAGCTGCTTATATTTGTCACGAGCCTCAGAAAATTGGCATCATACAAAGTCTGTTTACTGACACCAAACCCGAACGAGTGATTATCTTTGCCTCCAAGAAGGTTAAAGTTAAAGAACTGGCTAACGCCCTTAAGAAAAAAGGATTGAATACCGACGCTATGCACTCTGATTTGGAGCAGTCTCAACGTGATGACGTAATGTATCGTTTCAAAGCAGGAAAGATAGATATTCTGGTAGCTACCGACATTCTATCAAGAGGCATTGACGTGGATGATATCCGCTTAGTGGTGAATTACGATGTACCATTTGATTGCGAGGACTACGTGCATCGTGTAGGACGAACGGCTCGTGCCAACAACGATGGTCTTGCTATAACTTTTGTAAGCGACGATCAACAGACTGAATTCGGGAAAATTGAGGATTTCATTGGAAGAAACATCTATAAGATTCCTGTTCCTGCAGAATTGGGCGACACTCCTGCTTATAATCCCAAAAAGAAAAAGACGCGCACAATAGGCACACTAAGAAACAAATCTAAGGGAAAGTAGCTGTTTATATAAATGTACATAAATAACTATAATTCTGCTTATAACACCAATTTAAGAACGCAAAATATAGAAAACTAATCTGTCTTTATTTGGAGAGTACCCTGTGGAGAAATCACCAACTCTAACACTTGTGAAACTGCACTCTCTGGCACTGTTAGCATAGCACGATAATGATAGCCTGCTTCATCTACAGCTACAAAATCCATATCCGACAATATAGAGGATGACAACGATTCTGCATCTACATAGTCGCTAAACATCTGTTTGTTGATATCCCTACCATACAATTCATCCGCACCATTGTATACACAGATATGGATGATATTGTCATAATAAACACTTTCTACGCCAATGCCGTTCTCATCATACAACGTACGAACCACCTTATAACGTGATGGATTAATAAATACATAGCCACGATAACGCACGTCGTCATACACAATCACACTATCTTTCTCAACATATTGCTGGATAACATTTACTTGAACTTGATCTTGTTGAGGTCTAAACGCCAAACGGTCTTCTTCATAGTCAGATCGGTGTAACTTCATCAATTCGTCGATTGCTGTGTTGATCCAAAACGTATTTTCACCTTGACGCGCTATCTTGTAAGATATAGTATCGTCACCTAACAGATAGATAGAATCACGAATAATCTTAAATAAAACTGGAGCAGCATTTTGATCGGCATATCTCAACGTATCACCAATAACCGATAGGACAGGCTTATCCGATGAATCGTCTACCCAAATGCCTTGGAGTAACTCCTTGGCTACTTTGTCTTCAGACATGCGTTGCAGGCGATTACCACTTTTCTGACAGGAAGACAATATGACCAAACTTATGAGAAATATGTATTTAGCAGACTTCATTAAATCTCAACAGAAATTTATCGGTACAAATTTAATTATTTTTTTTGATTGAATAAAATATTTTTTTTGTAACTTTGGCTACGAAAATGAATGAATTAGCTAAACATATTGCATCGTTATTGCTAGAGAATGATTGTGTAATCATTCCTGACTTTGGAGGTTTCATCGCCCATTACACCCCAGCACAACAAGTAAATGAAGAAAACATTTTCTTGCCCCCTATGCGCGAAATAGGCTTTAACCCACAGTTACGCATCAACGATGGATTGTTAGCTCAATCATACATGTCAGTGTATGGTTCGTCGTTCCCTGACGCTGTAAAAACTATACAGAAACAGTCAGAAGAACTGATATCAGCCATCCATGAAACAGGATACATGGAGTTGGACAATGTAGGTGAACTGCGCTATAATATTCAAGGCAAGTATGAATTTACTCCATTTGACCATCGCATAGCTACCCCAGGCTTCTACGGTTTGGATAGTTTTAAGATGCAAGAACTGAAAGACATACCTTCCCAACAAGTGGCAGAATATGTTCACATAGGTGCACCAAGGAAGCAAGTTGACATAGAACAATCATCTGAACCAACTACAATTCAAGTGGCAATAGCTCAAGAGAAGGGAGAAAAGAACGTTCAGCAAAGGGATAATGTAGTGGATTTAAGTAAGTATTTGCGTAATATCGCTGCTGTAGCAGCCGTTATCATCCTAATACTTGGTTCATACTTCATTTCTACATCCGTAGAGAAGATAGATATCTACAACGAAGAAGCTGGTGTTCTTCCTAAAGAGATATTGAAGGAATCACTTGCTATTAGTTCGATTGTTACTCACCAACCAACTAATGAAACGACTTCTAATAAAGAGAATAAGACTGTTTACAATCCATCATCTACGTCTACGACCAATGCTATAAAAATGTACAATGTGATTGTGGCAAGTGTAGGAAATGCGGACATCGCTCAAAGAGAAGCCATTAATTTAGTACAAAAGGGATATCCACATGCCAAGGCCATAATTGGAGATGGGAAGGCACGTGTATGCGTGGAATCATTTGAGAATGAGGCTGACGCTTATCGTGCTATACAAGACTTCAAAGCAAAGGGAGAGTTTGAAGCAGCGTGGGTTCTAAAAAAATAGAGACACATTCATATTCGTTTTTCCATTTTATTTATAGTATATTTTCATGCTATAAACTATTATTGTCCATTATTACATTATAAAAAGGATATCAACCAGTAAAATTAGTTGTTATTCAACATGTTTGGACATTTCTCATAATAAAAAGATTATATTCTTTTTGTATAATAGATTTAAATTATTATTTTTGTAAAGTCAAAAACTTATAAAATTTAATATGCTATGCTAAACGTAGAAAAATTCCTGAAACAAAACGGGATGAACAAAAGCCAGTTAGCTAAAAAAGCTGGATTGAAACAAGCAAATTTGTATGCAGGACTTCGTAACCCTACTCTCCAGACTATTCAGAAGATATCTAAAGCTTTGAATGTAACTCCATCTGAATTATTGGCTGCTCAGGAAAGTGTGAATGAAAAAGGTAGGGTTGGTAAATATTCAAAAATCAAACTTAACGCTATTATTCTATGCTATGGGGAGCATTATGAGCCCTCGACATTACAAGAGTTGATAAACATTTGCAAAACGCTTAAAACAAAGTACAAAGAGGTAACCCCTTAATTCAATTCCTTTAACACACTACCGCAAAGTGGTATGGCTAACAAAAACGAGAGCAGGTCGGCAAGGGCCTGCGTCGCTTCAACTCCTTGAATGCCAAATAATCTTGGCATAATCAAGATGGCAGGAATGAAAAATATACCTTGACGAGCAGCAGACAATATGCTGGCCCTAATGGGCTTGCGTATGGTTTGCATCATCATGTTGCTATACATCACTACAGCTCCTAGTGGATAAGTGAGCAATTGCCAACGAAATGCAGCAGCACCAACAACAATCACATCAGCATCATCTCGAAATATTGCAACAATTTCCTCTGCAAATATGATACCAAACACTGCAACGACAAGCAAAAAAGCGGTTCCCATCTTCACACAAAACCAAAAACCTTCACGTACTCGTGCATACAGTTTGGCACCATAGCTAAAGCCACATAGTGGTTGGAAACCTTGTCCATAACCAATCAGTACCGAATTGACAAAGAAAGAGATACGATTAACTATCGACATACCTGCTATACCAGCATCCCCACCCCATGTTCCAGCAGCGGTATTGAGCAATATGGTTGAAAAACTCACCAAAGCCTGTCGAGTGAGTGATGGTGCTCCCCCTCCGATAATCTCCTTAAATAAAAACCAAGAAGGTGTGAATTCACTAAGATGGATGCGCAAATTGCCACCCCTAAAAGTCTGAATTAATTGAATTGTAAATGCTATCATCTGGGAAACAACAGTTGCCAAAGCAGCGCCACTTACTCCCATATCGAATACAAAAATAAAAAGAGGGTCAAGTAGCACATTCAAAACTGCACCACTTACGATACCTACCATCGCATATGAAGCATTACCCTGCAAGCGCATCTGATTGTTGAGGGTCAGCTGACCTGCCATGAAAGGTGCACCACAAAGAATAACAGACAGATATCGTTTGGTATAGGGCAAAACTGTGGAAGTAGAACCTAACGCCATAGAAATTGGTTCTAGAAACAATAATCCAATGACTGTCAGTGTAGTAGAAAACATCAGAGCATACACAAAGCCCGTAGCCGCCATTCTTGATGCCGCATCACGGCGTTTGGCCCCTAATTCACGGGAAATGTAATTACCAGATCCATGCCCAAAGAAGAACCCTACAGCTTGGATAATGAACATCACAGAGAAGACAACCCCCACAGCTGCTGTAGATTGTGTGTCAATCTGCCCTACAAAGAATGTGTCGGCAATATTATAGAAACTAGTCACCAACATACTGATGATGGTAGGTACTGCCATGGTGCTGATAACTCTTGGCACACTTCCAGAAGTAAGCATCGTATATCGGTCTTCTCTCTTCATTAATTAATGGATAAAGGTGAATGGTTAAATAGCGAATGGCAAAAGGGGGTTATTGAAGTAATGCTAATATGTCGGAAATGGTTTCACAACGACTTTCAATGCCAGCCAAATTCAACCTGTAGCAGTCTGGCAACACGGTAATCGAATCTTCATTTTCTACTTTAATATCACCGTATATACCTATACGTTTCAATGCTTTAGCAACCATCATCAGCCTTACACCCTCACCTTGTAATCCTATTCTCCTAGTAAAATAATTCTCTACCCTAAACAAACCTGTTTCTAGGTCAAACACTATTCCCTTACGAGCAAAGTAGTTACCCAGGCTTCCATCCAAGGAAAGGTCCTCAGGAGCCCCTATCCTCACTCCTTTTTCCTTGTCCATTAGCCACAGTTTGTCGGCTATTTGTAACGCCAACTCCAAGTCATGGGTAGAAAGAAATATGGTCTTGTCAGTTTCCCTGCTCAACTTAAACAACAGTTGCATCATCTCCACCTTGCTAGGATAATCCAAAAAAGCTGTGGGTTCGTCCAAATACACAACAGGTGTTTCTTGTGCCAATGCCTTAGCTATCATTACCTTTTGACGCTCTCCATCACTTAATGTCTGTATCATCCTACCTTGCAATGCTTCGATACCCACTAAATGAATGGCATGGTTCACCACCTGTTTATCTTCTGTTGTTAAAGTTCCCCAAAAGCCTGTATAGGGACTTCTTCCTAAACCCACCAATTCCTCCACTGTCATATTACGTATATCGGGCTTCTCCGTCAACACAACACTGATGAGGTGCGACAACTGTTTGTCGTTAAATTCACTGATTTCTTTACCTTCTATGTAAATATCGCCCTCTAATTTAGGTTGAAAAGCTGAAAGGGTACGCAATAGGGTACTCTTTCCTACACCGTTCGCTCCCAACAAACAGGTCAGTTCACCACTGAAAATTGTTGCAGTGATGTTCTTTGCCACCACCTTTACGTCATTTTTACCCACATATCCTATGGATAGGTTCTGTATCTTGATTGTTTCTTTCATATATTACAGCTCTAGAATTAGGCATACAAAAATCGCTAAAAATCGTTAGAAATACAAATAAATTTGTATCTTTGCGCAGTAAAAAGATAACATAACCGTTGAAATATAAACTAAAAGTGAAATAAAGATGAAAAAAATCATGTTGGTATTAGCGATGCTGTCATTCTGCATCGGTTTCGCAGTCGCACAAAATCAAGCTGACATCAAGTTTGAAAAGACTGAACATAATTTTGGCTCTTTCTCTCAAGAAAAGGGCACAGTAAGTACTGTTTTTACCTTCACTAACGTAGGTACTGCTCCATTGGTAATTCACCAAGCTGTTGCTTCATGCGGTTGCACAGTTCCTGAATATAGCCAAGAAGCAGTATTGCCTGGCAAGACTGGCAGCATCAAGGTAACTTATGATGCACGCGACAAATATCCAGGTCATTTCAAGAAATCAGTCACCATTCGCACTAACGCAAAGACAGAAACCGTAAGACTTTTTATTGAGGGTGAAGTATTGGCTGATGTCAAATAAGCCATAATATGATATGAAAGAAGAAGATATACGTACCTCCTTGCCCGACAACGCTTATCGTGAGCTGAAGCCTGGCGAGGTATATAACCCGTTGATGAGTCCGGACAAGACTTATCCTGAAGTAAATGCTTGGTCTGTCATGTGGGGTTTACTCATGGCAGTGCTATTTTCAGCTGCAGCTGCATATCTAGGATTGCGAGTAGGCCAGGTATTTGAGGCAGCTATACCCATCGCCATCATTGCAGTAGGTATCTCTAGTGCCGCTAAGCGTAAACATGCTTTGGGTGAGAATGTCATCATCCAGTCTATCGGAGCCAGTTCGGGAGTTATCGTGGCAGGTGCTATATTTACCCTACCTGCGTTATATATCTTACAAGAATCTTACCCAGAAGATATTACCGTTACTTTTACTCAAGTATTTATCAGCAGTTTGTTGGGCGGTTGCTTAGGTATTTTGTTCCTGATTCCTTTTAGAAAGTATTTCGTGAGCGAGATGCATGGCAAATATCCTTTCCCCGAAGCGACAGCTACCACACAGGTACTGGTATCTGGCCAACAGGGAGGTAACCAGGCTAAGCCTTTGCTCATTGCAGGTATTGTTGGTGGCTT
>JAEEGF012214697.1_pt1 | contig 16603 bp, 19 predicted proteins | sample 9134171 | NCBI WGS metagenome assembly JAEEGF01 (sample SAMN16246542, study PRJNA631951) | gut metagenome | biome: gut microbiome; feature: rumen; material: AP-attached | host: Bos | place: Iran: Karaj | collected 2018-10
TAGTAGAATTATTAGAATCTATTAAATAACGAATATATGTTCGATTGGAGAAATAATAATGATAGAGCAATACTTAGGAATTAGTACAGATTACGTGATTATAGGACTTGCAGCACTAGTTCTTATCATGATGATTCTTTTAATTGTTTTCATTGTACAAATGAGTAAGCTTAAAAAAAGATATAAGATTTTCATGAATGGTAAGAATGCAAAATCTTTAGAAGATACTTTAATTTATAGATTAGAGCAAGTTGATGAGCTTATTGAAGCTAATGCTAGCAATGAAAGAAATATCGATGCAATCTTCAAAAACATGAAGGGCTGCTTCCAAAAAATTGGACTTGTTAAATACGATGCATTTAATGAAATGGGAGGAAAGCTTAGCTTTTCACTTTGCTTATTAAATGAAAACAATACAGGTTTTGTTATTAACGCAATGCATTCTAGAGAAGGATGCTATACTTATGTAAAAGAGATAATAGATGGTAATTCTATTATTCAGCTTGCAGATGAAGAAGAGCAGGCTTTAGAACAAGCTTTAGGCGGTATGTAAATGCATAATTTTTTACCAGCAATTGGTTTTAGCAAACTTAATAATGATTCACTTGATGAATTGCTTTTAGAAATAATGGCCCGTCCTGATTACCAGGAATCGGCCATTGATTTCGAAGGTAATCAGTTTGTTGAGCTAAGAGGCATGGTGGCTGATAATGTTGGCCTCGTGCTTCGTGGTGTCTATAATGAAAAAGATGAATTTGTTTTAGATTATTACTACCCAACATATTTTGGCGAGAATGTTTCCATAAAAAATGATGTGGAAGTTATTAAGCAGTCTGATAAGGATAATTATCAGGTAATGGTAGATGAAATACGTTTAGGTGTAAATCTTATCTTCCAGCTTCAAAATATGGGGGAATATCTCCGTAGAAATATTATGGCTGGCAAGACTGCAGATAGAGAAATAAGACTTGCAGCACTTTCTTTGGATGGTAAAGTAATTCTTCCTTTATACACAAACGAAAAAAGTCGTATTAAAGAGAAGATGAATAATAAAAAACGAATCGACCTGGTAGAGCAGGCAAGAGATGGAAATGAAGAAGCTCTTGAAAGTCTTACTATGGATGAAATAGATCTTTATCAGCGTATTACAAGACGAGTTTCAAGAGAGGATATTCTTTCTGTAGTTACTAGCTTTTTTATGCCTTACGGTATAGAAAATGACAAGTACGAGATTCTTGGTGAAATTCTAGATGTGAAAACAGCTGTAAACCACCTTACAATGGAAGAGTTGTATATAATGGTGGTTGAAAGTAATGACGTTGTTTTTGAAATCTGCATCAATAAAATCAATCTTTTTGGAGAACCAGCTGTAGGGCGACGTTTTAAGGGAACAATCTGGCTTCAGGGCACTGTTGATTTTTCGTAATCATTAGATTAAAATCTAATAGTTGCGTGTTTGAGTAGCTCAGCTGGATAGAGCGTCCGCCTCCTAAGCGGAAGGTCGTGGGTTCGAATCCCATCTCGAACATTATTAGTATTTGGAGCCTTAGGGCTCCTTTTTTTATAACAATTTATCCACACATATTTCGCAATAATGAGGTAAAATACAATTAATGTGAAAAGTAGTCTAATTATTGCAAATATTATATAATTAAGTTAATAGTTATTTGACAATACTTTTGGGATATTACTTCTCATATTTAATCACATAAATAATAGAGGAGGAGTTGGCCTATGGCAGAGTTAAATAAAGAACAAAGAGATACACTTGGGGAAATCGCCAATATTAGTATGGGTTCTTCAGCCACATCCCTAAGTGCCCTTTTAAACAATCTTAAAGTGGATATTACAACACCTAAGATAGAGCTTATTAGAAAAAGTGAAGCCTTAGATGATTATCATAATGTTTGTGTATTGGTTCATATTAATTATGTAAAAGGATTATCAGGAAGTAATGTATTAATTCTTAAGGAAAATGATGTAAAAGTCATCGCTGATTTAATGATGGGCGGTGATGGAACTAATACAGCAGGAGAGATAGGTGAAATTCAGCTTTCAGCTGTATCAGAGGCTATGAATCAAATGATGGGTAGCGCAGCGTCATCAATGTCACAGATGCTAAATAGATTGGTAGATATTTCTCCACCAAAGACAGATAACATTGATGTAGAGAGTGTAAAGATTTTTGAAAGATTATTCGAATCCCCAGAAATAGATTTTGTAAAGATAACATTCGATTTAAAGATCGGAACAATAGTTGATTCGGTAATGGTTCAACTTTATCCAATATCTTTTGCATTAGACATGGTACATCTATTTGAAAAAAAGGATGAAAACTAGGGGGCAAAATGGACGAGAAGGCTAAAATAATCAAAAGAGAAATAGCAAAAGACAAAATTCAAATAATTCTATCTAGTATAGCAGTTGCTGTTCTTATAATCATGGAGCTTTATATCATGATTAACTTCAAAAGCAACTTTATTGCTATGGCAGTAGGAATACTTTTGATGATTGTTGGGCTTTTTTTCCTGATTAGTGCGGTTTTAGACATATCTCTAAAGCAAAAAGATATAGAGCAGGAAAAATATGAGGAAATCTATAATGCACAAAAGGCCTCTTATCTTGTCATAAAGAAAAGCTTTGAAGAAATGGATCAAAGGCTTAGAAGCATTGAAGAAAACAGTGCTTTGCCAGCAGAGGATATTATAAATGCACAAAAGGCTGTAGCGAAGGTAACCATTTCTAGAAGTAAGGAAAACACTGATGCGTTGATGAACTCAAATGATGAGTTGATCAATCAGTTGCTGAATATTCAGCAAAAGCTTGAGGATAACAGTTCTCACCTAATTGAAAAACAACAATCAATGCTGAAGGAAAGCAATTTTGATATTCAGCAAAAAATATCTGAGCTTACAAATCAAATAACAAGTATTGAAGGTAAGATTCAAAATGGAATTCCAGTAATGGCTGCACCAGTTCAGATGGCACCACCACCAGTGATGACTGCACCAGAGCCTACAGTTGAAGTGCCAGTTGCAGAGCCGGAAATAGAGCCAGAGCCTGAAGTAATGCCAGAGTCTGAACCTGAAGTTGATGCAATGCCAGATCTTGATATGGTTTCAGAAATAGAAGAGCCAATAGAAGAGCCAATAGAAGAGCCAATAGAAGAGCCAATAGAAGAGCCAATTGAAGAAACAGTAGAAGAACCTATTGATGATTTGGGAATCGATTTAGATGTAGCTATAGAGGAAGAGCCAGTTGAGGAAGAAGCATCTGTTGAAGATGATTTAGGATTAGATTTAGATTCAGTAGTAGAAGAACCTATAGTAGAAGAACCTATAGCAGAAGAACCTACAGCAGAAGAGGAGATTAGTTTAGAACCAGAACCTGAAGCTCCAGTAGAAGAGGAAATAACTCTTGAGGCAGAACCAGAGCCAGAGCCAGAACCTGAACCAGAGCCTGAGCCAGAGCCAGAGCCAGAACCTGAAGCAGAACCAGAGGCAGAAGCTCCAGCAGAAGAAGAGATTACACTAGAAGCAGATGACCCTGGAGCTGGACTTGATGCATTATTAGAGGATTTAGGGGATGATGCAGTTATAGAAGAACCTGAACCAGAGCCAGAACCTGAACCGGAACCAGAGGCTCCAGCTGATGATGGTTCAATCAGTATTCCTGATGTAGGAATTGACTTATCAGATCCAAATAAAACATTAAGTCCTGAAGAGATAGAAAAACTATTTGCAAGCTTATAAAAATGATAAATACCTGTCTCATATTAGAGGCAGGTATTCTTATATCAAAAAAGTTTAAAAAAAATAAAAAAAGTGCTTGCAAAAAATTGAAACAGGCCTTATACTAATATTCGTTGCTGAGGCAATAAGAATTAAATAAGCGCGACTAGCTCAGCTGGCAGAGCACCTGACTCTTAATCAGGGTGTCCAGGGTTCGAACCCCTGGTCGCGCACTTCAATCGTCGATAGAGTATCGGCGATTTTTTTATTGTTTTTATATAAAAAATAAAACCAGTGGAAACTGGTTTTATCTACTAGCTATTAATTTAAAAATAGGATTTCCCTTACTAGAAAACTTTTCTTCGTATTCAGTCATTACATTTCCCTGATTCATAGAAGCATCATTATGCAAATCATAGGTAATAGCATCAATATGCCATAATGGATGATTATTAATCTCTTCAACAGAAAAATCGAATAAATCCTTGTTATCAGTTTTGAACTCAATATGACCATCTGCATTAAGAATGCTGTTATATCTATTCAAGAAAGTAGAAGATGTAAGTCTTCGTTTGCTGTGACGATCCTTTGGCCAAGGATCAGAAAAGTTTAGATATATTCTATCTACTTCTCTACAAGAAAAGATATCTAAAATCTCGGCTGCATCAAAACAAATAAATCTTAAATTAGGGATTTCTTCATCCTCAACTTTTTGAATAGCACGAAGCAAAACACTTGTGTATCTTTCAATACCGATATAGTTAATATTAGGATTTTCTTTGGCCAAAGTAGTGATGAATTGGCCCTTACCCATACCTATCTCGATATATAAAGGATTGTCATTGTTAAAAATTTCTTTTTTAAAAGCACCTTTGAACTTGGTTGGATTAGCAATACAGTAAGGACTGTTAGCAACAACCTCATCAGCTCCAGGGATGTTTCTTAATCTCATGGATACCTCCAAATAATAAAAATCGAACTAGATTATATCATAAAAATCATAAGATTAGTATTGCACATAATCGAAAGTAAAAGTTATACTAGATAAGCGTAAAGGAAGTAGAATATGAAAGCTAAAAAAATAATTGCAAAGGCACTTGCCTTTTTATTTATTATAAACACAATATTTGTCTTAAATGTTACTGAAGCAAGGGCTGCTGACTATTGGCCAAGCGGTGTAGATGTTGTGGCAGAGTCTGCTATCGTTATGGAGCAGGAGACAGGGACGATTCTTTATGAAAAGAATATGGATGCAGTCCATTTCCCAGCCAGCATCACAAAGATAATGACAGCCTTAATAGTTCTTGAAAACTGTGAATTAGACGAAACTGTTAAATTTTCAGCAGAGGCTGTTTATGGAACAGAACTTGGTTCTTCAAGTATTGCAAGAGATGTAAACGAGCAAATGACAGTAGAGCAAACTCTATATGGTATGATGCTTGAGTCTGCCAATGAGTGTGCGTATGCCTTAGGCGAGCATGTGGCTGGAGACATTCCAAGCTTTGTTAATATGATGAATGACAAAGCAAAAGAGCTTGGATGTACAAACACACATTTTAACAATACAAATGGACTTCCAGATGATGAGCATTATACTAGTGCACATGATATGGCACTAATTGCGAGAGCAGCATTTGCGATTCCTAAATTTGCAGAGATTGTAGGAACAAAGAATTATACAATTCCTCCTACAAACAAGCACGCTGATCCAACACCACTTAACAATCATCATCAGATGCTTCACTATTACAAGTCTAACAAATATATTTATGAATATTGCCTTGGTGGTAAAACGGGATATACAGCAGTAGCAGGTGCGACACTTGTTACATATGCTAAAAAGGATGGAATGACACTGATTTGCGTTGTTATGAAAGATACAACAACAGATCAGTATTTAGATACAACAAATCTATTTGAATATTGCTTTGATAATTTCAGTGCATATAAGGTTTCTGATTTTGCATCAATATCAGAGGATAATATAGATGTTACTGGCATTCTTAGTGAAAACAGTGAGCTGATTAAGGTAGACGAAAAAGGACGTATCGTTATTCCAAAAGCAGCCAGTGTACTAGATGTAGTTTCAAGTGTTGTTCCTTATAGCACAAAGGATGATCCTTCTGTTATAGGCCAGTTGATATATATATATGCTGACAGAAATGTAGGTTCTGCAAATCTTAAGTTTACCAGCGCTGCCACAGGCAGTTATCCTTTTGATAATTTACCAGTAGAAAAGGGTGGAAGCGGTAAAGAGTATATACAGGTTGATTATCCAAGGATTGGATTAGTTATTCTTATTATTGTAGCTATAATAGCAGTTTTTCTTTTCATTAAAAGTAAGATGCAGGATATTCTGTTATTTAGGCATCGCTTTAAGTCAAGACATAAAAAACCTAATAAAACAGGTCTTACAATCATTAGAGATAATGGAAAAAAGAGAAGAAGACGCAGATAATCGACAAATAATGTCTTGAATTTAAATAGAATACGACAAAAATAAATAAAAAAGACAGTGTGCATTAAGCATACTGTCTTTTTTGTATTTTTAAGACTAGAAAATAATTTTCTCGAAGATAGACACAAATTATCTATTTATCAGACTATTTATCAAAATTTCAAGCTGATGCTTATTCTTAGTGTAGAAAATAATACCACTAGAGCTGTTAATCATAGTAATAATCTTTTCGGAAAAAGTATCAGATTCGGAGAGTAACTGATATAAGTAATCTTTATAAGGCTTATCACATTTTAAGAACAGGGTTTCATATTCCTCTAAGGGTTCAATTGCAGAGTTAGTCTTTTTCAAAAGAAAAGCAATCTCTTTATCCTGTCCCAGCTGAGCCTCAGTTTTATTAATTATAAAATAACCTCTTTCATCCTTAGGCATACCAAGGGCTTTGACTGCACGCTGCACCTGCTTGGTAAGACTATCGCTGGCAGGGTATAAGGACTGAAAGTAGCTTAGAAAATCAGAAGCAGTTTTAAAATGCTCGTTGGTGCCACGCTCTAGCACCTCAGTCATAAGTATTTTTTTAATAACCTTTTCGCATTCCTTGCGAGAAGGGTTTTTTCTTAGTGTAATGGTCTCCTCAGACATAATTCCTCCCCAAAGACAAAAATAATAGTTCTAAAAATATTATAAGACAATAATGCGACAATTTAAAGAATTATTACATAATTGACAGTCCATTGACTAAATGGGATAATGAAGAAAATAACCTCGCAATGGATGTAGGAGTGGAAAAAATGGAAAGCTTATATTCAAGAGATGAAAAGAAGCAATATCAGCTTGAACAGATTAATGAAATGGTAGAAGCAGGCGGAGGTCTGGTTAAAACAAGCGATATTGAAAAGCTTGGAGTTGATTACAGAAGAGTATTAAAGTTTGTAGAAGAAGGCTACCTAATTAGAGTAAAAAGCGGCTACTATACTACAAAGTATTTTGAGTGCTCAGAAGAGCAGTGGATTTATAAGCTATTTGGTGAGGATGGAATTTTAACAATTGAATCCGCTTTATGGGTTTATGGCTATTTAAAGGATAGACCATATAAATGGAGCATTGCGATTAATAAAAATACTAGCAAATCCAGATTCAATATAGATTATCCAATAGTGGAGCCATATTATACCGAGCCGGAGGTAATGGAGCTTGGTGTTACTGAAGCTGATTTTGCTGGCGGTAAAATGAAAATATATACAAAGGAACGCCTGATATGTGATGTTTTAAAATATCAGGAGAAGATTGATAGAAATATATTTAAGCAGGGTGTCTGGGCATACATCATGGATGAGGATAAAGATGTAGCCAAGTTAATGGAGTATGCAAAAGAACGCAAGGTATTGAATAAAGTTCAGACTATGGTAGGCGTGTGGCTATAATGATTAATCGTGGAAGAATAAAAGAAAAATCAGAAGAACTGAATATACCCTTTAAAAACCTTCTTTCAGCTGCAGTTGCAGAGCTTGTAATCGAAATACTAGCAAATGGAAGATACTGTAACGAGCTTTATTTATGTAATTGTAGCGAGTTTACAAAGGAAGTTTATAAAGACCTATGCATTGGAAACATCTACTATGAATACGTTCGTGACTTAGATGATAAAATGGCCATTTTATATATGCGAGATATTTTAAAGGATATTATGGCAAATGGTGCTCAAGAAGGTTTTGCCGTGCAGGGCTCAGTAGATGAAACAGGCATCAGCCTGCAGATAACTGTGGACGAAATGTATATTCCTTTACATCTATATTTTAAAAAGCATGGTAAAAGTCATGAACCTGAAACCATAACCTTGAATCTTGTAGCCTATGAAAAAAGGTCAGTGGATGTTTTGATAAATCCAAAGGAAGAGGAGCTTACAAAGCATCTGGTGGAAATCATTGAAAAGCTTGAGCTTATTAATGACATGGACCATTACATGGATGCTTATGAGATATTAACTACTAATCCAATAAATGGAAGAAAAGTAAAGGATAGACTAACAGAAGCCTTACAGGAAAAGCACATAGAAATAAACGATGATAGAATAAAAATGCTAGAAGGCTATAGGGACTATACCTATATGAAAAAGAAATGGAAGGTGGAATTAAGACAAAAGAAAAAATCAGACCCTTGCTGGTCTGATGTAAATATTTGTCTTATGAACTTTTTAGCACCAATTTGGAAGGCCATGGAAGAAAACATGGTATTTCTTGGAGATTGGATGCCACAGTTAAAGAGATTTTTAGACTAAAGACTAACAAACAAAATTATGCTTTAGGATAGAAAATACAGCATAATAGTATGATTGTCTGTCGCTGATTTTATAAAACTGCTGTTCCAATGAAATAGTTGAAATACCTTCAATAGATTCTGTTGGAATCAGATTAGTATAGCAGCGCTCAATCAAGAGACTTGGAATAGCCTTTTTAAAAAAGATGGATTTAAAAAGCGGACCAATGCAGCGCTTATTTAAAACGCCACAGATGGTGCCAATATATTCATCTGGAAACTTAAATGTAGTGATATCGTAATTATAGGATTGATCATACAGGTAAGCAGCGGTGCGAGGGTCCATAAATGGAGTATCCACAGACATGAAAAAGGCCCTGTCACCAGAAATCATAGTAAGACAGGAAAGAACGGCGCCGAAAGGACCGGCATTTCTGGAAATGTCAGGAATTTCGATAGCATCAAGACCAAGATGAGCTAAATCGCCTCGTTCATTTACAGAAAGATAGATCTTATCGAAAAATGGGCTGAATTTATCATAGATATATTCAACCATAGTCTTATCTTCAAATGGTAATAGAGCTTTTTTAGTTCCCATACGAGAGCTGTCGCCACCGCAGAGGATAACTAGAGTTCTGTTCATACCTGCCTCCTGTTTATTGAATAGTAACATTATAAGAATTTTTGAGGAAAAATAAAAGTAAGTATATGAGTTTACATGAAACATTATTCGAATATTCTAAAACTGATATGTATCCCTTTCACATGCCAGGTCATAAAAGGGCTTTAGATGGAGTATATAAAATCGACATGACTGAGGTTGAGGGCGTAGATGATTTACACGACCCAGAAGGTGTCATTGCAGCAGAACAAGAAAGACTTTCAAAAGTATATGAGGTGGATAAAAGCTTTATATTAGTGGGTGGATCAACAGTTGGAAATCTGGCTGCAATATACGCAAGTTTGGACGAAGGTGATTTAATTCTTATTCCAAGAAATGCACATAAGAGTATTTATAATGGCATCATCCTAAGGCATCTAAGAGTTGGCTATATTTATCCAAAGATAGACGAAGGTGGAATATATAGCGCTGTTACAGTAGAAGAAATAGAAAATGCAATTGATAAAGAAGGAAAACCAAAGGCTGTTGTGGTAATAAGTCCAACTTACGAAGGGTTTGTTAGTAATATAAAAGACATTGCAGATTATTGCCATAGCAAAGATATAGCTTTAATTGTTGATGCCGCACACGGAGCACACTTAGGATTTCATAGTGCATTCCCTTTACAGCCTGCAAAGTATGCTGACGTGACTGTGGTAGGGTTGCACAAGACTTTGCCAGCACTGACACAAAGTGCCGCACTACACTTACAAGGCCCCAGAATATCAGCATCGAAGATAAAGGCAGCACTTGATATATTTGAGACCAGCTCCCCAAGCTATGTGCTTATGGAATCTATTAGTAAGTGCATAGATGTGCTAGAAAATAGCACTAATATCTTTGAGGATTATGTGGAAAACCTAAAGGATTTCTATAGTATCAGTGGACAACTAAAGCATCTTGAGCTTATTACAGATGATATTGATAAAAAGGATATGGGAAAGCTTGTAATATCTACGAGAAAAACAAATATCACAGGTGTAGAACTAGCAAAAATCCTTAGAAATAGATATAAGCTTGAAACTGAAATGTCCAGCTTTTCATATGTGCTTGCAATGACAAGTATTATGGATACAAAGGAAGGCTTTGAGCGACTAAAGAAAGCACTAATAGAAATCGATGAAGAATTGGGAGAAGGACAAATAGCAGTACCTTATGTCAATCTAAAGCCAATAAAGCGAATAGAGCCATGGCAGGCAAAAGCAGGAAAAATGCAGGATATGATGTTTTATACTGCAACAGGACGAACAAGCTGCGATATGGTATGCCTTTATCCGCCTGCAACACCAGTCATTGTTCCAGGAGAAGAAATAACAGAGGATGCTATCAAAGTAATCCATCAGGCCAAAGAGGCTGGAATACATGTAACAGGCATAAAAGAAGGCCATCTGTCCGTTGTCAATTAACTGTAGCTGAATTATACTTTTATATACAAAATGTAAAGAGGATTATATGGGACATATTTATTGCATCATGGGCAAAAGCTCATCGGGGAAGGACACAATATTCAAGCTTTTGCTTGGCAGAGAGGATTTAAATCTAAATAGAATAGTATCCTATACAACAAGACCTATTCGAAGTGGGGAAAACAATGGTGATGACTACAATTTTGTCAGTCTTGAAAAGAAGGATGAACTTGTAGAATCTGGGAAGGTTATTGAGATTCGTAAATACGATACCGTTCATGGACCATGGTTTTACTTCACCGTAGACGACGAGAGCATCAATCTTGATTTAAAGGATTATTTGATTATTGGCACAGTTGAAAGCTATGTAAAAATCAGAGATTACTACGGTGCTGACAAGGTTTTGCCGATATATATAGAGGTGGATGATGGCATTAGACTAAGCCGCGCCCTTGAAAGAGAGCGAGGACAGGCCCATCCAAAGTATGAGGAAATGTGCAGAAGATTTCTGGCTGATCAACAGGATTTTTCAAAGGAAAATCTTGAGAGGGCAGAGATTTCAAATGTATTTAACAACGACGAGAACAGTACTATTACCTGCGAAAGAATAGCCAGCTTTATAAAAAGCAGAAGGGTCTAATATGGATATTAGAATTAATGGTATTGAAGGGGTTCAACCAGCAGAAGCTGCAAAACAGGCAGGGCCTGTGGATGAAACATTTAAGTTCACACTTGCAGCTGCAGTAGATGACGCAGAGCTTCAGGAAAAGCTCACAAATCTGCTAAACGATATTTCTGTTCAGGGAAAGCTTTTGTCTGAGCACATGGATATCAGAGATATGAAAAGATACCGTGGCTTGGTAAAAGACTTTTTAAATGAAGTAGTAAATCGCAGCCATAAGTTTTCCAGAGAGAACTTTTTGGACAGACGCGGTCGTCACAGAGTTTATGGCATGATTAAGCTTGTGGATGAACGAATGGACGAGCTTGCTACAGCCTTGGTCCAGGATGAAAAGGACCACTTAGCTATACTAAATAAGGTTGACGAAATCAGAGGCTTGCTCCTTGATATCGTCACATAAGGGAGATTTTTAATGAGCTTTTCAGAGATTATAGGACAGGAGGCTGCCAAAAACCTTCTTATAAATGCAGCAAAAACAGGAAATCATAGCCATGCCTATATTTTCAGCGGAGAAAAAGGCTCAGGAAAAATGATGCTAGCAGAAGCATTTGCCGCAATGCTTCAATGTGAAAACCCTTCAGATGATGCTTGTGGGAAATGCCATTCCTGCGTTCAGGCAAGCACCCATGATAATCCAGATATTATTTATGTTACTCGCGAAGAGGGAAAATCAAACATGACAGTTGATTTAGTTCGCGAGCGTATTGTGAATGACGTAGATATAAAGCCATATAGCTACAAATATAAAATTTATATAGTTGATGAAGCGGAAAAGATGAATAAGCAGGCGCAAAACGCCATTCTTAAGACAATCGAGGAACCACCAGAGTACGTTATCATCATCTTACTTACTTCAAATCACAACGCATTCTTGCAGACCATTCTTTCCAGATGCGTTTTGGTTCAGATGAAATCCGTAGACACTGATAGCATTAAGAATATTTTGCAGACTAAGTATGAGGCCGTAGATTACCAGGCTGAAATGGTGGCAAGCTTTGCCCAGGGAAACGTGGGAAAAGCCATTGCCTTATGTACAGATGCGACCTTTAACGACATTAAGGGCAAAGCGATTTCACTATGCAAAAGAGCTGGCAGAATGGATGAAAAAACCATTGCCGCCACAGTAAAGGACATAAAAGAAGAAAATGATTTAAGCAAAAAAGAATCTGAGGGTGACTCCTACCAGGGATTTATGGACCAAATGCTAGATTTAATCACCCTTTGGTTTAAAGATGTGCTATTATATAAAGCGACATTGAATGATGAACTCTTGCTATTTAAAGAGGACACATTTGACATACATGAGCAGGCAAATAACTGCTCTTACAATGGCTTAAATGAAATAATTAACGCAGTTTCAGAGGCCAGACTTAGAATTAATGCTAATGTCAATTTCGAGTTGACTATTACGCTTCTTATAAATGCAATTAAGGAGAATACTAGATGGTAAAGGTAATCGGTGTACGCTTCAGAGGAGGCGGAAAGGTATATTATTTTGATCCAAATGGCGTAGAGCTTAAACGTGAGGATCAGGTTATCGTTGAAACTGTTCGCGGTGTAGAAATCGGAACAGTTCTTCTGGTAGACAAGGAGATTTCAGATGATGAGGTTCCAGGACCTATCAAAAAGATCATCCGTAAGGCTACAGAAGAGGATAAAAAGAAGGCAGTTAAAAACTTAGAAAAAGAAAAGGAAGCTGTAAAGATTTGCGAAGAGAAAATCGCAAAGCGCGAGCTTGATATGAAGCTTGTAGGCGCAGAATACACCTTCGATAACAATAAGCTTATTTTTTATTTTACAGCCGATGGTCGTATCGATTTCAGAGAGCTTGTAAAAGACCTTGCAGCAGTGTTCCATACACGTATCGAGCTTCGTCAGATTGGTGTTCGTGATGAGACAAAGCTGATGGGTGGTATTGGTATCTGCGGAAGAGAGCTTTGCTGTAAAAGCTGGCTTGGAGATTTTGTTCCAGTTTCAATAAAGATGGCGAAGGAACAAAACCTTTCTCTTAACCCTACAAAGATATCAGGCCTTTGCGGCAGACTTATGTGCTGCTTGAAAAACGAGCAGGAAACATACGAGTACCTTAACAGCCGCTTACCTGGTATTAATGATCAGGTAACTACCCCTGAGGGAATTAAGGGCGTGGTTCAGTCAGTTAATGTACTTCGTCAGACTGTCCGTGTGCTTTTCGAGGATGGAGACCTTAAAGAGGTAAAGGATTATCCTACAGACCAACTTAAGTTCAAGCCTAGAAAGCGTAAGGTACAGGTATCAAAGGAAGAGGCAAAGGAGCTTGCCGAACTGGAGGACAACAATTAATGGAAAGTCTCGTTCGCGCTGATGAGCGCTTAGATGACTTGCAAATAAAAGGTTATAAAATTATTCAGCATCCTGACAAATTCTGTTTTGGCATGGATGCTGTCTTGCTATCAGGGTTTGCAAAGGTAAATGAAGGGGAAAAAGCCTTGGACTTAGGTACAGGCACAGGCATCCTTCCAATTTTACTTGAGGCAAAAAATGAAGGAAGCCATTACACAGGACTTGAAATTCAAGCTGAAAGCGTAGAAATGGCAAGACGCTCAGTTTTATATAACGATTTGCAGGATAAAATTGATATAATAGAAGGTGACATTAAAGAAGCAAGTAGCATCTTTGGAAAAGCCAGTATGAATGTGGTGACCAGCAATCCACCATACATGACAAATCATCATGGTCTTAAGAATCCAAATGATGCAAAGGCCATTGCACGACACGAGCTACTTTGCACACTAGAAGATGTGGTGCGTGAGACAGCAGCTGTGCTGAAGCCAAAGGGAAGATGTTATTTCGTACATAGACCTTCTAGATTAGTAGAAATATTTGAAGCCATGCGCAAATACAAGCTAGAACCAAAAAGAATGAGGCTTGTATATCCTTATGTAAACAAAGAGCCAAACATGGTACTTATAGAAGGTGTAAGAGGAGGCGGCTCTCAGCTTACAGTGGAGCCACCACTGATAGTGTACGAGGTACCAGGTGTTTACACCGATGAAATATATGAAATTTACGGGATGGAAAAATAATGCCGGGAACAGTTTATTTAGTTGCAACACCTATAGGTAATCTTGAGGATATGACCTTTAGAGCAGTCAGAATCCTTAAGGAAGTAGATTTGATTGCAGCAGAAGATACAAGAAACTCAATAAAGCTACTAAATCATTTTGAGATAGACACTCCAATGACTAGCTATCATGAGTTTAACAAAGTGGAAAAGGCTATTACACTTATTGAAAAGTTAAAAGAAGGCCAAAACATAGCAGTTATTACAGATGCAGGTACTCCAGGCATTTCAGACCCTGGAGAAGAGCTGGTAAGGATGTGCTACGAGCAGGGTATTGAGGTAACAAGTGTACCAGGACCTGCGGCATGTATTACAGCTGTTACCATGTCAGGCCAGGCCTGTAGAAGATTCGCCTTTGAGGCTTTTCTTCCAAAAGACAAAAAAGAGCGTCGTAGAGTGCTAGAAGAGATAAAAAATGAGACAAGAACTGTCGTTATTTACGAAGCACCCCATCATTTGATAGGCACTTTAAAGGAGCTTAAAGATACCTTAGGTGAGGATAGAGGCATTACTCTTTGTAGGGAACTGACAAAAAAGCACGAGGAAAAAGAAAAGACTACATTGGGCGAAGCCCTAAAAATATACGAAACTAAAGAGCCTAGAGGCGAGTATGTGCTTGTTATTGCAGGCAAATCAAAGGCAGAGGTAATAGAGGAAGCAAGAGCAGCCTTTGAGGATATTTCCATTGAAGAGCATTACAACCAGTATATTGCCCAGGGAATGGACAAAAAGGAAGCAATGAAGGCCGTTGCAAAGGATAGAGGCGTTAGTAAAAGAGATATCTATAATGCCCTTTTAGACTAAAGGAGAGAAAATGAGTTTTTTAGCAGATTTATTTACAAATAAGGTGTTTTTGGCGCCAGCAGCAAGCTGGTTTATAGCACAGGTCATTAAAGTGATTATCGACACTGTGAAATCAGGATTTTGCAAGGAAAGACTGTATGGAGGCGGCGGCATGCCAAGCTCCCATTCGGCTACAGTTACAGGCCTTGTAATTATAACAGCTGCAATCTATGGCCCAAAATCATTTGAATTTGTAATGTCACTGTTTTTTGCATTCATAGTTATATATGATGCAAGAGGAGTGCGCTATGAAACTCAGCGCCAGGGAAAGGCCCTGAATAACCTTAATTATGAGCGTCAAGAGGAAGGTAAACAGCCCCTTGATGTTAGCAAATTTAAGGAAAAGATAGGTCATACCGTTCCTGAGCTTGTAGTAGGTATAATAATTGGTGTTATATGTGCACTTGTTACACTTAACTTGCCATTTTAATTAATAAAGGGAGGAGGAAATGTATTGGAAAATATTGAGAAGCTAAAAGAGATGATAGATGATTCGAAAAAAATCGTCTTTTTCGGCGGAGCAGGGGTATCTACAGAAAGTGGAATACCAGATTTTCGAAGCAAGGATGGTCTTTATAATCAGCACGATGTCAGGTTTGATATGTATCAGCCAGAATATTTACTGAGCCATAGCTGTCTTATCCACGAGCCAAAGGTTTATTTTGAATTTCATCGTCAAAAGATGGATACAAGAAATATCGAGCCTAACAATGCTCATAAATACTTGGCAAAGCTTGAGGAAATGGGAAAGCTTACAGGGGTTGTTACTCAAAATATCGATGGACTTCACCAAAAAGCTGGCAGTAAAAAGGTATTTGAAATCCATGGAAGTGCCTTAAGAAATTATTGCATGAACTGTGGCACAACCTATCCTGTAGATTTTATTTTTGATTCAGATGAAGAAATACCAAAGTGTGACTACTGTGGTGGCGTGGTAAGAGCAGATATTACCTTGTACGAGGAAGGTCTGCCTGAAGACCAGGTTGAAGGAGCCATCAGAGCTATTTCAGAGGCGGATATGATGATAATCGGTGGCACATCACTTACCGTATATCCAGCTGCATCCTTTGTAAATTATTTCCGTGGAAAATACCTGGTAATAATTAATCAAAGCGATTTAAATGTAAGGCCGGCAGAAAACACTCTTATTATTCGAGAAAGAATCGGCCAGGTCTTTACAGAATTGGCTAAACTACAGGGCATAAGCCTTTAACTAAAGATTTTGAATAAAAACAGTAAAAATACCAATAAAGCCTTGAAAAACGCATGAGTTCATGATAATATCTTAATTCGTGGTATAAAACTTTTATATCCTTGCTAGGCTATGTAATATAGCTTGGCCAATAGACCAAAAGGAGGTAGAAAGCATGAACAAGTATGAATTAGCACTCGTTGTTAATGCGAAGATCGAAGACGATGCAAGAACTGCCACAGTTGAAAAGGCAAAGGAGTATATCACTCGC
>JAEEGF012326389.1_pt1 | contig 16603 bp, 17 predicted proteins | sample 9134171 | NCBI WGS metagenome assembly JAEEGF01 (sample SAMN16246542, study PRJNA631951) | gut metagenome | biome: gut microbiome; feature: rumen; material: AP-attached | host: Bos | place: Iran: Karaj | collected 2018-10
GCCTTTCTTACAAGGGCTCTCTTGTAGCGGTAATTGATGAAATTACGTGCTACTTCAGGACCGACCTTCATAAGAACGTTCTCGATCTTATCCTGGATGTCCTCAACAGAGAGGGTAGCAAGTGTATTCTCAGCATACTCTGTTACCTCGTTGGTCACATAGTCAATCGCTGCGTTGGATATTCTTGCATGCTCCTGTGTTGCCTCATTAGCCTTTGTAACTGCAATTTTGATCTTCTCAGAATTAAATACATCCTCTGAGCCATTTCTCTTAATTATATTCATCTTTATTTTTCCTCATTCTTTCTTAAACAATAGCCCTTTCATCATCTGTTTCATCTTCGATGGTGATAGGGATTTCCATTTGTCCTGCAACTTCTTTGTAGAAAAGCGGAAAAGCTGTGCTTTCTACTATCTTGTAAGGGTATTCACACATATCATTTCTGTTTGACATGCGCCAAACATCATCACCGACTGCGATTTTTCCCTTTGACAGCGTTATTGCTGTACTTCTTCTTCCGGTTTCAAGTTCCTCTACATAAAATTTTCTGTAAAGGCCGGGGGTTGATGCTCTAAATTCTCTTTTGCGCTTCATTCTTGCCTTGTAGGCGTATGAATTGCCATAAGAGGTAGAGACAAAAACGTTCCTCTTCATCGTTTCTCCTTTCTCTGAGAAAAACAAACAGCTCCCATGTTGTGAGCTGTTACTATAGGTTGATATTTAGTTTTGTATTACAAGAGCTAATCTTGAGATACGTTTAGATAGAACTTTTCTAAACGAAAAAAGCCCATATTCTCTGTGCTACGCACTGAAAATACGGACTTCTTTTAACTCTGTTTTTTTTACGTTAAAGATAGTATACTATAGGTGTAGTTATAATGCAAGAGGTATGTATGATAAAAATAAAGACTATTATTCCAAATACAAATGAACAGGTAAAATACGAGGCTCCCGACGTGGTATTTGTCAATGAAATGATAAGGGAGAAGAATAAGGTAGATAAGAGTATCAGCCGGGCAGTGCTCGCTATAGAAGACAATGATTTAGAGATGGCCCGAGACGAGTCCAGAAGGGCTATTTTTGGCTGCCAAAAGCTTGAGCAGCACCTCAGGTCGTTCCCGAAGGTTTTTGGACTCCCTGAGGCCATAAACGAGATTAAAAATGAATTAGCAGAAGATGCCAATATATCATTTGAAGTTTTGAAAGATGGAACGCTCCATATAATCCTGCCAGAGCTTTTCCCAATGCGCTTCCGGGGCGGTGTAATGACAGAGCAGTACGATAATGTCAGGAGCAGATATGTTGCTGCATTTGATGAATTTTTTACAGGCAACTCCTTTAAAAGATATAAAGAGAGGGTAGCAGTGCTTTATAAGAGCATCTACAAGTCTACAAACGATGTTCTTGACTATGACAACTTCGACTTAAAGCAGATAACGGACTTTATCTCTACCTACTGTCTTATAGACGATAACCCAAGCCGCATGATAGCAGTATCGGATTATGAGATAGGAAAGGAAGAGCATTCTGAGGTGTATGTGATCCCTTTGTCAAAGATTGATTCCTATCTGGGGGATATCTTTAGGCAAAAGGATTAGTGCTTTTCCCCTGAGAATTAAGATTTCTGCTGTTTTTTACTTCATCCTTGGCCGCCTTAGCGTAGATATTGGTTGTCGTAATGTTCTTGTGCGACAGCCTTTTTTGCACTAAAAGAAGATTGTGCTCGGATTTCCTGTACAGCGTCATGGCAAAGCTTGAGCGCATCTTATGTGGAGATATTGTGTCTGCTTTTTTAGGGACAGAGAGCATGGCGTACTTTTTTGTCATAACTTCAACCATCCTTACCGATATGCGCTCGCCACCGCTTGAGACAAATAACGGATCTTTTTCCAGCGCCCCTTCGGCTTTTCTTTTTGATATCAGCATATCCAAAAGTTCTGCTATAAGATCGCTGTAGTATACGGTTTCAACCTTTCCACCTTTCCTAAGGACGCACACGCTAAAATCCTCTGTGTCTACGTCTTTTATATCTATTCCGGTGAGCTCTGATACGCGAAGTCCTGTGTCTAACAGGAGAGAGTATAAGACATAATCTCTGAGCTTATAATGTTCGTGGTGCTTGAGCTGCCTTGCTGTCATACCGGTCCCGTGATATACGCAGTCAAGAAACGCGATCTGCTCATCATCTGTGAGGTATATAAGTTCTTTTTCTTCAGGTTTGACCTTTGACGAGCCTATAATGGGATTCTTTTTAAGCCCCTTCTTATCATACAAATAGGAGAAGAGTACTGATAATGTGGCTTTCTTTCGGGCAAGCGTCTTTTTCTCCAGTGTTTTTCCGAGAGTAACAAGGTAATTATTTATATCGTCGGATGTTATATTGTCTAAATCTCTGATGGATATCTTTTCTTTCTTCAGTTCATCAAAATCCTTATGGTTTAAAATGATCCAGTCAAGGAAATAGCTTATATCCTTGGCATACTCATACATGGTTGAATATGCCGTCTCGGTGCCTTTTCCATAAAGAAAATCCTGGCAGAACTCAGGCAGAGTCTCCAGGATCTTATTTGTCTTTTCCGCGTAGGTCTTTTTATCCATTCTGATAACCTCTTTTTCTTGCTCTGTACTCCCTGTCATATGCAGATGTTGTTTCCTTGCGGCTTTCCTCGTATTTTTCGAATTCCTTAGTTGTCATGAGCCACTGGCATGTCCTTGTTGAAATCATATCAGCTGTAGGCTTTCTCATGCACCCTTTTTTCTCGACATCATCTGCTGATAAGAACACTTTCTTTGACCGGCAGTAGTAAACCGGATCTTTGCATTCAGAATTATCAAGGCCTATATATTTAATTGTTGAATTAGTTGTATTTAAGTATATATTTCCCATATGTCAGATTAACCTAACTGTGTAAAATTGGAAATTACTAGAAAGCCTTGAAACATGGGCTTTCTTTTTTTGTACTTTTTACAGAAATAAGCGTTTAGCTTTAAAAATTCAAGCTAAAAATTGTAAAAAGCCGAAGCTATAAAGCAACATTTGTAAAAAGCCGAACTTTTAAAGCTAAAGCTGTAAAAAGCCGAATTTTTGACTTTTTACACTCCTATCTTTAAGGATTTTACAGGGTTTGCTTTAACCGACACCATAATCCTATTATAGCAGGGGGGTTTATGGATGTCTATGTATTTATGCGGAAAATATATGTTTTTCGCATAAATTACAATAGTTTTATTACGCCGTGATATGTATGTGCTCCATCAACGTCTAAATTTTCAAGATACCTCCTGTATCCATCGGGATCTAACTCAATTGCGCCATCCGACCATCCTGGGTTTTTAGCCAGCTTTTTATAATCAACCCTTTTAGCAAAGCAAAATGCCATATATATTATCAAAAAGCATGCCGTTGCTATAATTAGTACAAGTCCTGGCATTTGATTACTTATTATGGCCATCATGCCAAAGGTAATTCCGAGCCCTAATGATGGCATCAGATATCCCAGATAACTTCCAATAAGTCCTGCGCGAGAAATATCGACCAACTCTCTGTTTGAATATGGAATATATTCATTTGAGAGGTGTGTCCTTCCCATGCATCCTTCCATATCAAATTTACTCCACTGGATTTTAGGAACCAGCTTTACAATCATTTGCCGTCCGTCTTGCCATTTTTTTGTATATATACCTTTAAATAGTCTTGTTCTTAAAAGTATTATGGTATCGCATTTATTATATTTGCATGCAGTTTTGTAATGATATATTTCATGGACAAATGTTGCAAAATAAAAAAAACCAAAAAACATGGAAAGTGCAGCAAAAAACACCAATACTATCGCTTTTAGAGTAAATGTAATCATAAACCCTCCTCACTTGGAATGTCAGAGTTGAAGCAACCGTTGCAATCTATATATTCCTGCGGGGTCAAGCCATGTTCCTCGGCGTGTTCATACATCCATTCTGCTACGCCGTGCATGTGGGCTATGCGTTCATTTAATATTTGCATATATACCTCCGTCATTTAGTATATGATATCAATCTTTACTACTTCTCCCTTTGTTCTTCCACAAGACAATTCATATCCCAAAATCTGGCCCTCTGCCATCCCGCATGTCGGCTCGCCCACTCCTTCTTCCTTCTCACATGTAAGAACAATTCCTTCTTCTATTTCACACGTCAGCACTCCAGAGGCGTAACAAGCGTTGGTATGAGTATGTGAAGAATAACATGCCGCTGTATGAGTATGTCCGTTGCCATAGCATGTTGAATTATGTGTATGGACAATTTCTTTTGTAAAGCAGCCTCCGCTAATATCAGCAATATAATTATCGTTGAGCCCATCAGTAGTTTTACTTGCACCATTGGATGTTACAGTTTCGTCAGTACTCTCAGTGCTATGAACGTGATGATAAAATGTAGCAGTTCCGTTGTCAGGTGAAGATGCTGTAACAGTAAAGCTGTCGTAATATCCTGCGGGGAATGTTCTGGATGACGATATGGTCACATTACCAGTGGTCTTATTTGAAATGGCATTTTTTATGTTAACGCTATTTTCATAATGTCCCGCTGGAATTGTGATCTGCTCATTCAGCCCAAGATTAAATGCAGAGCCGGAGTTAGATGCAAGATTAAACGATTGAGGACCTGTTAATGCATTTGATCCTGTAAGCCAAGTATTTGTAGAAGGGTTCGACACCTTATTGCCAATTACCTGCGTAATTCTTCTGGTGGTGCTAATGTTATCATCAAACAGTTCACTGATCTCATCAAAGGAAGGCGAATCTCCGATTGTCCATTTATCACCAAATATTGCTTTTAGTCTTTCTACAAGTTGCTGATATTTTATAGATTTTGTGATGTCAGAATCCAGATAGTATGCTTCGGGAATAATATTAGTATTATTATTATCAAGGAAACTTTCGACAGTTCCATTGTTTAATATGGCATTATTTATAATAACGTCACTATTGTAATATCCATAAGGTATGTATACCTTTTCATTTACTCCAAGATTGATGATATTGGCGTTTGCTTCGTGATTATCCGCAGTATCTTTAGTGTCCGTACTATTCTCAATACTTATCGTGGAGCCTTCGGAAATTGTAGTTCCTAAGGATTCATTATTGCCGCCAGTGTAATAATTAACCGTGCCCTCCGTTGGCGCTGGCATTGTTCCTTCGATGTCAACTCCTGACTCCGAGGAAAATGTCACTCCATTTATTACATCAGACGGAAGCGCAGACCCAACAGCGCCAATTTTCACCCATTCGCCGGAAGAGTTTTTTGACCAGTAATAGTTTTTGGTATCGTTTTCTCCAGCTTGCATCTCTTTCTCAGTGCCATACCGGAATGCAGCACCACCAATTTGGCCAAATAGTTCCTTGAGAGCCTGTGCATTTTCCTCTATATCATTTGTATCTATTTTTACCTCTGTGCCATCAGGATTGTTTATTATATACTCTCCCTGAGAACGAATAATTTTTTCATCTGCTGCTACGACAGATGTGGTTGATAATAAACAAACTCCTGCAATGATTGAAATTCCTCTTTTGGTTAGCATATTTATTTTCATAAGACATAGCGGTCGAAAGCTCCACGATTATAATTGTGGAAGGAAAACCGCATCGCCATTAGGCGATCCTCCTTTCTGTATAAAACATCCACTATTTACAGTTGGCGCTAAATGCGACCGCAACCGTAAGATTTAGACCTGCACAATGTCGTCCATTATGCTGAATCTCGACGCCCTTAATTATCAGTTCAATATATTACCGTCGTCCTAACCACTTCTCCCCGAGACCTTCCGCAAGACCTGCTGTAGTAGTCAATACCCTCGGATGAATATCTGCTACCATGAGTCTTACCGCAAGTAGCATCGTATGTGGGGCTGGAATTAAGAGGACTGTTGCCGCATGAAGGATCGTAGTAAGCAATACCTTCTGATGCATATCTGACTCCAGATGTCTTTCCACAAGTACGGTCATATACAAGACCTGAATTTAAAGGAGAGTTATTACATGTTGTCTCGTAGTGGTCAACATATGTTCCCGCGTTTTTGCCACAAGTCGTTTTACTTTTACACTTACCGTTTGTAAGGTGATTATTAAACTTCTTTGTAGCCGCAGATAAAGCTCTACTTTTCTGGCCGGAAGTAATTGTTTTACTTTCATCTCTCGAGGTATCTGAGGCTGAAAATGTCGCGCCGCATACACTACATGTTACTGTACATGTACATTTACATTCGTATAGTTCGGGACGTTCACCATCCCGACCAAATGAACTGCTATAACTATAAGTATAGCTAGCTGTACTATAGCAGGAATCACTATGAGTATGGGTCGTTTCTACTGCTTTTGTATAGCATCCGCCACCGGATGAACTGCTTCCACTATGAGTGTGTGTTGTATAATGGCTGGATCCATAACATCCTCCACCAGAAGAACTACTTCCTGAATGATAATGTACATTGTACACAGGAATTGTGAAGCATCCACTCCTGCTAGAGCTAGTTCCACTGTGCGTGTGTGCAGTGTACCTCATTGATTGGAAGCATCCACCCTGAGTTCTGTTTGTGGTACTGGCTATTACATTGCCGCTGCCGTCCTTGTGAAGGTGCTGCTTGTAAACAACCTGCGTAAAGCAACCAGTAGGTACGGGGGATTCATAATTGTCAGAAAGACCGTCTGTTGTTCTAGTGGAACTATTTGTAATGATGGTTTTATCATTTACTTCGGTATCGTGAACATGATGATAAAACGTTGCATTATTTCCATCTGGTATTGACGGACTGACTGTAAATGCATCATAATACCCAGCTTCGAAGGTTATGCTGGGGTTTGCCCTGTTAAGTATTATCCCCTGCCCCGCTGACTTTTTTGTCACTCCGTTCTTTACTACCGTGTCATAAAGGTAATACCCTGCCGGGAATGTCAGCTGTTCATTTACTCCAAGGTTATAATGTGATGTCCCTGTTGCAAGAAGATCCAGCTCCTCTTGGGCAGTCAGTGCGTTTGAGCCTGTGAGCCACAAGTTTGAAGTGGGGTTAACGGTCTTATCCCCGATAACAGCTGCGGCTTTTGTTGCCGCATTTACATTATCTGCAAAAAGCCCTTCAATATCTCCAATAGTGGGTGAGTCCCCTAAAAGCCAGCCATCCCCGAAGAATGTCTTGAGCCTTGATATGAGATGCTGATAGCCTTCCACCTCTCCAAAATCAGACTCTTCATAATATGCTGCCGGAGTCGTATTGTCCCCATTACTATTAAGGACATCCTGTATCAGACCGTTATTAAGGACGCCGTTTCTTACAATCATGTCCTTATCATAAAACCCATATGGTTTTGTAAGGCTTTCATTTATACCAACAGTAACATCCGTGATATCTTCCGTATGTATGGCTTCTGCATTTACTGTGTCCGCAGTGTTGTTTATATCAACCGTGACACTTCCTGAAGGTGTTGCGCCCGTCTTATCATTCTGTCCGTCTGCGTAGTATTCAGCGTAAGCTTCTTGAGCAATTATCATTGTTCCGCTGATATCAACTCCATTTTCGGATGAAAAAGTCCTGTCCACAAGGACGTTGGCGGGAATTGCTTCGCCTATAGCGCCAATCTTCTCCCAGCTCCCGTCGGCGGTCTTTGCCCAGTAATACCCCTTGCTATCATCATCCCCAACGCCCATGTCCTTTTCTGTGCCGTATCTGAATGATAGTCCGCCGACCTGATCTGTTAACTGGGCTATCTTCCTGGCATTTGATTCAATGTCGTCAGTGTCAAGGATTACTGGTGTACCATCAGGGTTTTCTGTAATGAATTCACCCTGAGACTCAACAAGTCTCTCCGTGGCAGATACTGTTGTTGATGATAAGAGCAGGGCGCATGCCACTACTGATATTCCTTTTTTTATAAGATGGTTTTTATTCATAAAAATGCCTTCTTAATACTAATGGTATAATAAATAGTTTGTTGGATTAACTATAATATACATTTAGTGTATTTAATTTTCAAGCGCTATCACTTTATGAATGCCATGACCTTTTTACGGTCTTTGACTTCTGCTCTTGTAATGTATGAGGCTGTGCTTACCGGATATTCCGTTGCTCCAAAGTCAGGTCCAAGTCCCGCCTGAAAATAGCCATAAGATATACCATTTTCTCTGGCAAGGACTGCCTCTTTGCTCATGAGTTGCATGTTATCCCTATTGTTCATAGACTTTACTTTTTCAAGTTCATTCTTATAATTTCTACTCATGTTTTCCTTTAAATTGACCTCACCATATTTATATGGAAAAGAGCTTTATCCGGGTAGGATAAAAGCTGAAAACCGTTAGCCAATGCGATTTTCTGCGTTCGTGTGGGTATAGGGCACGGATAGTTTTGAGGCATACCGTATCGGCCAAAGCCTTTAGCTTACTGCCATAAGACTTTCTATGATGGTTTCAAGAAGGTCTCCGTACATAGCAGGAATATGACCCCTTTCTATCTCAGAATAGATGAACTCCATCCCTGTCTCGACATCTTTTCTGTCCTTATAAGATCTTTTCTCCGTGATAGCACTAAAGATGTCTGCGGTTGACACAAGGAGTGCTCCTGCTGAAGGATATTTCCTGTTTGCGGGATATCCTGAACCATCCATTTTCTTATGATGGTTTTCGATCATCTCACAGATAGCCTCAGGAATAAGATATATTCTTGCCATGTCAGCTCCAAGTACGGGATGTTCCTGTATTACTCTGAACTCTTCATCAGTTAACCCTGTTTTTTTATGAAGTATTGAGTGCGGAACGAACATTTTCCCAATATCGTGAAGAAGTGCTGCTATGACAATATATTTCTTGTTAAGCCGTTTGGTGTCAGAATAGCCCCCTTCAATGGCACTATCACACATATGCATTGCTATATAGGCTACTCTTATTGAGTGTTCATAGGTTTCTTCGTCATAAAAATAAAGCATTTCAAGAAGCTGCTTTATCTTTGGGTTTGTCATAAGCCTGTTCATAAAAAGCTCATCTTTTCTTGTGTTTCTAAGCATTACAATCCAATTCCTTTTACTAAAACTAATATTTACGTTCCGTCGCCGGGAGCAGAATGTGATTCGCCACATCGCACGCACACTTCATCTATAAAGTGGTGCCCAAGTGCGGCAAGTTCAACGGTAGTTCTTGACAGTTCCTCGTTGCAATTATCGCAATAGACAACTGAATCAAATGACCCCGGTGTTGTACATGTTGCTGCCGTGTAGTTCTCCTGTACTGCTTCACGCTCTGAGTGCCCTGTTGCAGTAATGGTCTCTTCTTCGTGCGCTCCACATCTTTGACATGACCTCTCTCTGTAGCCGTCCGTTTCACAGCCTGCGGGATATACATTCCAGTTTGTCCAGTTATGTCCAAGGGCTTTAGTTTCTTCCCCTTCAACTTCTTTGCAGATCTCACAGATATGATGTCTGTATCCTGTTTCTTCACAAGTTGGCGCCGTATCGACTACCCATTCCTTCCATGTGTGGTCGATCTTTATAAGTTTGACTTTCTCATTAGTGCCACAAACCGTGCATGTATGAGTACCAGAGCCTTCAGAGTAACATGTAGGTGCAACAGTAACATTTACATCGCCCCACGTATGTGCAACCTTGGCTATTGAAGCTGTCTGCTTTTCCTTACATACAGAACATATTCTTGTCTTTACGCCTTCTTTTGCACAAGTAGCTGCGGTCGTAACCTCATATTCGCCCCATGTATGCGCAATCTTGTCAATTTCTCTTGTCTCTTCTTTGTTACATACAGAACACGTTCTCTTTTCCTTACCTTTTGCTGCGCAAGTAGGCTCCTTTGAAGTAACCCACCTGCCCCAGGTATGTCCAAGCTTTGCAATCTCTTCCGTATAAGAGGCTCCGCAGGAACACCTGAAGGTATACTGCCCCGTTTCGGTACATGTAGCTTTCCTGGTTATTTCCTTTGCATAGCTGTGAGTATGCGAGGCTGTCTTATCTGCTGATGAACCTGGGCTTGTATTTACAGGAGTTGACTGCTTTGGCGTAGATGGTGTTGTCTGCGCCGAAGACGCGGCTGATGAACTGCTTCTATTTTCAGATGATGTATACGAACTCTTTGAGGCGGTATCTACAGTAGTACCGCTTCCCTGTTTCTGCGAGCTTGGCATATAATCAGGAATTTCTGTTCCTGATGACGATGTATTTCTTGTTGTAGGAACGTAAGCAGGAGCTGTATACTCGGGCTTGACAAGTTCTACAATCTCAACATTTCCTGCGCCTGCCCTTTTTGTCGTTTTCGTTACAGTTTCTGTCTGTACCTCTGTCTGAAGCACATATTCTGATGGGTCAAATGTGCTTTCCCCTGATGCCACATCGGTCTGCTTGCTTTGAGGGATACTTTTTGCCAGCGCAAAAGCTACTCCCATGACAACAAGGATGCCTGCCGCCATCCCGATAATAAGCTTTGTAGTACCAGACAGAGTGGTGAAAAACAGCGGAAGTTTGATCTTTTTAAGGATTTTCTTCATAACGCACTCTCCTTATAATGTACAATTGTTTCTATACACTTAATATACTATTAGCGTACTTTTAAATCAAGAAATTAATTCTAGGGCGGTCTGGAGTCCAAATTTATGTATACTTTTTGACACAGTAGTTTATATATAAACAGAAAGCTGCCGGCCGCCGAAACAGCTTTCTGTTCATATCTATCTGCATTTATCATATTTCCCAATAATTTTCCTGCTTTTATGGCCTGCAATCAGGGCATGGCCAAGCCCCTCTCTTGGCGCATTCCTTCTTCGATGTGTATTTACCGATTATCTGAAGAGAATTAACTCTGGTACATTCCTTCTGATGATAGGTATATGAACCATCAGTTTCTCTCATGATCACATACTCTATTCCTTCCTCAAGCTCATATCCCGAGAACGAATAGATATTAAGCTCTTCAAAATTAGAATAATCTGATACCTGAGGCCCCTGTAAAAACCCAAGGACAGAGGGCTTATCCATAAGATTTGCCCAATTGGCGCGGTCAACCGTTGGAAGCGTAAAGTCATAGTGAAGCGCTCTCTCAGAATCTCCGCTTTTGCCATTTGCCACATAATTATACTGGTCTATATATATGTCCATTACCTCTGTGGTATTGTTCATTACAAGTTCAAGGCGGGCATCCTGGTATCTTTGTCTTGATGAGAGCATTTCAAGACCAAGTGGTGAGCCGAAATACTTATACGTCTGTTCGTATGTACCGGTATATGATTTTCCGGTTGTCCTGTCTGTTACGGTGACGTTGCATTCAGGTCCAAGGTAATACTGGATGATGAATCTTGCATCTGCATCCTCTGATACATCCGTCCAGGTATTTATGTTGGTTATTACAAAGTGACCTTCCCTCCCCGCTTCTGCCGAGTTATAGCCTATGTAATAACCATCATAATCCATAAGACACAGCATCGGTATGCGGTATTGCATCTCGGACTGTCCTATAGAATCATATTGGAGGTTTAATGCCTGATAGAGAGTCGTAAAGAAGGAATTTGCAGCATCATTTCTTGCCCTCTGCGTACCAAAAAGACGCATTACAACATCATTGTTTCCCTCAGTTGCATTACGTTTGGCAGCTTCTAGGGCTGCATTAGTAGCACTTCTTAAGTCCGCAACATATCTTGTTGTCTGCGTCTTATATTGAGTTTTTATATCTACCCTGTAACCAAAGAAGAATATCATTACAGAGAGCATTCCAAGAAAGAATATGGTTAAGATGTTTCGTAGATTCATCAGTTTACCTTCTCATTGACTCTTGATACAAATGCTGAGTACTTGGCGATTATCTTGTTATCCTCGCCTGAAAGACTAAGAAGTGTCAGCATTTTTGAACCCAGCGTAGGAGTCTTGTTTATAGCTGTGCAGTAAAATGAATCACCATAGCTCATGAAATAAGGTCTGTTTTCTGAACCGGAATTATAGATGGTATAAAGGATCTCCTCTGTTCCTGTGGCATAGTAATATGACACAAAACCGTCCTCGTAACTACTTGTAACTGCCATACCTGAAGAGTTTACCGTTGGCTCATACACAAGATGTTCATGGGTAAACTCCACATCATAAGCTACTCCTGTTGCATCCAGCTTTGATATGAACTCCATATAGCTTGCCTGGTCGATCTGTCCTGTAGCTGCCGATTTCGTGACAAACTCTTCCACTACTTCCTGCGCATTTGACTGTATTATCTGGTCAGACTTTACTCCGACAAGAAGTATCGGCACAAATATCGCAAGAATAAGACCTATCATCCATTCAAGTATTTTTCCTATAGCTCCATACATAAGTTATTCCTCTTAGTTCATGGTATATTCGACAGTGGCAAGGTTTCCTTTGGAATCATAAGCGTATGTCTTTGTATACTTTCTTGAAACGTTTATGCGTGCGAGCACGGGAGTAGCATCTCCTTTATTCCTCATATCTTTTCTCTCATCCTCTGTTAGAGTGTTTGAAAGACCTGCCGCATTATTGATGATGACTGTAACATCATCTGCGGTATTAAGAACATCGCTTACTATGCTTGAGCCATCAATCAGGATATCCCTTTCTTCGTATCCATACGTTCCAAGGTCTGATGCATCCTGATAAACATGGGTCTTTATGTTTGTTTCATCTGTCATGGTGTCTGCAATGGCGTTGCCTTCCATGAAAAGAGACCTCATAAAGAGTACTATTATGACAAAAGCCACTGCTGTAAGTGGCCAGTAAATCATTTCACTTATATGCATGATAAAAACCTCATTACCCCGGGGAACACCCCCGGGGCCATAATAAGAACAATGTCAAGGTGTTGCTGAAGAGATAAGTGTAAACTTGATACCCATAATGGTGTTGGTCTTGTCATCCCTTACAACCACGCCTGAAAAGTTTGCTGAAGGGTTGATGTATGTTGACATGTCGGACTTGTCGTTGTAGATTTTCATGTTGGTCGATGCGTTTGTGGAATCTATCTTTGTCTTTAAGTCTGACTGGTAGCAGTAATTTGTCTCACCTGAGCCGTTATTTACTACTACATTGATCTGTGTGTCCTGTGACTCGAAGTTTCTGATAGCATTGATAACCTGGCTGCCCTTTACCTGTACACCGTCATAGATGGTGAACTGCGACTCTAAAAGTGCATTGTTCATCTGTGCTACCTGCGCAAGTGCAGCGTCACCTGCCTCTTTCTCTTCTCTTACTGAGTTGTAGATCCAAAGTGCAAGGATGGCTGCAACTACTACGCCTACTACAATGATGATTGCTGTTGATACTGTGTCTTTGTTGTCTTTCATGTGAGTTTCCTCCTGTTAATAAATTTAGACTCTTTTTAATTTAATCTATCCTGCAAATGATTGATTGAGCTGACGGAGCATGTCCGTACTCATTGCCATCATGGGATATACAAGATAACCGCCTATTTCTATTGCGAGCGGTATCAGGGCGATAAGCTTTGCCCTGTCTGCCTTTTTTTCGGCACGCATCTGGTTGTCTATCTTTCTCTCTTCGTTAGAGTTAGCTTTTTCTGAAGCTATGTCTTCAAAGGCTGCTACAACGCCTTGAGAGTTTACATTAAGCATGTTGTTCACAAATCTTCTGAATGGTTCAAAGGGCTCAAGCCTAAGCTCTTTAAGTGCTCCTTCTTCATCAAGCGGAAGTTCCATGATGCACTTTGAAATAGGCTCCTTGAAGCAGTAAGCAAATCTCTCCATCCACTCAAGGATTGTGCCAACGGACATGTTATCTACATTCATCAGAATGATAACTATTGTCTGGAACTGGTTTACTTCATCTTCCATTCCTTTTCTCATCTCAGATGCCCTGTATAAAAGGAATCCGTATGGAAGCATATATCCTGCGATACCGGCCGCAAATACAATGAAGAGATAAAACCATTTATAGTAATTAACTGACAGCTCATGAGTCCTTGTTAAAAGCTCTGCTGCTATCATCTGCGCCTGGTCCCGTCTTACAATCCCCTGTTCTTCCTGTACCTTATCGGTAAGCTCATCTATGTCAAGGTTCTCAATACCAGCTTCTTTTCTCTCTGCAAGGTAGCTCTTTGTTACATATTCCATGGCCTCTACATCTGCATCAGTAAACTGATAGGATGTATTAAAGGCGTTGGAGAAATCACTCATAAGCCTTTTTGTCTGTTCCATCTGGGCTCCGATTATAAGAATCTGTGCCGCTGCCATAAGGAGTGCTGCCCAAAGGATTCTTTTTAAAAGAAACTGCTTATAACCGATCCTTTCTCCGTTTAATTTCAGCTTCTCGGTAGTCCTTTCTGCCTTTGAGAAATTCTTATTGGCAAAGTTTGTAAGGAAAACCGATATAAAGCCCCAGTTGGATATCTTTGTAAGAAGCGGCTGTTCTTCGGGTTCTTTTCTCATAATGTCCTTAGAACCCATGATGAGGTTGTAGCATATAAGGGATGCTGCAAATACAACGACCATCATTATCGTTCCAAAAGAGCCGGTATAGTAGTCTGAAAGCTCTGTGATACCTCTTGTTCCAAACAGCTGAATGGGCTTTAAGAAAAAAATCGGTGCTATCGCCACCCATACAAGGTTGGCAAAGAGATACATGTTACGCTTGATCCTCTGAAGCTCGATATCAACCTCGTTCTTAAGTTCGTTCATGGAGTGTATGAAGTTCGATGTTGTCGTGCCTTCTACTCCTGCTATCTCTTTATCACCGTACTGCCATGTGGTCGTTGCTATGGCAAGGAATGTGGTGAAGTATGAATTTGGCGAGATATCGTTGTACTTGGCAGCTTCAAGCTCCATGTCATCACTGTTTAAGATGTCATAAAACTTCTGTGCATGTAGGCTCATCTCATAAGGGGATTCGTCTATCGTCATGTATATAGCTGTATCAAGCTGGCGGTTTGCTGAGTAGTAATTACTTTTTACATCTGACAGGAACACCTTAAACTGCTGCAACAGTTTTACATAGAGATTTTCATATCTTGTGTTGATGATATGTGAGTAAGTAACATATGTTGCCACCAGGCCCATGCCGATGTAGAATACCGAACCACCGCTTGAAACAAGTACAAATATTGCGGCGGCAAGTGCTATTCCAAGACCCAAGGTCATGTCTTTTGTGACCTTATTATTTACAACCGTCACATCCGCCGGATATAAAAGTGATGTCCTCGAATACTGCTTTTTAAATATTCTTCTTAGCGCCGGTATCTTCTGGTAAAGAAGATAAAAAGTATAAAGGTAGTTCCTTCTGTTCCTTGTCTTTACGATGACTCTTTCAAACTTCATCCTTCTGTTTCTTGCATAGTTAAATACAAGGAGCGCAGTAACGAGCAAAAGACCGCCTATGGTTATTAGTAAGAGCTGTTGGTTCATACAAGCTTTCCCTTTCCTGCAACCTTAAGGATTGCGTTCATGTCCTGTACGAAGAGTTTTTCCTCGTCAGCAGGGATATTTGCAAGAATTCTCTTAATGAATTCATCCGAGAACATTGATACAAATTCGTATGTCTTTGTCTTTCTGTCAAATTCACAGAGGTTGTGGTAGGTAAATGTTGACCTGTCAGTCACTCTCTTGTAGTACTCCTGTTCATTTACAAGAGCTGCCTTTTCAGGTGCTACAGGAGCATTTTCAAACTTTGCATGTGTGATATCCGGAAATGGATAAAGCTCCTGCTTGATGGCGCTTATCTCTGTGATACGTTCACAGAATCTGTCTCCCCTGTCTCTGGTCATGTGTATGTCTACGTCAATCGCATCTGCAACCATGACTTCTACTGATTTTTCGTTGCTATATCCATCCACGCTCATCATATTCATTGCAAAAGCCGTGATAAGATCGGGTACTGTTTTTGCATGGTGTGTCCCAGCACCTGCCCTACTTGCTACCTTACATGTCTGTACATACCATGAGGCTGCGGGGGCTGTTGCAATCTCTCCAATGATGTTTACCGTTCCTGATGTTTTTTTCTGGAAGTCAAGTCCGTCTTGCACTGATACAGAGCCTGTTTCCGCAAATGCAAGGATGTTGCGGTTGGGGTACGCAAATCTAAGGTTGAGTTCCGGTTGAAGCTCTGATACCCTAAGGGCTGCTGATGGCGGGTAAAACCTTGCGATTGACTTCATATATGTCGTCTTTCCGCTGCCCTGGTCTCCTGTTACAAGGAAAGAGAGATATCCGTATACCGTCCACTTTGAAAAGAGTATGGGGATTATATTGTTGTTTGAATTTGTATAGTACTGCTCGGGTGAAATAAGTGGTGCAGGGCCTTTAAAAACCCCTGAGTTGTGTTTGTTTTCTGCCATCTTATTTTCCGTGGCAATTCTTTCATGTCTTTCATCCATTTAGTTTTATCCCTCCTTTTTCCTTGTGGTAAGGAGCTGTTCCGGCAAGATGGAAGGTGTTGAATCAAATTTACGGCAGAGGAACGCGAATGAATCTGAAAAATCAGGACACATTACCGCTACACGGCTTCCATCCTTCATTGTTGAGATGATCTTGGGGTCCTTCTGCGTAAGGATAGTAGGTGCATTGTATCTATAGATATTCCTTGTTACCCTCTGGAGCTCTTTCTGAGTTTCAAACGTAGTACACGAGAGGTGTATGTTTAAG
>JAEEGF012500020.1_pt1 | contig 16602 bp, 7 predicted proteins | sample 9134171 | NCBI WGS metagenome assembly JAEEGF01 (sample SAMN16246542, study PRJNA631951) | gut metagenome | biome: gut microbiome; feature: rumen; material: AP-attached | host: Bos | place: Iran: Karaj | collected 2018-10
ACGAAAAGAGAGGCTTTAGCACTATCGTCTGAACTCCTGTAACTCCTGAACTCCTGAACTCCAAGATGTTTAGCGAATGCGAAACTTAAACTATCAGTTACGGTTTTCACGCTGTTCGCAACTTGGGGCTTTCATCCATTTGCATAGCCTTCGTGAGTGTTGTCTTTCAAAAGACACCTGTTCTTGTTTGCCCACACAACTCACCAGGGCGCTTTTTTTATTCATTTTTGTTTTGTAATTGTTGAAATTATGCGAAAAAAGTTGTATATTTGCAGCATCAATCTATCAGAAATGGTGGTCGTAACAACTAATCTACCCGAACGGAAACCGGTGGACAGCGGCCCTCTCGATGCCACGATAACCAGAACGAAGAGAAGCGAGGAAAAGGCGCGACATGATATAAATCAAAAAACACGTGCTAAAAATCAAAATTTAGATTGCTAAAGCTTAAAAAGCGTTTAACTTTGCAGCCATAATTACTACTGCTAATTGATGAAGAAACATCTACTAATGCTACTCATGCTGCTCATTGCAGTCACGGGTTTTAGTAAAAGCAAGAAAAGAATGGTGCGTCCGTTGTTCCCCGACGGTACGCCTATACCTGCATGGTTCAGCGACACCACCCGCGTTGATGTGGCCTCGCTAGGCCGCCAGTATGTGGTGACCGACTATGGCGTAAAGACCGACAGCACGCTGCTTCAGACCGAGGCTTTGCAACGCGTCATTGACCGTGCGGCCAACGACGGCGGCGGTGTGGTGGTCATTCCGCGTGGCACGTTCCTCAGCGGATCGCTCTTCTTCCGTCAGGGCACACACCTCTTGGTGCAGGAAGGCGGACGACTGAAGGGCAGCGACCGCATTCGCGACTTCAAGCTGCTCGACACGCGCATGGAGGGACAAAGCATCAAGTACTTTGCCGCTTTGGTGAATGCCGACGGTGTGGACGGATTCACCATCAGCGGACCCGGCACCATCGACGGCAACGGTCACCTCTATTGGGAGGAGTTCTGGATTCGTCGCCAGTACAACCGCCAATGCACGAACCTCGAGGCCATGCGCCCCCGTCTCACCTACATCTCCAACAGCACCAACGTAACGGTGCAGGACGTGCGCCTGGTGAACAGCCCGTTCTGGACCAACCACGTATACCACAGCGATCATGTGCGCTATCTGGGTTGCTACATCTATGCTCCCACCGAGAACGTCTTTGCAGCTGAGCCCCAGCGCGGTGCGCCCAGCAGCGACGCCATCGACATAGACTTCTGCCACGATGTGCTCGTTCATGGCTGCTACATGCACGTCAACGACGACGCCGTGGTGCTGAAGGGCGGCAAGGGAACGTGGGCCGATCAGGACCCGAAGAACGGTCCCAACTACAACATCATCATCGAAGACTGTGTCTATGGGAAGGTGCATGGCTGTCTGACGCTGGGCAGCGAGTCGGTCCACGACCGCAACGTCATTCTGCGCCGCTGCCATGCTGAGCAGGCCAACCGCGTGCTCTGGCTGAAGATGCGCCCCGACACGCCGCAGCACTACGAGTACGTCAGCGTGGAGGATTTCACCGGCTCGTGCGGCAGCTTCCTCGTGGTGAGGCCCTGGACGCAGTTCTTCAAGCCCGAGGATCGTGCGGATATGCCCCTCTCGCAGTGCAACAACATCACGTTGATACGCATCAACATGACGTGCAAGAACTTCTTCGATGTGGGAGCATCGGACAAATACCGGTTGACGGACTTCACGTTCGACAGCTGCAACGTGCAGGACGAAGCCTGCGCCTTCGACAGCTCCATCATTGAGAACACCGTGGTGAGACAGCTCACCGTGAACGGAGTGGCCGTGAAATAAGCGGTTGTGGAGTACCGCGTCGGTGAAGACAATGCGAACAAGTCGTGCGCAGACGCGTATATATAATAAGGTGTAACTGAAAACCTTCTGGTAAGGAAAAATCTATACAATAATAAATAACTATCACATGAATTACAAAAGGTTTATCAATGGGACATTCCTATCGGTAACAGCCATGTCAGTAGCGCTTGCATTCTCACCGTTGGTGGGTGTGCAATCTGCCGTTGCAGCTCCTCAGGAGGTGCAGCAGTCTGACGTCATCACCGGAACGGTGGTCGACGAGAGTGGCGAGACCATCATAGGAGCAACCGTCGTTGTCGTAGGTGGCAACGCATCCCAAGGAACAGTGACTGACTTTGATGGTAACTTCTCTATCAAGTGTAAGGCCGGTCAGAAACTGCAAATCACTTATGTGGGTTACAAGACAGAAGTCGTCACGGCTCAGAGCGGTATGAAGGTAGTGATGAAGAGCGACGCCGTATCACTCGAAGCCGTCGAGGTCGTAGCCTATGGTGTTCAGAAGAAGGTTACCGTCACCGGTGCTCTTTCTTCGGTGAAGAACGAAGACCTGGTGCGTACTCCGGTGTCTTCAGTCAACAACGTGCTGGCTGGTCAGCTCTCGGGTGTGACCACCGTTCAGTACTCGGGTGAGCCGGGTAGCGACGCTGCCAGCATCTTCGTCCGCGGTAAGGCCACATGGGTCGACGCCAACCCGCTCATCCAGGTGGACGGCGTGGAGCGCGACATGTGGGACATCGACCCCAACGAAATTGAGAGCATCACCGTGCTGAAGGACGCATCGGCAACGGCTGTGTTCGGTGTGCGAGGCGCCAACGGCGTCATCCTCATCACCACCAAGCGCGGTGCTGAGGGTAAGGCACGCATCACCGCCAGTGCTTCGTTCTCGGCTATGACGCCGACCAAGATGGTGGAACTGGCCAATTCCTACGAGTATGCCAACTTCTACAACCAGATGCTGGCCAACGATGGACAGGAGCCGCAGTTCTCTGAATATGTCATCAAGAAGTTCCAGGATGGCAGCGACCCCATCCGCTTCCCGAGCATGAACTGGGCCGACTACATCATGAAGGACGTCACCCTGCAGCAGCAGCACAACATCAACATCTCCGGTGGTAACAACAAGGTGCGCTACTTCATCTCCGCCGGTATGTTCACACAGGACGGTCTGTTCAAGCAGTTTGGCGCCGACTATGACTTCGGTTATCAGTATCAGCGTTTCAACTATCGTGCCAATGTTGACCTGAACGTCACCAAGACCACGCTGCTCAGCGTGAACGTGGCCGGTAAGGTGGACGACAAGAGTGCACCCCGCACCGGTCAGGGCTCTGGCGGTATGATCAAGGCCATCTATCAGGCCACGCCGTTTGTCAGCCCGGGCATCGTCGACGGACGCTACATCATCAACTCCTCATCCATCAACGACAACCTGAACTTTGAGCAGAACAAGCAGAACATGCTGCCCTTCATCGGTTCCTCTCCGATGACATACTACGCTTATCAGCCCGGTGCCTTCCAGGACAACGCCAACAAGCTGAGCTTCGACTTGATTCTCGACCAGAAGCTCGACTTCATCACCAAGGGTCTGTCTGCCAAGCTGAAGGGTTCGTACAACAGCTCGTTCTCTTCTCGCCGCACCATCACCGCCGAGGTGGCCAACTACACACCGGTGCTGCAGGAGGACGGTCAGTCCATCCTCTATCGCAAGAATGGCGACACCACACCGCCGGCCTATTCAACGGCTATCAGTGGTGGCGGACGTAACTGGTACTTCGAAGGTTCGGTGAACTACAGCCGCGCTTTCGGCCAGCACACCGTGTCGGCACTGGCCCTCTATAACCAGAGCAAGGACTACTACATCAGCGGTAACTATCCCGACATCCCCCGTACATACGTGGGCTTGGTGGGACGTATCACCTACGACTGGAACAACCGCTACATTGCCGAGTTCAACATCGGTTACAACGGTTCTGAGAACTTCGCCCCCGGCAAGCGCTTCGGTACCTTCCCCGCAGGATCTATCGGATGGGTCATCAGCGACGAGGCATTCTTCAAGCCCCTCAAGAAGGTGTTCAGCTTCATGAAGCTCCGTGCATCGTGGGGTCTCGTTGGTAACGACAAGATCGGTGGTAGCCGATTCATGTTCGTTCCCGACCCATACTTCGTCAACACAACGGCCCTGGCTGAACGTATCGGTAAAGACACCAACCCGTATGCCTACGACTTCGGTGTTGAGAACGGAACCGTTTCCAAAGGCGCCGTGGAGGCATCGAAGAACAATCCCGACGTGACGTGGGAGAAGGCCTTCAAGCAGGACTATGGTATCGACGTGAACTTCCTGGGCGACCGCCTGCGCGGTGTGTTCGACTACTTCCGTGAGCATCGTACCGACATTCTGGTGTCCAACCTCACGGCTCCTTCTGTGCTCGGCTTCACATTGCCGCCTAGCAACCTCGGTGAGGTGAACAGCTGGGGTTGGGAAGCATCGCTCAACTGGCAGGACAAGATCGGTCAGGACTTCCGCTACTGGGCCAAGCTGAACGTTTCGTACAACCAGAACGAAATCGTAGAGAAATATGAGACGCCACAGGCCTATGAGTACATGTATGAGCGTGGCAAGCGCATCGGCTCGCGTTCGCTCTACAAGTTCTGGAAGTACTATTACCAGGGTGCTGAGGCCGACTATGAGAAAGAGTTCGGCAGCGCATTCCCCAAGCAGTTTGTGGGAACGCTGATGCCCGGTGACGCAGTCTATGTGGACCTCAACCAAGATGGCAAGATCGACGGTAACGACATGTTCCGTGGAAACGCCTATACCGATGATCCCGAATACATTGCCGGTCTGACGCTCGGCTTCCAGTGGAAGGGCTGGTCGTTCAACACTCAGATGACAGCCGCATGGAATGTGAGCCGTGTCATCTCCGACGTGTTCCGCCGTCCGTTCCAGGCAGCCAGCACCAATACCGACGGTGGTCTGCTGAAATACCACCTCGACCACACCTGGACGGTGGACAACCCGTCGCAGGATGCAGAATATCCGCGTGCCACATGGCTTAACGGCGACCAGAACTATGCTGGTTCTACTCTTTTTGAGAAGGACTCCAAGTACTTCCGTGTGAAGACCGTTCAGCTGGCCTACGATTTCAACATGCCATTCATGAAGGCGCTCGGCCTCACGCAGTTGCAGCTTGCACTCAGCGGCTACAACCTGCTGACTGTTTCACCCTACCTCTGGGGTGACCCCGAGACACGTGCCAGCAACTCGCCTTCCTATCCGTTGCAGCGCTCCTATACGATCAGTCTGAAAGTGGGATTCTAAAACATATAAAAAAAATAAGGTTATGAAAATACAACATATATTCTGTGCTTCAGCCATTGCCTTGGCATCGGTCGGTGCCTTCACGGCATGTACCGATGAGATAAAGGTCGGCGACAGCTTCATTGAAAAGGCACCGGGCGGAACCGTTACCATCGACACTGTGTTCAACAGTGCCGAGTACACACGCCAGTTCCTCACCGGTATCTACGGCATGCAGTATTATGGCCTGCCTTTCTCCAGTGCAAGCGGCATTCCTACCAGCCAGCATGCCTATCAGGGAAAGCTCGACGGTCTGACAGACATCTATCAGGTGCACTGGAACGGACTGGCCATCTTCAATAGCTACTACGGAAACACGCTTTCTGCCAACGACGACCCCGTGATGTCGTTCCGCAACGACAAGGTGTGGGCAGCAGTACGTCAGGCTTTGCTTCTCCTTGAGAACATCGACCGCGTGCCAGATCTCAGCGCACAAGAAAAGGCCAGTATGGTGGCTCAGACCAAGTGTCTGATTGCTGCCCGCTATTTCGACCTCTTCAGCTGCTATGGCGGACTGCCCATCGTCGACCATGTCTACTCTGGTCTCGAGGGTACCTATCCTGAGCTGCGCCGCAGTTCGGTTGAGAAGACTGTTGAGTTCATGGTCCGACTGCTCGACGAGGCCATTCCTGATCTGCGTTGGGCTTGGGACGGCAACACCACCGATACCGACGCCTTCAACAACACTGGTCGCTGGACGGCAGCCGGTGCCATGGCCCTGAAAGCAAAGATTCTGCTTTTCGCAGCATCACCGCTCTTTAATGCCAACCAAGGCTATTTCGGCGGCACGACACAGGCCGAGCAGGACAGCCTCGTATGGTATGGCGACTTCAAGCAGAGCCGCTGGGAGCGTGCTGAGCAGGCTTGTCGCGACTTCTTCGCTGCCAATGGCGAAGGCGACCCCTCAAGTCTTTCTCTGGGAACGGCTGGAAAGTTCTATCAGCTGACACAGGCCACCGAGAAGTCGGCCGACGCTTATCGTCAGGCTTATCGCATGGGTTACATCCATCAGGGCAGTCACGAAGTTATCCACTCTACACGTGTGGCCACCGTCTATGGTTCTCAGGGTACTTATTCCTGGTGGAACTGGGTTGGTCTCGGACGTAACTCCTACTGTCCTACAGTAGAGTACGAGGAAATGTTCCCGTGGTCAAACGGCGAGCCCTTTGAGTGGGACGATGCCACTGGCGGACCAAAAGAGCCTAAATATGCCGTCCTCAACCAGGCTAACCAGAAGCTCGTCCTCGACGGACAGATCTTCTACAGCCCTGTCGTGAAGTCAGGACGTGTCACGCTGCGTAAGTATGCCGTCCGCGACCCGCGTCTCTATGAGAACGCCATCGTCAACGGACAGCAGATAACCCTCGACTGGACGACCGGCAAGTCTTCAGGCGACATCTACGAACTCTGGATTGGTGGTCAGCATGCTGCACAGACCATTGCAAAGGCAACAGGTGAAATCGTTGAGCAGCTGACGACAAGATATCCGACGGGCTTTGGTACCATCAAGTACTATCTCGGTGAGGAATACCACCGTAAGTATATGCACTGGGTGTACCTGAGCTACGACGAAATGCTCCTTATGTGGGCAGAGGCTCTTGCTGAGACAGGCAGGATGAATGAAGCCCTGAACTGCGTGAACCGCGTTCGTGCACGCGTGGGCCTTGACCCGCTTGAGAAGTTCATGCCCGAACTCAGCAGCAACAAGGACAAACTCATCGAGGAAATCCTTCGTGAGCGTGCCTGTGAGCTGGGTATGAGCAACAACCGCTACTACGACATGGTTCGCCGCAAGCGCACAGACTGGATGACCAAGGAACTGCACGGCATGAAGATTACCCGTCTGCAGAACGTCATGGGCAGCTACATTGAGAACTACTCGCCGTACTTTGGCACAGACAAGGACAACGGTGTGGCCGAGCCCGACCACTTCCGTTACGAGAAGTTCACACTGCAGAACCGTCGCCGCGTCTTGTGGGATCTTGATCCCAATTCCAACGACGTGAAGAAGTGGTTCCTCTTCCCGATGCCTATCACCGAAATCAACAAGGGATACGGCATGGTGCAGAATCCTGGCTGGGAGTAATTCTTTTCCAGATGAAAGAATCAATGATTTAAAGATTTAAGATTATGAAGAAAAATAATATATTCGTGTTGTCGTTGCTTGCAGGCCTCTGCCTGCCGGCATCCGCACAGCAAGACAGTATTGCGCTGACGGGCAACGCCTTTGTCGACCAGACCATCGATGTGGGTGCGCAGAAGGTGTTCAGCCGTGAGCAGTCTACATCGTCGGCATCTGTGATTACACGCGAGAATGTAGACAAAAGGTCAGCCAAGAACATCGGAAACTCCATCCTTGGTCAGGGAAACGGTCTGATCTCACTCGACGGGGCAGGCACCTACTTCACCAAGAATCCTACATTCTATGTGCGCGGACTGCAGAGCCTCAGCACCAGCAATCCACTGATTCTTGTGGATGGCGTGGAGCGTGAGATCTCGGTTGTCGCTCCCGAGGAAGTGGAGAGCGTCACCATCCTCAAGGATGCCGCCGCCACGGCCCTCTATGGCTACAAGGCAGCCAATGGCGCTATCTTGATTACCACCAAGCGCGGTAAGTATAATGCCAATGAGATGTCGGTGCATTATGACCACCTTATTAATTATCAGACCAACCGTCCGAAGTTCATCAACGGCGCTACCTATGCATCGGCCATGAACGAAGCGCTGGCCAATGAAGGCAAGGCTCCCCGCTATGATGCCAATGCCATTGCAGGGTTCCAGAGCGGACAGTATCCCTTCCAGTATCCCAGCGTCAACTGGGTGGACGAGACCTTCCGTCACCATGGCGTCACCAATAAGATGGGCGTGGACTTTTCTGGTGGTGGTAGCCGCTTCCGCTACTACACTGCTCTCAACCTGCTCTCTGACAAAGGCTTCATCAAGAGTCCTAACGAGACCAAGGGCTTCAGCACACAGGACAAGTACGTGCGTGGCAACCTCCGCGTGAATCTCGACATCGACCTTACTCCGACTACGATGCTCAAGGTGAACATGAGTGGCTTGCTGAGTGAAGAGTCGCAGCCTGGCAATCAGGCCAACCTGTGGGACAACATCTACAATCTGCCGTCGGCTGCCTTCCCCATCAAGAGTGAGGATGGTGACTGGGGTGGCAACTCCACTTGGGCAGGCACTCTGAACCCGGTGGCTCAGTCTACCGACGCTGCCTACTACAAGATTCATGAGCGTGGCCTCTTCGCCGACATGACACTCCAGCAGGACCTCTCTGCTTGGATTGAAGGACTGGGCCTCTTCCTGAAGCTTGGTTACGACACCTATAGCACACTTTATGAGAACCACAGCAAGACCTACGTCTACGGTTCTTATCCTGCTGTGTGGACCGATGGCGTGATGTCAAAGGGAACCTACTTCACTGGTGGTGAGCGCACCGAGATGGGACAAGGCTCTGGCACCAGCGCATTCGCACGTCGTCTGATTGCTGCCGGTGGTCTGAACTTCGACCGCACGTTTGGCAACAGCAACATCTACAGCCAGTTGAAGTGGGACTACGACTATCAGCACACCAATGGTGGCAACAGTTCCATCTATCGTCAGAACTATTCATGGTGGACCCATTACGGATATCAGGGTAAGTATCTGGCCGACCTCGCACTCGTCTACAGCGGTTCCAGCCGTCTGGCTCCCGACACGAAGTGGGCTTTCTCACCGACCGTTTCTCTGGCCTGGGTGGCATCCAAGGAGAACTTCCTCAAGGATTCCAGCTGGCTCGACTTCCTGAAGTTCCGCGCATCGTTCGGCAAGCTCAATGCCGACTATTTGCCTGGCGATGACATGGACGTCTGGACATACTACACGCAGAGCTACAGTGTGAGCGGAGCCTCGGCCTACTATTTCGTCGACGCTACTGCCGCACAGGATATCTATGGCACCACTACGCTTGGTACGATGGCAACGGTGGCTCCCAGTCATGAGAAGGCCAACAAGTTTAACGTAGGTTTCGACGCTACGCTCTTCAAGGGCCTGAACATTGAGTTCGACTACTTCTTCAACCACCGCTACGACATCTGGTGCTCGGGTGCTGGTGCTTACACTTCCCTTATCGGATTCGGTGCACCTTACGTGAATGCAGGTGTTGTTGACCAGAGCGGTATCGACGCTGCTGTTGACTTCACCCACAGCTTTGGCGAGCTGAAGCTGAATCTCGGCGGTAACGTGACCTTCGCCAAGAGCGAGATCAAGGACATGGCCGAGGAGCCCCGCGCATTTGAGAACCTTGTGCAGACCGGTGACCCGCTGAAGTCTACTTACGGTCTCATCGCCGAGGGCCTGTTCACCAGTCAGGCTGAGATTGACGCAGCACCGCGTCAGACCTTCACTACCGTTCGTCCCGGTGACATCCGCTACCGCGACGTCAACCAGGATGGTATGGTTGATGCAAACGATAAGGTCCGTCTGGGCTACAGCACCACGGCTCCTGAACTCTTCTACTCGTTCCACCTGGGTCTCGAGTATAGGAATTTCGGCATCGATGCCATGTTCCAGGGTGTAGGCCGCTACAGCGCTGTGCTCAACACGCAGGGCTATTATTGGGGTCTCATCAACAACAGCAGTCTTGCACAGCAGGTGTACGACAACCGCTGGAGTCCGTCAAACAACGTGGCCTCAGCAGAGTTCCCGCGCCTGAGTTCGGAGAGCAACGCCAACAACTACCAGACCAGTTCCTACTGGCTGCGTGACCGTTCTTACCTGAAGCTCCGCAACATCGAGCTCTACTATCATCTGCCCCAGTCGCTTCTCCAGCCCACGAAGATTATCAAGGGCGCCAAGATCTACTTGCGTGGCATCGACCTCTTCACCTTCGATCATCTTGACGAAGTGGATGCAGCATCCTATGGTATCGCTGCACCGCTCACACGCAGCGTGGCTCTGGGTGTATCGGTTGACCTCTAATCCTATATGTGTATAATGATAGAGAAGAATCAAAAAACAAGTAAGATTATGAAAATCAAGAATATACTGAGTCTCACGGCCGCAGCATTGGTGCTTACCGCATGCAGCGACAAGATGGACTATAAGGAATACAGCGTCTACGACGAGGACTACGTGAAGACCATGTTTGGCCGTGCTGCTGGTCTGGTAACGTCGGCCTACAATGACCTGGACTACGATTTTGGCAACTACAGCGGCGCCCTGCTTGCTTCGGCTACCGACGAGTCGGTCTATAGCCACACGGGCAACGCCATCGAGAAGTTCTATGATGGCGGCTGGAGTGCAACGAGCAACAACGATGCCTCGCTGTGGACCAAGTGCTGGCGTGGCATCAGCTATGCCAACCTCTTCCTCGACAAGTTCAAGGATGAGACGTTTGAAGAATACCTCACCGACCTCGACTACAAGCAGGAACTCCATCAGTATCAGAACCTGCAGTATGAGGCCCGTTTCCTCCGTGCCTACTACTATTTCCTGCTGGTACGTTCTTTCGGCGGTGTGCCCCTCATTACGAAGAACATGGAAGCCGATGAGGCCAACGTTCAGCCCCGCGTCTCTTCCGACGAGATCTTCCAGTTCATCAACTCTGAGTGCGCTGCCATTCAGGACGAGCTTGTCAAGGACTACAGCGACCTGGGCAACATGCAGCTGAAGAGCAAGAACGAGACTGGTCGTGTGAACAACCTCTGCGTGCTCGCCCTCAAGGCCCGCGCAGCGCTCTATTATGCAAGCCCGCTGTTCAACCCCAGTGGCGACAAGAACCGCTGGCTCGCAGCAGCTCAGGCCAACAAGGAACTTATCGACGAGTGCAAAGGACGTGGCATGAAGCTCAGCAAGGACTATGGCAGTCTGTTCCAGAAGGACAACTGGCAGAACTCCGAGGAGTGCATCTTCGTGCGCCGCATCTCTTCCGCTTCCAACAGCTTCGAGAAGTACAACTTCCCCATTGGTCTTGAGAACGCTGGCGGCGGCAACTGCCCCACCCAGAACCTTGTTGATGCTTACGAGATGACCAACGGAAAGGCCATCACTGACGGCGACAGCGGCTACGACCCGCAGAATCCGTATGCCAACCGTGACGCCCGTCTTGCCATGACTGTTGCCGTGAATGGCGAACAGTGGCCCAACAACACGCTCGAGACCTTCGACGGCGGTGCCAACGGCGCTCCCATCGCATACGCCACTCCTACAGGCTACTATCTGAAGAAGTATGTGAACAAGAGCCTTACCATCGGTGCCCTGAACGCAACCACAGAGCGTCACCACTGGGTGATCTTCCGTCTGGCTGAGTTCTACCTCAACTATGCCGAGGCCATGTTCAACTACACGGGCAGTGGCTACGAGGCCGCCAGCGGTTTCAACATGACTCCTGCCGCAGCCATCAATGTGGTTCGCACCCGTGCCGGACAGCCTGCAATGGCTACCGACCTCAGTGCAGCTGCCTTTGCAGAGCGCATGCAGAACGAGCGCTTCGTGGAGCTGGCATTCGAAGGCCACCGCTTCTACGACCTGCGCCGCTGGAAACTGGCAGGCGACCCGAAGTACCGCACCATCAAGTCGATGAAGATCACCAAGACTGGCGAAGACACCTTCAACTATCAGGTGGTGAATGATGCACAGACCCGTTCTTACTGGGATGACAAGATGTACTTGTTCCCCATCGCACAGAGCGAGATTCTCAAGTCGGGTGGCGTGCTCACGCAGAACCCTGGCTGGTAATCCTTTCCATACCCATTGGCAGAGACGGTTCTTGACAAGACTGGTCTCCGCCAGTGGGTCAACTCCTGCAAAGCGACAAGAACAAATGTTAAATTGACAATAAATGTTGTCGTTTACAATTTATTTCGTAACTTTGCAGCGAAAACAGAACAAAAAAAGAACCATTTAATACATTATTACTTACTTAAAAATTTTTGTTATGAGAAAATGTTACTCTTTATTGACAGCTTTGCTGGCATTGTTTGCCATCAATGCTCATGCCGACCGCATTCTCTACACAGAGAACTACGAGGCAGGTAGCGTGCCCTCTACATGGACCGTCAACGGTGGTACCGGATCCATCGCTGGTGACTCTGAGGGTAAGTACTTTTCTTTTGCCCTGGGTCAGAACAACGGCCGTTCGGCTCACTGCCTCTGGGGTGAAAGCATCTTCGACGCTGTGAAGGACGGTCTGACCGAGTATTCTGTCAGCGTTGACTTCCAGTTCCAGGCTTTTGGTAACAACCAGTACAATGGTGAATTTGCCATCTTCTCTGGCGAGAAGTGCGAGAAGACCAACGGTAACGCCGGAGGTAACTGGGATCCCTATTGCGCTGTTTCTCCCAACTGTCTGTTCGACATGAACGAGTCTGAGGCCGCCATCAAGGAGATGGAGACCAAAGATCCTACCCTGTGGTATGTCAACGGCGACGTCGATGACAACTTCAACCTCATTCAGGGTTCATGGTATACACTCGTCCTGACCGTCAATGTGGCAACCCGCGAGGTGAGCTATACGCTCGACGACCTCGATGGTACCTTCCACAAGGCAGGTTCCAAGACTCTGGCCGAAGACGCCAGCGTCTATGCCAGCGGTCTCTATCTGATGAACGCTCGCTATCAGTCTGTCATCAACGTTGACAACATCAAGGTTTCCATCCCTGGTGACTATGCCAACAATCCTGTGATTGCTCTTACAGGTCTGAACATGAACGAGCGCACCTACACCATCTCCTTCATGGAGGGCGAGACGCTCCACCTCACCACTACCGAGGGCGAGGAGAAGCTGATTGGCTACTATGACACAGGCGATATCCCCGGTGCTTACAACTACACCACCACCACTTCTGGTACCATCAAGGCCTACACCACTATCGGTTCTATGACCTCTGAGACCGTTACCATGGACGTGGTCTGCGAGCCCATCGTGCTCCCCATGCCTACCTACAACATCGTTTCTGCTTCCGAGGGCTATGAGAAGACCTATCAGTTCACCGTCGACAACTCTGCTGTTGAGATGCAGCCGGAGATCTTCATGGACTTCGCATTCAAGTCTGACAACGGCACAGACGACTTCACTCTGGAGAACCAGAACAATGGTGTCAACGTGACCGTTCCTTCTAAGGGTACGCTGACCATTACCACCAAGGCTCTTGGCTATGCCAATGGCACCGCTACAGTGGTTAACGATCAGGAGTATGCACAGAAGTATGACATCGACATCCAGCACATTACTGCTGAGGAGCTCCTTGCCAAGGGCTTCGAGAAGATGGATGACCTCAACTCTTCGACCACATCAGGTGAGAGCAACTGGACAGGCCGTCTGCGCATGTACTTCCAGATTGCTACTGGTGAGAAGGACGATGAGGGCAAGGATATTTACACCAACTATCCTGTCTACGGCTTCACAGAAGATGCCAACGGCAATCCCACTGGCTACGAGCCCATCCAGCGCTATCGTTTCCTCCAGTCGAAGCTGAACGAGGAGACCGCTCACTCGCTCTTCGCCCCGATGTATGTATGGTACGGCACAACAGGTGTTGACAAGAGCTACTACGAGGAAGACGGCGTTACTCCGAAGACTGACCCCGCTGGCGCTCCCGGAGGTACCACCAACCTCCAGGTGAAGCTGGGCATCGGTATCGTATTCTCTGGTCAGGTCAATGACGACGAGAACTACAACCCCAACAGCATCTCTTACTCTCCGATTCTCATCAACACCACCACAATGGGTGTTGACGGTCTGACCGACAACGATATGATCGTGGTTGCCAAGATTGACAACTACGGTGGTGGCGCTATCCACCCGCAGTTCCCCGTTGGCACCGATCCCGAGGCTGCAAAGGTAGAGTACAAGAAGATGAACCTCGGTGGCGTGTTCACCGTCGTCAAGGGTACTGAGACCTTCTCCCTCTATCGTGTTGACACCGCCCTCAACCGCGTGGTTGTTCTTACCCCGGGCAATCCCGATGGCATTGAGGAGATGACCACAGCTATCGTTTCCGACCACAACGCACCCATCTTCAACCTGAGTGGTGTGCAGGTGAACGCCAACAGCCTGCGTCCTGGCATCTATGTCAAGCAGGGCAAGAAGTTCATCGTTCGCTAAGCAATTTTCATAATTTAGCGCTTTATATTCAGAATCTCCGTGCTCATTCATTTGGGCGCGGAGGTTTTTTTTGTGCCGGAATCACAACTGTATACCACAGCAACAGTGGCCGCAGTTAGCCAAAAATGTGATTTTTTTATTCATTTTCATTCCGAAAATGTGATTTTCTTCTTATCTTTGCAGTCGAAAATGTGATTTCAGAGTATGGAACTGCTTAAAAGAAAGATTGATAAGTTTCTGCTGGACTGGAAAAACAATCCGGAGAGGAAACCGCTAATTGTGAAAGGTGCCCGCCAGATAGGGAAGACAGAGTCTGTCAGGGCCTTCGGTAGAGCTAACTATAAGACGGTCATCGAAATCAACTTTGTGCTCCAGAAGAAGTTCAGGGCCATCTTTGACAATGGCTACGAAGTGGATGCCATTATCAAGAACATCTCACTGCTGGAGCCCTCATGGGAGTTCATTCCACACAAGACGCTGCTCTTCTTCGATGAGTTGCAGAAATGTCCAGACTGCGCGACCTCGCTGAAGTCGTTCTGTCAGGACGGGCGATACGATGTCATCTGTTCTGGATCACTGATGGGCATCTATTATGAGGAAATAGAAAGTAACGCCGTAGGATTCAAAGAAGACTTCGAAATGCACTCGATGGACTTCGAGGAGTTTCTGTGGGCAAAGGGTTATTCACCCGAACAGATAGAAGACCTTTATCGGCACATGAAGTATCTGCAACCTTTCTCACAATTGGAGCTGGACACGATGACCGATGTGTTTCGCGACTACATGGGCCTTGGTGGTATGCCCGAGGTGGTGAAGATGTTTATTGATAACGGGCACTACGGAGGAACCTTAAAGCTGCAGCGCCAACTGCTGAAAGACTATGAGGAAGATATAACAAAATACGCAAAACAGACCGACAAGGCGAAGATACTTGCCGTCTATAGTCACATTTCTACATTCCTGGCCAAGGAGAACAAGAAATACCAAATTACGAAGATTGCCAAGGGGGCCAGAAACCGTGAATACATTGGAGCTGTAGAATGGCTGAAAGAGGCAGGCGTAGTCAACGTTTGTTATTGCCTTGACAACGTAGAACTGCCATTGAAGGGCAATTATGTTGCCGACTTCTACAAACTTTATTATCACGACACGGGCCTGCTCATTGCCTCGCTCGATGACGAAGCACAGGAGGATTTGCGCGCCAACAAGAACTTTGGTACATACAAGGGAGCTATTTTTGAGAATATTGTAGGCGAGATGTTCCGCAAGTCAGGCTACGACCAGCTGTATTTCTACAAGCACGACAATCCTGCGCTGGAAATGGACTTTTTCGTACGCGATGCCGATTCGCTGGTGCCAGTGGAAGTAAAGGCCAAAGACGGCGCGACAGCCTCGTTGAACAAACTTATCAAGTGGAAGTCCTATCCTGATGTGAAATATGGCGTAAAACTGGGATATAAGAATATTGGCTGGAACGGCCAGTTCTATACCTTCCCATACTTCCTCGCCTTTCTGCTGAAGCGTTTTCTTAGAGACAGAGACAAATAACGAATAAAAGAAACCCGCCGCACGGGGCCATTGCCGCAGAATAGCGTCATTTTCTTTCAGGCTATGCGCCATATTTCCGGCGAGAAATTGTCAGTTTTGAAAGACGAATGCATTGGTTTTGTTCAACAGTTCCATTGATTTCGTTGAACGATTCCATTGATTTCGTTCAACGATTCCATTGACTTTGTTGCGTTTTTCCGCCATTTTTGTTTCGTTTATCTGGCAAATAAACTCATTTTATCTGCCGTTTAAAATTCGCCTGCGCTGCGACTCGCGCTCTGCTTTGCGTTTTCCTGATTGAACACCTTTGCAGGTTCCATGGTCTTTCGGAAACAATTCCTCCGTGCGCTTTGTCCGATAATTATAGTTTTTTTATCAAAAATCTCTTGGCGGTCTCGCGAAAGGCGACTAACTTTGCACGCAATAACATCTACCATTCTGCTATGAACAAATTGAAATACATCTGTATGCTCATCGCGCTCTTCTCCTTGTTCTCCTGTTCCGACAGCGAGACCGAAGAGGTGAATGAGAACACGGCTCAGCAAGTATTCAACCGAATGAAGGGCACCTATCAGGGCACCGCCATCGTTGGTACGGTGTCTGGAATGACGTCGCAGCGCGTGACCGTTGTCGTTGGCGACGACCTCACCATCTACGATCTGCCTCTTCAGCCCATTATCGAGCGCATCTTCACCGACCGTGAACAGCAGGCCGAGGCACTCTCGGCAGCTCCTTA
>JAEEGF010424359.1_pt1 | contig 16597 bp, 11 predicted proteins | sample 9134171 | NCBI WGS metagenome assembly JAEEGF01 (sample SAMN16246542, study PRJNA631951) | gut metagenome | biome: gut microbiome; feature: rumen; material: AP-attached | host: Bos | place: Iran: Karaj | collected 2018-10
TAACTGCTGGCTGATGACAGAAGCCATGCGATAGGCAATGGCCAACTTGCGATCGTTGAAGTTCACCAGCTCTGATGACGGACGGAGCACGAAGGTGTTCACATTAGCGATGTCCTTGCGTATGGTATAGCCCAGATTCTTCTTCAACAATGGATAGCGTGGTGAAGAGATGACACTATCTAAATGGAAGTCGGTCTTCATGGCAGCATCGAACTGCTCGAAGAGATGCTGATAGGTTTCCATATCATTGATGGTAGCATTCGCTCCCCCCTTCTGGGAATAGGCGAAATGAAAATCCGTCTGGTTCTCCTTCGTCTTCAGATGCTCAGTAATGATGATGACCCAAGAAGTCTCCTCCTGACCTCCCCCCGAAGGGGAGGAAATAGCGCTTCGCAGATCGGCAAAGAAGTCATCGCGATGCGCCTGTTTCTCTTCCAATATCTCGACAGCCTCCTTGTCTTTCTTCTCGCCATATGTCGAGAGTGGTTTCTTGTCGTAGAGCGGCTTTTCAGAGAGGTTGTAGAACGAATCCAATTCATCCGTATCGACTTCCAACTCCTTGCTAAGATAGTTGAAACCACCCATCTTGGCCAGATAGTAAGTGAACCAGCCCATGCCCACCTCATCGAAACTGCCGGTGCTGACTATCGTTACCTTCGAGCCTCGGGGAACAAAGCAACCATAACTGCGGTTCAGCGGGAAATGCTCGATAACAAAGCGATCCTCGGCATCATCTTCGTCGCTATGGGCATCAGCAAGGTTCTTCAGCCGGAACTCAGGGAACTTGTTGCAGGTATCGATGATGTCATTCATATCCATCCCCTGACGGGTCTGCATCTTGGCCACCTTGATGCGTTGCGGCACGATGTTCAGCGCTTTCATGGCCTCGCCGCCACCGTCAGGCAACGCGTTCAGATACTCGCGCAATCCTTTGTTGGCTGAGCGACGGAAGGCCTTCTGCATGCGGCGGCGAAAGCCATTCAGTTCGTCTTCGCGCTTCTCTTCGTCCATCGCATCCGTCAGTCCGGAACCGATGAGACCGGCAGGTACGGCAAAGATAGCCACTCCCATGATGCCGACAAGTGTACCGATAAACTTGCCAATGGGAGACATCAAGGGATCGTCAACCACCTTGCCTGGGTCACCGAGATATTTCTCGTATGGCCAGATGAATGCATCCCAGAAACTGAAGTCGGGGTCCACCCGGCTTTCTGCCAGATATAGGATAAGTGTCAGCACACAGGTTATTGCAACCAGGAAAATGCCAGACACCAAGATCTGGCGGCGCGTGTTCCTAAACGCTGTCTTGAAAAGTCGTATTCCGCTGTACATGTTTGTTCTATTTTTAGTGACTAAGACAATAATGGGATTGGCTACTTAGTGTCATTGTTTTGCTAATTTAAATAAATATCAAAATTGGGCTGCAGATATTCTTTCCCTTGCCAGTTAATAGCAATGCCTGTAAACTCGCCGCTGGATGAATCTTGGGCATAGGTCGTGCAATTATCCTTCAGCCACGCCATATAATCCTTATAGATCTTGTCAATCACTTTCTCTCCCAAAATGAGATAATCCTTCTTGTAGTTATTAACCCTGGGGTCGCCATAACAGAATTCAGCCCTACTGTTCTCCAACAACTTCTCCAATGCTTTTTGCTTGAGCTGTATGAGTATCTCTGCTTCTGTGGCGGGAACAGTAAATTTCAGTTTGCTATCATAGTGGGTGTCTTCCTTGGTATATTCAAGCCAGGAACAATCGCCAGCGTGTTTCTCTTCTGTTTTGTAATAGGTGGGCAAATCCAACTCCTTGACATCCTCGTTGCCAAAAAACTCTTGTGTGCTGTCGTCAGCAACGTAAGTTTCCATTTCATCCCATTTGGTATAAGCCAATGTTTCCTTGTGCCCCAACTCCTTGCTAAGTCGGATTCTACGTAAGCACTCTACACTAAATCCTGTCAATTGTTCTTCCAGTTTCTCAGACAGAATCTCCACTTTTGCAAATGCAGCCTTACCATTATTGTCAATGCAGAGTGAATCACCCGAACGGAACAAAGGTTTCACCTGACTGTGATCACAAACGAGGGCGCACAACTTATACTTATCCGAACTATTATAATGTCCATTCAAAAAATCAAAGTGAAAGTGATTCTGGTGTTTGACGTTGGCCACCCTGCATTTCATCAAAGGCACATTATCGCGGAACACGATGACGAAGAACAGCAGGTTCACGGATATCGCAGGATACTTTCCACAATACTCCATGGCGTCGAACCGTATCTGCAGGCCGCCATCCTGTACAGTAAGAGATTTACTGTAGTCACCCTTAGCTTTCTTCTCTGCTTTCAGTTGTGCCACAACACTTTCTGTCATTGTCAGCACTTTGTGAATGATAGAAACGATTTCTGAGTTTGTCATAGAAGAACGATAATGATATCATTAAGTTTTTTATACTTCCTCCCAACCCTTCTTCACGTTGTCGGCGATTTCGGCAGCGAGGAGGTCGCGAATCTGCTGCTCGTCGTTGGAGTAGAGCATATCGCGTTTGATCATTTCCTTGCGGGCACTGCTGTAGTCGGTGTGGAAGATGATGTAAGCGGGATAGCGGCCACTCTGTTCCTTGTTGGTCTTCCAAAGCAGGAACTTGTGGAGCATGACTTTTGCGCCCGATACCTTTTTATATACATGGCGCTCCAAAAGTTGAGAGTTTAGAGTTGAGAGTTTAGAGTTCTCGACTTCCTCGAAGGGGCAGATGTCGGTGAGCTGCGAGATTCGTACGTCGGTCTCATTGGGTTGTTTGTCTGTGCGCTCCTGGTCGATAGTGATGCCTAAAGCCACGACACCTGAAGTAACACCTTCCATCAGCCACCCCTGAGCCTCATCATACTTTAGCAATGGGTTCATCTTAATCTTATCGTCATTGCCACGAGCCACGAGTTCCAGCACGCTGATCTCGAACACCAGTTCCGGTTTGACCATCTGATAGGCAATGCCACGAGAATCCGAGAGCACATATTGCGACTCCACATGTTTTGTTGAGAGTCGCTGGGCAATGTCGGCACGCTGCTCGTCAGTCAGGCCTGTAGAACCTAAGACGAACATCTGGAAGAGTCCGTCTGGGCGACGAACGGCAAACATCAGGTCGCGGATACCACGATCTGCTGTGGTATAGCCGATGACTGCAGCATCGATGGTGTGGCGTTCCTTCACCTTCCATACGATGGGCGACTCCGAATGAACAACGAGTCCTTCGGCACCTTCTCCTCCTACCCATTCATCGAAGATTTCCTGCACCACATCCTTTGAAGAAGCGTTACGCATCTGAACAGGCTTCACCTGCTCGTTCTGGAAAATGGTGCAGAGCTTGTTATGCGTGTCGGCATAATGCTCGGCATGCCACTTCTCCTCGTCGAGTTCCACGATGTCGAAGGGAGCCAGTGCGAGTCGGTCGCGTTTAGCATCGTCAGCCAATGCTGCCTGTACATCACCACAGCGGGGTCTTCCCCCTTCGCGTGGCAGATAGAGTTCTGCAGCGATAATAGCCTGCTTCAGACCTGCTGCCTTCACCGCCTCAGCAAAGGCATTGAGACATTTCAACTGCTCAGCCTTCTGCTTACCACTTGCATTGAGCATAAACACTTGTGTTCCGTCATAGAACACCACTTGCATGTGTCCGTCGATCTTACGGGTCACAGCAAACCTTTCGCCATCTATGCGTTGCTTCAGTTTGGCGCCTTCCACCAGCACAAACTTTCCTGCCACATTCTTCTTATAATCTATGGCGGTCTGGATATATTTCTGTTCTATCATAATCTCTATTTTTTCTTTTCTGCCGGCAGCTCCACGATGAATCCATGCAACTCTTCAGGTAGGCGTTTCTTGTAGTAATCAACTTTCTTGGCAGGCACGTTAATGACCTTAATAGCTGTGCATCCTTTGAAAGTGCCATTAAATTTACTGATATCAACCTTTTTGGCACCAGGGCCAAGCGTGACAGTCTCTAAGGCAGCACATCCACCAAACAATGCCGACTCTAATGCTTTTACAGAGCCAAGAATAGAGGCCGTTTTCAATGAGGTGCAGTTGAGAAACACCCTATGCTCTAAATCTACTACTGATGCAGGGACTTCGATGCTGGTAAGCTTTTCGCAACCTTGAAAAGCACCTGCTTGAATCCTTGTCACAGAACTAGGTATGATAACAGATGAAAGGTTGACACAACCTGCGAAAGCCCATGGTCCAATATCCGTTACAGTTTCGGGAATGACAACACTTGTAAGTTCCTCACAATTCTTGAATGCCTGAGCCTCTATGGCAGTCGTTCCTTCAGGAATGACGCAGATACCATTTGTAATTTCGAAATTAGCCATAATCTTTATTATTTATTTAATCTTTTTCAGTCGTTTATATACCTTTTCATTATAGTTATTATAATCTTCAAGCATGAATTCATTCTGCTCATTGGCTTCTATCTTCCTGTCTCCATACATGATGAATTCTGACATGAATTGTCTGTCCATGAACTGGAAGTCTGGCTCATCGACGCGAATGAAATGCAATTTTGAAGCATCAAACGCTTCATCATCACTCAACTCTATGGCATAATGCCACTCAATGTTGTACCTGTCTGGCGTAAAATCCCAACGGGCCACAAGCGGCGTTGGATGTTCCGAGCCAAGTCCAAGCAATTTTCTGTATGCAAATGGCTCCAGAACAGCTGTATTTACCATGTGTTGTTTCAATGAGCGCTCACCTATAGAGATTTCCTCACCGTTTACTTTTGCACCCTTCGATGCCCAAATGGGCAGGCAAGTCACATATTCTGAATTCCAATCCTCTGCAAGTTCTTGATTGCAGAACTCACAAAGGATACAGGATCCAATAACAGTTACATCAACAGTTTTCATATCTAACACTAAACTAAAAAGTAATCTATGGCGGTCTGGATATATTTCTGTTCAATCATATTTTTTTATTTTTTCTTCTCTGCAGGAAGTTCTACAATAAGGGCGTGCAACTGTTCTGGTAGGCGGCTTTTGTAGTAACTGGCTTTCTTGGCGGGCACATTGATAGTCTTCAGGCCCGTGCAGCCATCAAACGCATCGGCTTCGATCTTCTTGATTCCGGCACCGAGCGTTATCGTCTCTAGAGAGGTGCAATGCCCAAAAAGTCCCTTATCTAATTTGCTAACGGCTCCCAATATGGAAGCAGTCTTCAATGCGGCACATCCGTAGAAGATGTGCTCTCCCATCTTTGTCACAGAAGTGGGTATACAAATATTGGTCAGGCCAGTACAGCCATAGAAAGCAGACTCCTCTATCTCCGTAACAGACTCAGTTATAGCCAAATCTTTCAAACCGCTGCATCCTTTGAAAGCATCTTCTCTGATTATCGTTACCGAACTTCCTATGGTAACGCTATTTAGGTTCGTACAGTCTTCGAACATGCCAAGGTCAATTTTTTCTATAGAATTTCCAATGACGACATTTTCCAAGTTTGTGCAGCCCCTGAACGCTCCAGCTTCCATTTCTTTTACCGAATCAGGAATAACGATGCTTGCGAGACTTGTACAGCCTCCGAAAGCATGAAAGCAAATCTTGGTCACAGCGTTGGGGATGTCAATGCTCGCCAGACTCGTACAGTCTCTGAATGCACTATCGCCTATTCTTGTTATCGAGTTAGGCATAGTGATACTTTTTAGGCTTGTACAGCCATAAAATACTGTCCGCGAAATCTCTGTAACAGAGTCGGGAATGGCAATACTTGTCAAAGCAGTGCAACCTTGAAAAGCACTTATGCTTATCTCAGTCACTGAACAGGGAATAACAATGCCCGTCAGGGTTGTGCAGTCTTGAAAAGCACCATTACCAATTTTTGTTACTGAGTTGGGTATGACAGTTTTGGCGCAGCCTACTATCAACTTATTTGTTCGGGTCTCAATGATGGCATTGCATCCACCACGAGAGTCGTATGTATTGTTACCTTCAGCCACTTTGATACTTGTCAAAGCCGTACAGCCAAGGAAGGAGTCCCAGGCTATGTCTGTCACTGATTCGGGAATAACGATGCAGGTCAGGCCAGTACAGCCCATAAATGCCTCACGTGCTATCTTCGTTACAGTGTTAGGAATGACGATGCTCTTCAAAGTCGTGCACTTTTGGAAACCACAGAGGGTTGTCACTGAACTGGGAATCACCGTGGCAGCACACCCCAAAAGCATCACGTTGTTCTCCGTGTCAATGATGGCGTTACATCCTTCGCGTGAATCAAACTTTTTGTTGCCTTCCGATACTTTAATACTGGACAACGCTGTGCATCCTTCGAATGCTCTCACATCAAAATCTACCAACGCATCAGGAATAACGATTTCCGTCAAACTGCTGCAATCCTTAAAAGCATCGTAGCTCAGCTTTCTCAGCGATTGCGGCAAGCGTATGCTTTTCAGTGCTGTGCATCCTTCAAAGGCTCCCGGCCATATTTCGGCCACTGATTCTGGGATAACAACATCAGTCAATGCGATGCAATCCCTGAATGCACTGGTTCCGATTCTTTCCACCGAATCGGGAATGACTACATGAGTCAACTCCGTGCAATCATCAAAGGCCTGATACTCTATTTCTGTTGTTCCTGCAGGAATGATTCCCATTCCGTCTTTTATTTCGTATTTTGCCATAGTCAATTTCACGATCACCTCTACATCGTGAGGTGTTATGTTATTATTCAATTGATTTCAGTTCCATATTCGTCAGGCGCAGGATGAGGGCGTACTTGTCGCCATCCACGCGGCCTTCGAGGAAGGCGCGATAGGGTGTGCCGCCATTAGCCATCACAATAGGTTCGATGCCTTTCTGTCCGCCACCCACCAGCATCATCGCGTCAGCCTCAGCCAGTTTCTTCGCCATGTCGAAGAGGAAGTCGTAAGTCAGGCCGTTGACGTGCTGCACCTGATAGCTCTTCTTGAACATGAACATCCGCATAGCCTTCTGGCGGGGGATAAGCTTGCCTGTCCAGCGCAGGGGCAGGCCGTCAAGGGCGATATTGGCTGCGGTGGTCTGCTCAGGGCGTACTTCTTTCTCTGTGCCGTCAGCCAGATAGACGTGCTCTGAGAGCGTCACGCCGTAGGCCACTTTCTGGGCAGGCGTCACAAAGACCTTCTTCAGCCCTTCGACCTTCAGGCCGAACTGCTCCATGTCCACTTCGGGGTCGCCGGCGATGAGGGCATCAGCCAGACCTTCGCCATATTGGGCGAGCAGGGCCTCGTCGGTGGTCTTCATCGTGGCACGTACTCGCCGTTCGTTCACACTCTTCTTGCCGTCGGCCGTCTTATAGACAGGCGTCGAGCGGTGAAACGTGGTACCGAAGGCCACCTCGGCATCACGTTTCACATCGTTGGATATATTAATCTTTCTCATTTCTCAATTCGTGTAATTCGTTCTATTCGTTGTCGAAAAAGAAATTCGTGTAATTCGTGCAATTCGTTGTTAAAAAAAACGTTGTTTAGAACATACTGAAGTCCAGTTCGTCAATCTCTTCCTCAACGGGTTCCTCAGTGTCGTCGATGGTGGTTTCCTCAGCCAAAGAGACGAGGGGGAACTCCTGACGGTCGCCAGCAAAGAGGAACAATCCGCCTGGTGTATTAATAAGGTAGCCGTCGTTGTGGTTCGTGCCTCCACGATAACTGAATTCAAACTTATAGATGTCGTCACCTACAGCTGTTGCCAAATCAGCATTTGCCAACTGATAGACTGACTCCCAGTCGTTATCGAGGAACTCTTCCGCCGTTGCCTTCTGTTTAAGTTCGATGGGCGCATCAAACGATGAGGGTAGATTGGGCAGCACCTCCTGACCGTCTTCGCTATAAGCCGTCAGTTCACCCTTCTCCAACCAACGTCCATCTTCATCGACCGTGCCCTGATCCAGTCCGCCTTTGGGAATAATCAGCGCATCGTCAGGCGACAGATAAGCCGAACCACACACACTACCACTACGGTCGGTGGCCACAATGTCCGTCCAACCGTAAAACTTCTTTCTCTCTAATTTTATAGGTGCGGCTCCATAGTCTGCACCCGACAATTTGAATATCAATTCCTTTGCCATATCGTTTTAGGTTACTTTTTGCTTATATCATGCAAATATAGTCATTTCACGTCAATAATTCAATTATTTGACAGAATTTAACTACATTTGAATAGAAATACAAAATGTTGTGCTTGATAATTCAAAAAAAATTGTATCTTTGCACCATTAATAACTAAAAACCAAAGAGACTATGAAAAAACTTTTCTTTATGGCTGCCCTCTGCCTGATGGGGATGGCAGCGCAAGCCCAACAGAATTTGAATTGGGGACAGGGACCGCAGGTGGCTTCGCCTGATGTCCATGCGGACAAATCCGTGACATTCAATTTGATTGCACCTGAAGCACAGAAGGTTCAGATTACTGGCGACATGCTTCCGTCGAAGAAGGTGGAGTTCCAAGGCAACACGTACGATGCGCCAGGCGTGGTGGATCTGGTAAAGGACGACAAGGGCGTGTGGAGCTATACCACGGAGCCGCTGAAGCCTGAGCTGTACACCTATAATATGATTGTGGACGGCGTGAAGATTATCGACCCGCTGAATGTCTATAACATCCGCGACATCAGCAACCTGTTCAGCGTACTGCTCGTGGGCGGTGACGCGCGCGCGGACTTATATAAGGTGAACCAGGTGGCTCACGGCACCGTCAGCAAGGTGTGGTACGAGAGTCCGACGGCAGGTCTGACACGCCGCTGCACGGTCTATACCCCTGCGGGCTACGAGACCAGCGGCAAGGATTACCCCGTGCTCTACCTGTTGCACGGCATTGGTGGCGACGAGAATGCCTGGAGCGAATTGGGCCGGGCTGCCCAGATACTGGACAACCTGATTGCGCAGGGCAAGGCCGAGCCGATGCTGGTGGTGATGACGAACGGCAACATCTCGCAAGAGGCCTGTCCAGGCGAGACCAGCGAAGGTTTCCGCGTGCCGACGATGATGCTGCCCAAGACGATGGAGGGAAGCTTTGAGACGGCGTTCCCCGATGTCGTCAAGTTCATCGAGAAAACCTACCGTGTAAAGAAGGACAAGGCCCACCGCGCCATCGCCGGCCTGTCGATGGGTGGATTCCACAGCCTCTTCATCAGCATCAACAATCCTGACCTCTTCGGCTACATCGGACTCTTCTCTGCCGCCGTCGACCAGCAGCAGGCTGACCCTGCCGGCCACCCGGAGATCTACGCCGACCGCAACGCAAAGATCGACCAGCTCTTCGCCAAGCAACCAAACCTATTTTGGATTGGTATCGGCAAGACTGACTTCCTTATCAAGAACAACAACGACCTGCGTGCCTACCTTGATTCAAAAGGCCACAAGTACACCTACCTCGAGACCGACGGTGGTCACATCTGGCGCAACTGGCGCATCTATCTCTCCGAGTTCACACCGCTATTATTTAAGTAAATGCAACTATCAAAGCTTTATGAAGAAATCCGCATTATTTGTTGTCGCAGCTGCCGCGCTGATGGTTGGCTGCACGCCTGCAGAGAAAGTGACTAAGAACACCATTGACCAGCAGGAAGTCATTAGCAAGCTCTCGCTTGAGGACAAGGCCCACTTCGTCATCGGGTCTGGTATGGAAGGATTCTCTGGCGACAATGCCGTGATAGGTGCCACCAAGAACCTCGTGCCTGGTGCCGCCGGTACTACCTACCCCCTCGACTCGTTAGGCATCCCCGCCGTAGTCTTAGCCGACGGCCCTGCCGGACTGCGCATCGACGCTACTCGTGAAGGCGACAAGGAGACATACTATTGCACCCACTTCCCCATAGGTACCCTGTTGGCTTCGACGTGGAACACCAAACTGGTTGGCGAGGTTGGCCAGGCCATTGGCGAGGAGGTGAAGGAATATGGTGCCGACGTGCTGTTGGCTCCGGCTCTGAACATCATGCGCAACCCGCTGTGCGGCCGTAACTTCGAGTATTACTCTGAAGACCCCGTAGTAGCCGGCAAGACCGCTGCGGCTTATATCAAAGGTGTACAGAAGAACGACGTGGGTACGAGCATCAAGCACTTTGCCGCCAACAACCAGGAGACAAACCGCATGAATACCGATGCCCGCATCTCACAACGCGCCCTGCGCGAGATATACTTGAAGGGCTTCGAGATTGCCATCAAGGAGAGTAAGCCCTGGACGGTCATGACCTCTTATAACTACATCAACGGCACGTACTCCTCGGAGAGCAAGGACCTCGTCGAGACCATCCTGCGCGACGAGTGGGGCTACGAGGGAACCGTGATGACCGACTGGTTTGGCGGTAAGGATGGTGCCAAGCAGATGTGGGCTGGCAACGACATGCTGCAGCCTGGTAAGAAGGAGCAGTTCGACAGCATCGTGGCTGGTGTGAAGAGCGGCAAGCTGGACATCGCTGACCTCGACCGCAGCGTTAGCCGCACCCTGAACCTCGTGGAGAAGAGTCCACGCTTCCAGGGATACAAGTACTCGAACAAGCCTGACCTGAAAGCTCACGCCGCCGTCACACGCCAAAGTGCCGCAGAAGGAATGGTGCTCATGAAGAACGAAGCCTCTCAAGGAGGGGAGAAGGCGCTGCCGTTCAGCGACAAGATCAAGAAAGTGGCACTCTATGGCAATACTTCCTACGACTTCATCGCTGGTGGAACGGGTTCTGGTAATGTGAACCACGCTTACGTCATATCGTTGCTCGACGGTCTGAAGAACGGCGGCTATACCGTTTCTGAGGAACTGAAGACCGCCTACGAGAGTTATATCGCTGATGCCAAGAAGAAGGCCGAGGCTGCCCTTGAGGAACAGGCCAAGAAGGATCCGAAGAACGCTATGCTCGTGAAGTTCCTCCCACAGCCGCTGCCCGCAGAAAAACAGTTCTCTGCCGACGAACTGACGAAGCAGGCCGAGGCTGCCGACATCGCCGTCATCACCTTAGGGCGTCTCTCTGGCGAGTTCTTGGACAGAAAGGTGGCTGACTTCAACCTCAGCGACTCCGAGCGCCAGCTCATCAATCAGGTTTGCGACATTTACCACAAGGCAGGCAAGCAGGTCGTCGTGCTGCTGAACATCGGTGGCGTCATCGAGACGGCCTCTTGGAAAGACCTGCCCGATGCCATCCTCTGCGCCTGGCAGGCTGGACAGGAGGGAGGCAATAGTGTCGTCGACGTGCTCAGTGGCAAGCAGTCGCCCAGCGGCAAGTTCACCATGACGTGGCCCGTCAAATTCACCGACGCCTATTCGTCAAAGAACTTCCCCATTGACGAAGACCCGCGCATCGACATGCTGAACCAAGGTCAGAAAGGCAACGTCCGCAACGTTGACTATACGGAATACGAGGAGGACATCTACGTGGGCTACCGTTACTTCGACTCGTTCGAAGTCCCCGTCAGCTATCCTTTCGGATACGGTCTGAGCTACACCACCTTCGAGTATAGCGATGCCAAGATTGCCCAGAAGAACGACATCTACGACGTGACCGTCACCATTAAGAATACGGGCGACCGCGAGGGCAAGGAGGTCGTAGAACTCTACGTTGCCGCTCCCGACGCCAAGGCTGCCAACAAGCCCGCTAAGGAACTGAAGGCCTTCGCCAAGACAAAGTCGCTGAAGCCTGGAGAAAACGAGACGCTGACGCTGAGCATCACCGCTGACCAGCTGGCTTCGTTCGACGAGACAGCTTCGGCCTGGGTCGTTGCTGAGGGCGAATATCAATTCCTCGTCGCAGCTTCTGTCCAGGACATCAAGGCCACGCTCACAGCTTCTGTCAAGAATCAGCAGACAAAAGCCAACGACGTGCTGAAGCCCCAAACGAAGATGAACCTTTTGAAAAGGTAAAAGAGTAAAAAGGTAAAAAAGTAAAAAGAGTAAAAAGGTGAAAGAGTAAAAAGGTGAAAGAGTAAAAAGGTAAAGAATCAAAAACAAAAGCATTTATGACGAAAGAATTATTATCAAAGGTTTGGGGTTGGGGAAAAGGTGTTTTACCTTTTTACCTTTTAACCTTTTTACCTTTAACCGCATCAGCCCAAAAGCTTACAGCCGGTAACATCGACGATATCGTCAAGGCCATGACGCTGGAAGAGAAGTGCCACATGGTGCTGGGACGCGGCATGCATTATAATGAGGACGACAAGTTCCCTGGTACGGCAGGCAGTACCTTCCACGTAGACCGTCTTGGCATCCCAGAGACCTATTGCGCCGACTCTCAGCAGGGCTTGCGCATGAATGCCAAACGTGCCTGGGACCACAACGACTACTACCCCACCGACTTCGTGGCATCACCGACGCTGGCTTCAACATGGGATCGCGAGGCGGCCTTCAAGGTAGGACAGGGCATCGGCAACGAGGTGCGCGAGTTCGGCCTCGACTGGATTCTCTCGCCAGCCATGAACCTCATCCGTAATCCACTGTGCGGACGTAACCACGAGTACTACTCGGAAGACCCATACCTCTCGGGTACCATCGCCGCCGGCTATGTGCGCGGCGTACAGAGCGAGGGCACGGCGGCTTGTCCGAAGCACTTCGTGGCAAACAACCAGGAGACGAACCGCAACAACAACATCTCGCAGGTGTCGCAGCGTGCCTTGCGCGAGATTTATCTGAAGGCCTTCGAAATCATGGTGAAAGAGAGCGACCCGTGGACTATCATGACGTCGTATAACAAGCTGAACGGACCGTATGCCGTACAAAACCGCGAACTGCTGACCACCATCGTCCGCGACGAATGGGGCTGGAAGGGTATGTACGTCAGCGACTGGAATGCCGGCGACGATGCCGTAGCCGCTATGCTGGCAGGCAACGACATGCTGCAGCCTGGACAGGACAAGCAGTACGACGCCATCCTCGCTGCTGCGAAGAACGGCACGCTGCCTATGGAGGTGCTCGACGCCAACGTGAAGCGCATATTAGAATATGTGGTGAAGACGCACAACTTCAAGGGCTATAAGTATAGCAATGCCCCCGATCTGAAAGCACATGCCCAAGTAGTTCGCGAGGTGGGAGCCGACGGTATTGTGCTGCTGAAGAATGGAGCATCCCTCCAAGGAGGGGAGAATGTGCTGCCGCTGAAGGGTAAGCGTGTGGCATTGTTCGGCTGTACATCTTACGACTGGATTTCCGGCGGTTCAGGCTTCGGAGGAACCAGCTTAGGTCACTATACCGTATCTCTGGTTGAGGGTATGCGCTCGGCTGGTTTCGAGGTATATAAGCCGCTCATCGGCATCTATACCAAGCATCTTGCCGACGAAGAGAAGCGCCTCTTCCCCAACGGTAGGCCGGCATTCTCGTTGTTGCCTCCAGCACGTGCTGACGAGAAGCAGTTTACGGCTGACGAACTCAATGCTGCCATCGAGGGCTCAGATGTCGCCATCATCTCCTTAGGCCGCAAGAGTGGTGAGGCTGCCGACCGCAGCGAAGCCGACTTCTACCTGAAGGATGGCGAGAAACAACTCATCAAGGCTGTCAGCGAAGCCTATCACGCCAAGGGCAAGCAGGTCATAGTGTTGCTTGACATCTGTAGTCCTATCGACGTGGCTTCATGGCAAGACCAGATTGACGCCCTCGTCTGCACTTGGCAAGGTGGTCAGGAGAGCGGTTTCTCTGTGGCCGACGTGCTCAGTGGCAAGGTGAATCCCAGCGGCAAGCTGCCAATGACCTTCCAGATAAAATATGGTGATGCTTATGCCGACAAGAACTTCCCCGCCAACGTTGACGACAAGACCCTCGGCGCCATGTTCATGTGGGGCTACGACAAGGACAAAGCTCCCAAGGAGCGTAAGCCCGAGGCCAACATCGACTATACCAACTACGAGGAGGACATCTACGTCGGCTACCGCTACTTCGACTCCTTCAACAAGCCCGTGGCCTACCCCTTCGGCTATGGCCTCTCCTACACCACCTTCGGCTACTCCAACGCCTCTACTTCCGTTGAAGGCGACGCCATCTCCGTCTCCGTTACCGTCACCAACACCGGCACCCGCGCTGGCCGCAACGTCGTCGAGCTCTTCGTCGCTGCCCCCAACGCCAAGAAGCTGAACAAGCCCGAAAAGGAGTTGCGTAACTACACCAAGACGCGCCTGCTGAAGCCAGGCGAGAGCGAGACCGTCACCATGACAGTCCGTACCTCCGACCTTGCCTCATTCAACGAGAAGGCCTCTGCTTGGAAGACCGATGCCGGCACCTACACCTTCCTCATCTGCTCTTCCGCCAATACCATCGAAGCAAAAGCCACCGCGAAAGTAAAGGCCTGGACTCAGAAGGTGAACAATGTGATGAAGCCGAATGTAAAGCTGAACCTATTAAAAAGGTAAAAAGGTAAAAAAGTAAAAAGGTAAAAAGGCAAAATAGTAAAATTGAAAAGGTAATAAAGCGCGCTCCCCTCTTCTAAAAAGGAGGGGAGCGGTTGCTTAATAATCAATTACCAATAAACGATATTATAAGATCCACTATTTCGTCCTCCGTCTTGCCGTCAGACGAAATAACAAGGTCGTAATTGCGGGCATCATAGCGCGACGACTTCGTGTACTCCTTCACGTAGTTCTCGCGCATCTCATCAATCTTATTGATGATATTCCGTGCCTCCTCCTCAGTCATGTTCTGCTTACGCATAACACGTTCCACACGGTTAGGCATCGAGCATTGGATTAGGATGCTCACGTGGTTAGGCACATCGCGAAGCGCATAGAATCCACTACGACCCGTTACCACACACGACTCCTCAGCGGCAATATCCTGGAGGACCTTCACCTCAGACTGGAACACATCCTTCGCCGACAGTATTCCGCTACCGTCTGCCTTCTTGGGCATACCAAGGTCGGTATCAAGACCCTGACCAATCATCATAAGACGGCTCACGTCAGCCCACCAGCCATGACGCTGACCCTTCAAACGTTCCAAATCCTCCAACGAGAGGTCAAATTTCTCTTCCAAAGTCTTCAACGCATCCTTATCGTAGAATTTCACGCCCAACTTCTGAGCCAGCTTTTCACCTACGGTGTGACCGCCACTTCCTAACTCACGATTAATCGTAATGACAAATTTCTCGTTTCTGTTCATAGCATAAACATTTAAGCATTTGTAATTTGACCGCAAAGTTACGAAAAAAAGTTGTAATTGGTAACGGTTTTTGGAAGATTAACGCAATTCGGCCTGAAATAAAGGCAAGGAGGGGAAGAATGAAGAAGTTTAATATGGGGCAAAAAGCAAAATGGGGAGGATTGGTGAAGGAGTTAGGTTTCTAATTCGTAACCCGAAAACAGGGTTCTAATACTGGTTTTTCGACTAAGCAAATCGGGGTAGAATGGCGCACCTATAACCGCCCTTTCACAGCTCGTTTCTTATTCCGCAAACTGCTACATTTTGCATAGCGATGGATGCCAAAAGAAATAGTAGTTTTGCAGCCAAAATTAAAAAAGGAGTAAGAAACATGAGAAGTACTTTTAACATTCTGTTCTATGTGAACAAGAGTAAGGAGAAGAACGGTGTGGTGCCTGTGATGGGCAGGGTTACGATTAACGGCACTCAGAGCCAGTTCAGTTGTAAGAAGACGATCCCGCTTGACATGTGGGATGTAAAGGGCAATTGCGCTAAAGGTCGCAGCAAGGAGGCATTGCAGATTAACCGCGAACTGGATAACATCAAGGCCCAGATCATCAAGCATTATCAGCACCTTTCGGATAGGGAGGCTTTCGTGACGGCAGAGATGGTGCGCAATTCCTATCAGGGATTTGGCAGCGAGTACGAGACCTTGCTGAGTGCTTTCGACAAGGACATTGCCAACCAGAAGAAACGTGTGGGCAAGGACAGGGCTGCAAGCACACTCTGGGCTATGGAACGTTCGCGTAAGGATGTGGCAGACTTCATCCAGTCGCACTACCGCCGCACGGATATGTCGATGCTGGAACTGACACCAGAGTTTATCAAGGACTTCGCTGCCTACCTCAGTACAGACCGAGGACTGGCCAATGGCACTATCTGGCAGAGGTGTATGTGGTTGAAAGGTGTCGTGATGAGGGCGCACTATAATGGCAAGATTCCTCGTAACCCATTTGCGCAGTTCCACATCAGCCCGAACTGCAAGGAAAGGGAATTCCTGACCGAGGAAGAGCTGAAGGCCGTCGTAACCCATGAGTTCGAGGACGACAATCTGGCTTTTGTTCGCGACATCTTTGTATTCGTCTGCTTCACTGCCCTCTCGTTCATCGACGTGAAGAACCTGACCACGGACAACATCGTGAACATCAACGGCGACAAGTGGATTATCAGCAAGCGACACAAAACCAATATCCCCTTCCAAGTGAAGCTGATGGATGTACCTTTACAGATTATCGACCGTTACAAGCACTTACAGGAAAACAAACTGGTGTTCGGCAAGATGAACTACTGGTCGATGTGCAAGAAGCTGAAAACGGTGATGACCGCCTGCGGCATTGAGAAAGCCATCTCCTACCATTGCGGCCGGCACTCATTCGCAACCTTGGCACTTTCAAAGGGCATGCCCATCGAGAGCGTGAGCCGTGTATTGGGACACACGAACATCGTGACCACCCAGATTTACGCCCGCAG
>JAEEGF010097373.1_pt1 | contig 16596 bp, 14 predicted proteins | sample 9134171 | NCBI WGS metagenome assembly JAEEGF01 (sample SAMN16246542, study PRJNA631951) | gut metagenome | biome: gut microbiome; feature: rumen; material: AP-attached | host: Bos | place: Iran: Karaj | collected 2018-10
GGACTTCACTTCACACTTTACGAATCTATATCGGTGTAAAAAAGTGATAATATTATAGGAATTTATCTATATGAAATTATTTTATAGCTTTTACTAAATTTTCCACTTGGGACGGACCAGCATCCCCATTTTTTTACAAGGACAGGTAGTATATAAATCATTGCCACACTGTTAATTATTTTATGAATTGAGGAATTTGCATACTAAACTCTTGCTACAGGATCTTTAACCTGTGTTACAATTGAGAAGACATTATTATTAGTTGGTAGAATATATAGATGCTCTTTTTCTGAGAAAAAGGAATCTATAGTATGCAGAGCTTGCCTTGCGCGAGCAAAAAGGAGAATTATGAATAGAATTAAAAATATATCAAAGGTATTAGGACTTATACTGTCAGTTTCAGTTCTGTCAGCCTGTACATCGCCTGGAGTAGATAATAAGGACGTATCAGGGACAATAACACCTGCAAGTAACGACGGCTCATCTATAGCAGGAGCAGCTACTGATGCAGATACGTCTGGTGAAGGTGCATCCAATGAAGATGCAGCATCTAATAGTGAGACAACAGATGTAGCTGATAGCGATAATGTTTCAGAAAAAGGCTCTGATCAGAGCGCATCTGCAGCTACAGATGCTACTATCTACAGAGATCCCATAAGCAACCAAGAGCCTGTCAAGGACGGTTATCTTAATATAGTCTTCCTGGGCGATGAACAGTTTCTTACAGGAGAAGCTGAAGGTAATACCATACCTGATCTTATGACCAACAGGTTCGATTATACCAATATCTATAACCTTGCGATCAAGGATACTACAGGCGCTATCCCACGTTCTCAGACTTCTACAAAGCCCTCTGATTATAAAGAGCCGAATTTTACAGCTATGGCGCATGTCCTTGCCGGAGATATCAAGGCAGATACCTTTAGCAGCTACCTTGGAACAGACGGCGTTGCGGCTTGTAATAAGATTGATGTTAAGACAGTTGATTATTATGTTATAGGTTATGGATATCACGATTATTACAACGGAATAGAATCAACTAATGAGAACAATCCTGAAGATGAGCATACTCTTCACGGAGCTATAGTAACAGGTATAAAGACTTTACAGGAAGTATCCCCTAATGCTCAGTTTATAGTATGCAGTCCTTACTATTGCAGATTTTTTGATGAAAATGGTAAAGATATTGGAGATGCCTTCTCTGTCACAAAAGGGCTTAATACACTTGCTGTATATGCCAATGAGACAGTCCTTGCAGCTGATCAGTGTACCAATACCTTAAAGCTTCCTGCCATAAGCGGTACATTATTTGACTTAAATGGACACACCTATACTCAGTATCTTGAATCTGACGGACTTACCATGAATCTTAAGGGCCGCAGGATATATACAGACGCTCTTGCAAGAGTTATAAAATATCACTTGGGATTTATTGGCGAGGAAGAAGCCAATAAAACTATCACAATCGCAGATTATAACTAAGTAAACGATTAAAAAGCGGAAAAAAGTAAGGCATAATAGCTTTACTTTTTTCCGCTTTTTTTGCAATGATACATGATCTATATCACATATCTTTAATCTGCATGGCTATATTTTTTGCTTTCTCCGCATACTTATTTGAAAGTGCAAGGAGCTTGTCAGCATAATCTTTAAGATAATCAACTCTGGCTGCTACTTTTCTTTCTTCGAGAGCTTCTTTTCCCTTTTCAAGGGCTTTGGAAGAATACTCCTTAACCTTGGGCTGTATCTTGTCCCAGTTAAGGCCTATGGCAAAACCTATAGCAAGGGAACATATTATTCCGATGCAAAGCTTTTTTCTGTTTCTGCGAGCTCTTTTCTTTTCTTCTTTTTTATCTATATCTCTTGCATCATCTATCTTTCTACTCATGGGCACTCTCCTATTCTGATTATAAATATTTGCTATAGCAGGTTATAACTGATTCAATTATATCATGACTTACATAATACATGCTATAATAGCGGGAGTGAAAAAGGAGCTACGGATTGGGAAGATCGCTTATACCTATACCATAATAACGATTGCCATTTTAACGTTTTGGATCGAGTAGTCGAGTGAGACATGAGGTTAAAATCTATATAACTACAACTGGTATTCACTCTCGCAGCAGCAATTCATAAACTCTTCATCATGAGTAACTACAATGATTATTTTTCCCTTCGCTGCCAAGTTCTTTAAAAAATCACTGCACAGAAGCATGTTCCTATAATCAAGACCGCTTGTAGGTTCATCGAATAGCAAAATATCCTTATCCATCATAAGACTTACTGCTATGGCAAGTCTCTGTTTCTGTCCACCTGATAAGGTATTAGGATGCCTGTCTTTATAATACAAAAGTCCCATCTCTCCCAATATTTCTTTGACTTTCAGCTCCGCGGCTTTTTTTACTCCAAAAGTGCATTCGTTTATAACGGAATCAGCAAAGAGCTGATAGTTAACATCTTGCATAACCATAAATGATTTCTGTTTTAGAGTTTTTCTGTTTGTTTTTACTCCGTCAATCAATATTTCTCCCTGTGTTACCGGTAACAGACCACATATACTTCTAAGGAGAGTGCTTTTCCCTGCTCCATTATGACCTGTAATGCAATAAATCTTTCCCGGAACAAAATCCATATTTACATTATCAAGTACCTTTTTATCCTTGTATTCAACAGAAATGTTTTTTATTCTCAAACCCCTCTTAAAGTCAACAGACAGATTCCTGTTATCAGCTTTCTCAGCCTTTACATATCTGTTTGAACGAAGGTTCATGGCATTTAAGGAATCTTTATTCATTTTTCTGAATTCATCACCATCAATTACTTTATCAATTTTGCCATTTTTCAAATATAGCACTCTATCTACAAGTTCTGATAAATAATAGAGGCGATGCTCGGCTATGATGACAGTTGCACCATTCTTCTTTATTTTCCCAAGGCATTCTTTTAGCCCTATTATTCCTGCTGTATCAAGATTTGCTGATGGCTCATCCAGGAGAAAGATCTCCGGATCTGTAGCATAAGCACTGACAAAGGCGATTTTCTGCTTCTCCCCTCCTGAAAGCTTAAATATATCTCTATTCCTAAGATTACTGATATTAAGTTCACTTGTAACTTTTTCCAAGGTGTCGTTTATTATCTGTCTATCTTCTCCGGCATTTTCAAGTCCAAAAGTTATTTCACTATCAGTATCTACATTAAAAAACTGAGTTTTTGGGTTTTGGAAGACACTTCCCACCATGTCGGATAATTCGTAGCTTTTATAATCAGATATATTTTTGCCATCAAGAAACACTTCACCGGTAATCTCACCGCCGTAAAAGGAAGGAATCAGCCCATTGATGATCCTTGTAACAGTTGTCTTACCACACCCTGATTCACCTGCAAGTAAGATAAACTCACCTTTTTTAATAGAAAAACTGATATTTTGAAGTGTACCTGCCGTTGTATCCGGGTAGGAAAAACTGACATTTCTAAACTCTATATTCAAACTTTTCCTCCTGTGGATAGAACCAGAGCCATGATCAATGTCACCACGAATATTGCAATTACCACATGATCAATTAATCTGATCCTGATATCAAGTCTGCTGGTTCTCATTTTTGGATTCTCAATTCCTCGTGTAATTGCAGAAGCAGTAAGCTCATCAGCTGTTTTAGATGCAGTTACAAGAATAGGCAGATACAATGCATCTATTACCGATTCAGGGTTCTTTGCAAAATACCAGGGCGATAGACTGATGCCTCTTAAAGCCATTGCATCTTTTATATGGTTCCAGTCCTCTTTTACTGTTGGAAAATATCGAAACATTATTGCAATAGGGATAACAATGTTTCGCGGAACTTTCCATTTAGCCATAGCTGCCATGAACTCGCCTATCTGAGTAGTTGCTATCATTATTTCCGCGATCATGCAGCATGGGTAACATTTAAATATAAGTCCAAGCCATACCAAAAAACTGGTATGCATGACTCCGCTAAGATGTGGCAGTATGAAGATAATAAACATCCAAAGAGCCGCAAAAACAGCTGCGGCTCTAAGTGTTCTTACATACTCTCCAAGTAATGCACCTAAAATAGCTATTAACGCGGTCCATACAATGGTATATATTCCATTTGGAATAAGTGCGCTAAATGCTGCAGTTATAAGTAAAAGAATAACCTTGGTTCTGGGATCTATTGCAATCATGCTGCAATACCAGCCTTTACAAACTGCTTGCGCATAAGGCGAAGACCAAGAAGTCCACTAAGAATTGCAACCACGATTGTTCCAACAACCATTACCAGCATGGTTGTTCCGGTAGCCACTTCGCTCATCTTGTCTATATACTCCTGCTGGGTCCCTTTCTTTAACATGAAAGATATCCATGATTCCTTGTTGAAGAAAAACACAAAGTAAGTGCCCATGGGTCCAATACAATAAACAATATATGCAATAAGGTTTAATCCGCTTTCCTTGAAGTTACCAACGCCTGCAATTATTGATGCGATAGTGGCGCAGATCAAGAAGCCAAAATTCATTCCCCAATGCATCCCTGTTAATGTACCCAGAATACACAAAAGAGCTCCTACTATGATCAGTGCTCCATGCTTAGGAACTTTAGATATAAATAGCATAAATATAGGTCCGGCCAGAACTGCTGCTCCTATAGGAAAATAAAACGTCAATGTAGGAACTGCGCAAAAAGGTCCCCCGGTTAACATTGCAGCGAAAAGAAGAAGTACAGAAAAAATACCTGTAGTTATAAGATCCTTTGCTGTTAAAACTTTTTTCTTGTCGTTCATGTTTGAATTGTCCTTTCCTGGAAAATTTCTATTTATAGATGTTAGACACAGCTAACTTATACTCTCTTTCAATTGGTTATACAATAAACATCATCGTAAATCGACCATTTTTTGTTTTTTAAAGTCTGATTGGAACTATTACTGTTACTGTTCGTAGGTTTGAGATCCGTGAACAGTAACCGATTACTTGACCTGAATAGATGCCTGCCACATGTCAGCATATACCCCGCCTTTAGATAAAAGTTGTTTATGAGTTCCGCTCTCAACGATGCGTCCTTCCTTCACCACAAGAATCTTGTCAGCAGATTGAATAATAGGAAGTGTATGAGCTATCATAACTACCGTTTTATGAGCTTTAAGAAGATTAAGCACTGCTTTTTTTACCAAAAGTTCATTCTCAATATCCAGAGAGGATGTTGCCTCATCCAAAAGCACAATAGGACTATTCCTTAAAATTGCCCTGGCAACAGAAATTCTCTGCTTTTCACCTCCAGATAGTCTGTTCCCATTTTCACCCACCACAGTTTCAGCGCCATTTTCAAATTTTTCCACAAAATCACAGTTAGCCTGATCAAGTGCTTCATAAATATCCTCTTCGGTGGTACCTGGTGCCGCAAACCGCAAATTGTTTTTTATTGTGTCATTAAAAAGAAATACATCCTGATCTACAAGACTTATTTGCGAAAGTACCTTTTCAGCTGAAGCACTGCCAAGATTTTCTCCGCCGATAGTTATACTTCCCGAATCAGGTTCATAGTATTTAGCAATAAGATTAAGAATTGTGGACTTTCCGGAACCAGACTCTCCTACAATAGCTGTAATCTTGTTTTCAGGGATCTTAAAGTTTACATCCTCAAGAACTTCCTGGCCTTTCTCGTAAGAAAAACTAACATTTTCAAAGACAATATCATGGTGCTCAGGGCTAAAGTCTCCTGTCTTTTCCTCTTCTTCCTTTTCACAAAGAATATCTGTAATCTTCCTCTTTGATATCATAAGGTTCTTATACGCAACCAGACTAATATAAAGCGTTGTCGCAACTTTACAGCTGTAAAGAGAAAACATGTTTATTGTTATCATTTCAGGAATGCTAAGACTCCCGCCCTGCATTGCATTTGCAGAAATATTCAAGCTACCGCCCAGCATTGCATTTACAGTAATAAGTATTGTTGCGGCAGCTCCCACATATGAAAATAAAAAGTATGTAAAACCAACAGGGATTAGCGACCTCTCATACAGATAGCTTATATTTGAAAAATGCTTCATAGAACTTCTAAGCGCCTCGTTCTTATCCCCGGCAAGTCCATAAGACCTTAGAGTCTGACTTCCCAGAATATACTCTGTTATGGCACTTACATTTTCCTCTCTGGCCAGATTTTTGGCGGTACCATATTTTTTTACCTGTTTAGCAGAGAGCATAAATGCCGGCAAAAGAAGTAAAAGGACTAAAGCCATGATAATTCCAACAAATATATTCATATAAGCAGCATAAAATGCGATAACTGCCAAAAGAACCACATACTTAACAATATCAGCAAGCTTATGGGTAAGAATCTGTTCATAGTCCGCAACCTCACTGGTGGCTGCATTTACGTAATAGCCAATTCTTTGCTTTGAAAAAGCTCCAAGAGGAATACGCCGGAGTTTATCCCCCAATGTAATTCTAAGATTTCTGCTTACTGCAGCTCCGCCGACCTGGCTTTCCGTATAGGAAACAGAATAAAGCACAAGTCTTAAAATAAAAATGATGCCAAGTATCAAGGTAGCTTTTTTAATATCATCAAAAGTAACCTCTTTATCAAAGATAAGCTTAAGCACTTGAAGTAGAACCAGGAAATTGCTTCCTGCAAGAAATCCTTCAAGCACAGTGCCCGCAATTGCTATTTTCAATCTTCTTCCAATCTTAAATGCTCTATCATTCATTGCTGTCACCTCCCATGGCTGAATATTTAATATTTCTTGCCGCAGTGTAATCTCTCCAGCTTTTTCTAAAGTAATCATTCTGTGTCAAAAGATCTTTATGGGGCGCCACATCTGTAACAGTCCCATTCTCAACTACAGCAATCTTGTCGCAGTCTTTAGTTATTCCAAGCCTGTGAGCCACGATTATTACTGTTTTGCCATTGCAAAGATTGGCAATTGCCTTATCAATTTCCACCTGATTCTCAGGATCTGCGGCGCTTGTAGCCTCATCCAGAATCAGAATCGGCGCATTTTTTAAAATAGCCCTTGCAATGCAGATTCTTTGCTTCTGTCCTCCCGAAAACCTTCCACCGAAGTTTCCAACTTTTGTTTCATACCCCTCTGGCAAAGACATAATAAAGTCGTCTATCTGCGCCGCTCTGGCAGCTTTTCTAACTTCATCCAGACTAGCTTTTTTACCCATTGCAATATTCTCAAATACTGACCCTCTTGTTAAAAAAGCACTCTGAAAAATAACCGAAATATTGCATAACAAATCGTCGTATTTAATGTCTTTTACATTTACACCGCCAATCCTAACTTCTCCATTTGTGACATCATAGAATCTTGCGATAAGCTGAATCAAAGTAGACTTACCGCACCCGGAAGCGCCAACAACAGCAATCTTCTCTCCCTCTTTTATCTGAAGGTTCACACCTTTTAGAATTTCAGTCTTGCCATCATAAGAAAAGCTCACATCACTAAGTGTAATGTCATGTTCTCTTGGAAACTCTCTTCCGCCCTCAAATATCGGTACATCAAGTATCTCTTTTACCTGATTAACTCCATTTAGGGCAAAAGAAAGATTGTTTGACAACTCTTGTAACGGCCTGATGTCCATGAGATACTGCGTGCCTATAAAAGCAAAGAGTAGCAGCACTCCGGCAGTTATCTTTCCATTAACAAAAAGCCAGCCTCCTGCCGGAACAAGAAACAGAATTCCACATTCAAGGAAGACTATATACATGGCATAAAGTGGCCCTGTCGCCTTCGATATAGCTTTCCACATAGAGAACTGCCCCTCGATTGCCTCTGCATATTTTTTAAAAGAGCTAACACTCATGTTATACGCTTTTATAAGCCGCATGCCTGATACATACTCAGAAACTGTTCCAGAAAGCTTGCTACCTGATGCGTTAATCTCATCCATAAATGTAAAAAATCTGGCGAACATCATAAACATCACTGCAGCAACAAAAATTAGTGGTGCTATGCTTAAAAGCGCAAGTCCACGGTTAATTGTAAGCAGCCAGATAAATATAACAAACGGGCCTGACATATACAGAACAAGTTCAGGTAAATTGTGTGCAAGAAACAGTTCAAGTTTCTCGATACTCTCGTTCATAACACACTTAATCTCTCCGATACTTCTTTCGTTCAAAGCTCCCATCGGCATCTTGGCCATGTGATCTGTCACCATACACCTCACTTCATAGAGGGTGTTATAAGCGCCTTTATGCGAAGCAAGCGTTGCTGCCCCATTGAGCACAACTCGTATAAGAGTAAATGCAATCAGTCCCAGAGCAAGTTTGAGTCCATGCTCAACATCTAAGGTTCCTGATACCGAAAAGTCTATCAGTTTGTAAAATACAAAATATGGAATAATTCCACAAAGACTTGACAAAAGTGCCAAAAAGACGGCAAGATAAATATAATTTTTATTTTTACCTGCCCATTGCATTAAAAGTGCAAAACCTTTTTTCTCTTTTTTATCAATCATAAATGCCTTATCCTCCTGTTATTATTTCTAAGAGCATATTGTAAGAGTGCATTTACAATGATACAATTCTATTTGTCACATAAAGTCTTTTTGAAATATCATTACGTCTGATTGGAACAAAATGAGCAGAGATAAAGAAGATTATAAAGAACTATTTAAAGCATCCAATTTCATACCTTGTGAATCACCGGAGGGTTTTCCTCCGGGAGGTGATTGCTTTACCTTTAACCCGGAATATGGAGAAGGTTATTATTGGTACTACGAGGTTCCGGGACAATATAACATCAAGATTCATGATTTTTCATTTTGTAAAGACGAAATTCTCGATTTTGAAATACCTGAATGCTTGAGCGTTACCTGGTACGAATCTATAAGTGGAGAAGAATTAACTCCATACAGAAGTTTGAATTGCAATGTAATAAAGAGTTTTCTTGGAGGATACGAGCCATATCGAGCTCTGATACACCGCAATATTCCTATCAGGTCTATCGGCATTGAATATCGCCCTGACTTTTTTCATCAGGTCCTAAAAGATAACTTTGGATCCATTTACGATGATCCTAGATCAGCTTTTAAAAGCATTGATGAAACAGCAGACTTTCCAGAGATGGAAAAGCTTCTTTGGGAAATATGGAAATATGATGGAGCCAGATCAAGTGCGGCTCTTTATTATGACGGCAAAGTGCGTGAAGCCCTTGCCCTGGTATTTGAACGACACAGAAAATTAAATGAAAAGGCCAAGACTTTGCTCTCATCGGCAGATGAGGAATTGTTAAAAAGTCTTGGTCTGTATATCAATGATCATTATGCTGACCGCATAACCATACAGTCCTTGTCAAAAATTGCCTGCATGGGCACCACCAAACTTAAGTCAACCTTCAAGGTTTACTATGGAATGACAATTGCCGACTATATGCAAAAAGTCCGGATCGATCACGCTGAACATCTACTGGCTTTTACTGACCTTCCTATTTCCGAAGTAGCAAAAGCTGTAGGCTATACTTCCTCCGGGCATTTTGCTGAGCTTTTCAGTAGTTCTAAAGGTTTGCTTCCCTTAGCCTACCGCAAAGCCTTTCGACGAAAATGAAATTGCCATTCCCCATGAAGCGAAATATTGGCCATCCAATCAACTTATCCATTGTAAAACGCTGCAAACATAGTACCTCCAGAGATCTTGTGCATTTTCATTCAAACTGGCTTGAATACAGCTTATAATATGCACCTTTTCTTGCCATCAGATAGTCATGATTGCCCTGTTCAATGACATCTCCGTGCTCCATAACAAGAATATTGTCTGCGTTTCTGATGGTTGAGAGTCTGTGCGCTATTATAAAGCAGGTCTTTCCTGCCATCAAAGTTCTCATAGCAGCCTGAACCTTCCTCTCAGTTGCAGTGTCAACGTTACTTGTAGCTTCATCAAGAATGAGCATGCTGGTATCATAGAGCATGGCTCTTGCAATGGTAATAAGCTGCTTTTGACCCTTACTGATATTGCCGCCGTCTTCACTGATCACCGTGTCGTATCCCTGAGGAAGCCTCATGATATAATTGTGGATATGAGCGGCCTTAGCAGCATTTATAACTTCCTCCATAGTGGCATTTTCCTTGCCATAAGCTATATTGTCAAAGATAGTTCCGTTAAATACCCATGTATCTTGAAGGACCATGGAATAATTCTTTCGAAGACTCTTCAACGTATAGGCCGCATTTTCTTTACCATCCACATAGATAGCCCCTTTTTCCGGATCATAGAAGCGCATCAAAAGATTGATTATAGTGGTCTTCCCGGCACCTGTGTGCCCCACTATAGCTACTGTCTCACCGGGATTTGCAAGCATATTAAAATCATGGATCACTGCCTTGTTCTTAAGATAGCCAAACTCAACGTCCTTTACTTCAACTTCTCCCTTTGCTGAAACGAGTATGGCAGCATTTACTTTATCTTTTACCTCTTCAGTTTCATCAAGAAGTTGAAAAACACGCTCAGCTGCAGCAAGAGCGCTGAAAATCTCATTAACGATATTAGAAATCTCATTGATAGGCCCACTAAACTTTCTGCTATATAGAATAAAGCTGGAAATCTGGCCAAGGCCAACGATCCCATTCATGTAAAGAAGCGCTCCGCCAAGGCCTATTGCAGAAAGGCCTATATTGTTGATAAGTCCAACTGTTGGACCCATAGTCATACCAAGTCCGTCCGCATCACGATAAGCCTCGGCGGCATTTCTGTTGATCTCTTCAAATCTGTCGCAGACATAATCCTCATGTGCGTAAGCAAGGATCGTCTTCTGGCCTGTAAACATCTCTTCCGCAAAGCCGTTCATCTCACCATATGCAAGGCTTCGCACCCTGTATAGGGGCCTTGTCTTTTTGCTCATATATCTTGTAAAAAGAATCGAAGCCGGGATCGTAAATACCATGCATAAAACCAGCGGCGGTGATACAAAACACATCATAGTAAAGCTGCCCACAACTGTTACTACGCTGGTCAGGATCTGCACCACATCAGAAGATAAAGAGGTGCTGACAACATCAATATCATAGGAAACACGGCTTATTATATCTCCCGCAAGGTGCTTATCAAAATATCCAACAGGAAGCTCCATCAGCTTATTAAATACATCGCGCCTCATATTCCTTGCAACATATCTTCCGACATGCATCATTCCAATATTTACAAAAAAGCTAAGAAGATTGCTCCCGACATATACAAGCAGCATTAAAAGGCCATAGTGCACTACCAGCTGCATATCAACCATACCTTTACCAGCGCTGGCTGCAGTTATGGCTTTCCCTGCATAGTTTGGCCCTAGAAGATTTCCAATATTACTTAAAAAAGCACAGATTAGTAGTAATAACACTACCCATGCATATTCAAACATATATTTAAGCAGCCTTCTAAGGCTCTTTCTGGCATTCTTTGGTTTTTCTTTTTTACCGCCTCTATCCCCTGGTCCCGGCATTTTCATACTCCCAATTATAGTAGTTATTTTTATGTGGTTTGCATCTCATAGGTCTCTTTGTATACGCTGCAGCTTTCCATCAGCTCATTGTGACTTCCAAAGCCGATGCATCTGCCATTGTCCATGACCATTATCTTGTCCATACCCATTACGCTGCTGACTCTTTGAGCTATGAGGATCAGCGTACTTTCCTTGTGATTCTCCCTTATAGCTCTTCTCATAGCCGCATCTGTCTTATAATCAAGCGCACTGGAACTGTCATCAAGGATCAGTATCTGCGGCCTGCCTGCAAGGGCCCTTGCCACAAGAAGCCTTTGTTTCTGACCTCCGGATAAGTTCGCTCCCTTGATATCAGCCTGATACTCAAGTCCCTTTTCAAGCTCAGAGATATAGTCATAGGCCAGAGAATCCTTAACCGCACTTTCAATCTCTTCTCTGGAAATACCCCTGCCAAAGTCTATGTTATTATAAAGAGAGTCTTTGAACACCATGTCATTCTGGAAGACTACGCCAAAGAGCTGTCTTAACTCATCTTTGTCAAAAGAGCTGACTTTCCTTCCGTTTATCCTTATAACGCCCTCGTCCACATCGTAGAATCTCATTAAAAGATTTATGATCGTAGTCTTGCCACAGCCGGTAGGACCGATGATACCAAGGCTCTCACCCTTCTTTAAGCTAAAGCTTATTCCATCGATAGCCTTTTCTCTCTTACCACCGGCAAAAGCGCCTTTAGTCTTACTCTCTTTTCCATAAGAAAAGCTAACATTATCAAAGCTTATATAATCAGATGAGTCTGCGTAATCCTCTTTTTCCTGCACCCACTCATCATCAGCACTTAAAACGCTGTCGATTCTGTCGGCACTGGCACTTGCCTTGGAAAGGCTCATGAATATTCGGTTAAGTCCCATGACACCCATAGTTATCATGTTGAAGTAGGTCAAAAAAGCCAGGATCACACCGGGCTGTATAAGCCCGTCGTCAACTCTTTTGGCGCCATATATAACAACCAGAGTAAGGCCGATATTAAGACACATCTGCATAAACGGTCCCGGAATCGCCATGACTGTTCCGGCTTTTACATCACTTCTTGCCATCTCGATGTTGGCATCACTAAATCGCCTTTTTTCATAATCAGTCTTGCTAAGAGCCTTAACGACTCTGATCCCCGTGATATTCTCACGCATGATCCGAACGACGGTATCGAGCTTTTGCTGCACTTTGGTATACATAGGAATACCCTTTGATGAGACAATGAGTACGATTCCTATCAGGAAAGGCAGCATGATTATCAGGATCATGGCCAGATGAAAGTCCATAAAAAGAGTCATCACAACTCCGCCAAAGAGCATCATAGGTGCTCTTACACAAAGGCTCTGAAGCTGCTGTACCGCGGACTGTACATTGTAGCTGTCAGATGTCATCCTGCTTATAAGGCTTGGAAGCGAGAACTCATCGAACTTATCTCCCGAGAGATTCGCTGTCTTTTTGAAAAGATCTCCTCTTACATCGTAGCTGACCTTATGGGCGTTATAAATTGCTTTTTTGTTGGCCATTACGTTGAACTGCCTGCAAAAAACTGAAGCAGCAAACATAAGCAGCCCCCAAAGAATCACCTGCCCAAGATTCTTTGAAGGTACTACTGTATCAATCATGTATTCCAAAATATATGGAAGCGTAAGCTCAGACATCGTTCCAATGAGCTTAATGAATATAGCAAGAAAGATTGCCCCTTTATACTTCCCCATGTATCTGAATATAAGCTTCATTCTAGTTTGCTCCTCCCCCAGTAATATGATCCCTTACCCTATCCCCACGGGTCATTTCATGAGCAGATTGTAGAGGGTTGGCGCAAAGCCAAACTCCTGAATCATGCTCTCAATCTCCTTCTTGGCAGATTCGATCTTGGATTTAGGCGTTGTAGGCCTTCTGACAGCTCTTATAAGAAGGTTTTTGGGAGTATTATCAAAGTCTACAAATTCAAGTATCTGGGTTTTATATCCCTGACACTCTAAAATATTGGCTCTTATTGCATCTGTTGCAAGGGCGCAGAACCTTTCTTTGATAATGCCGTATCTAGAGAGGATGTTAAGATCCTCAGTCTTTATCTGCTTATTAAGTTCGTGCTGGCAGCATGGAACAGAGAATATCATCTTGGCATTCCACATAACTGCATTGTATAAAGCAAAGTCTGTTGCTGTATCGCAGGCATGAAGAGTTATAACCATATCTACGTCAAATGGTGTCTTATACCCATTGATATCTCCAAGTTCGAAGTGAAGCTTATCATAGCCGTATTTCTTAGCAGCTTCATTACAGTTTTTGATAACGCTTTCTTTAAGGTCAAGACCTATCATGTTAACTTCTATATTCTTTATCTTAGTAAGATAATAATAGACTACGAATGTAAGATATGACTTACCGCAGCCAAAATCTATAACATTGAGCTTAGTAATATTGCCTTGGGATATCTCGTCATCAAGGATCTCAATGAACCTGTTGATCTGCTTGTATTTGTCATACTTGGACTTAACAACGCTTCCATCGGAAGTAAATACACCCATATCAACAAGCGGAGGTATCTTCATACCTTCTTCAAGGATATAATTCTTCTTGCCTTCAAGAGCTTTCTTATTAAGGACGACCTTATCATCAGCTTTCTTCTTAACTTTATAGGTGACCTTACCCTTCTTGGATATAAGTATTATATGCTCTTCAGAATCAGACATTCCGTTGATCTGCTTGAAAAGTCCTTCTGTAAGCTCATAACATCTGGACGCGATGTCTTTTTTACCAAGGTTCTCATGGAATACCTGAGTCTTGGTGTACTTGGATATCTGGTATTTGGCACCAGACTTGATCTCTACAACAAGCTTTTTGAACTCGTTGGTACCACGTGTCGGATTACTGATGATCATCTTCTTAACATCAGCATCTACCATCATTTTAATATATTGTTCTAATTCATTCATAATCTAAACCTCAGTTCTTATTGCTATCTTTAAACATAAGTGCAAAAGCAATAACCAGCATTCCTGATGCAACTAGTATAGCTTTTTCATTATATATATCGCAGAAATATTTGCCGACAATAGCTCCTATGATAAAAAATAATATGCAGCCATAATAAGTCATCGCTTTGGTAAGCATATTTCTGTCTTTGTGTATTATATACTGGCATAGGCTCTGGGTTCCGCTTCTAAGATTGCCTGTGCACATAGTCGTGGCCATTGCATATCCATGGAACTTGGCAAAGGTTGCAACCTGAGTTCCGCAGGTAAAAGAGATAAGTGAATTGACCATAAGATTCATGCTCTGGGGCATGAACGCACAGATAACAAGCGCTATTATTTCCAGTAGTAGAGATATCTGCCTCCAATGGAACAATCCCTCTTCGTTATTCTTAAGTCTTATTATCTCTGATATTACTACTCCTATTGCAAAAGCTGTTATAGGTACAAGATAGTGCAGAGCTTTGGATATATTAAGTCCGGCCATATTTATAGCCATAAGTACTATATTGCCCGTCTCTGCATTAGCAAATACCCCGCCCCTGCATATATATGAATATGTATCCATGAATCCGCCTGCAATCGCCAGAACCACTGCAAGTGCAAAGGATTCAGACATCTGTTTATGCTCTTTCATGTTTATCTTGCCTTTCTGATTTATCAAAGTGTATTATACTCCAACTTTAATTCATATGGCATACCAATTATAAACTGTTATATCCCAAATAGAACATAAATTCTTTATAATTATATAATTCCTATTTAATTGGATCTCTGTTCTATCTGTGCTATAACATAGTCACAAGGAAATGATAGTTCTTTTCCTTAAGAAAAAACAAATAATGATTTATCACAGTAAGGAGATGAATATTATGATAAGAACAAGAAGAAATCCAAATTGTAACGGAAGGTATTATAACGATGCATTCGATTTTATGGATGACATGCTCGGAAATTTCTGGGGAACAGGACTTGAATCCACCAGCAACATGAGAACAGATGTCATAGAAGAAGCTGATGATTACAAGCTGATCACTGATCTTCCGGGATTTACTAAGAGCGATATCGGCATCTCTTTAAAGGAAGACATCCTGACAATAACAGCCAGCCACAAAGATGCTGATAACAAGGATGCTGAACCTAAGTACATCAGAAGAGAGAGAGTTCAAAGCTCCTACGAAAGATCCTTCAGAGTAGAGAATGTTACAGCAGAAGATATCAGCGCTTCTTATGAAAACGGTGTACTTACTGTAACAATCCCTAAAAAGCAGCCTGTAGAACCTGAAACCAAGAAGATTGCTATTTCCTGATAATAAGGTTTAAGAAATGCCACATTAATGGTATGTATTCTCTCTTTGAAGTTATTACCTTAACTTTAGATGATAACAATAATTCATACGAGCAGTTTTACGCCCGGGATTTATATGACAGCTATATAACTGCCATTTATTGAAAGGAAGTGTTTATTATGTTGATGCCTATGTTATGGAGAAATGATCTTGATGATATTATGGATCCCTTTGATATGTGGGACCGCGAAGCTGATAGCTTCTTTGGCAACGACCTGATGCATTTCGATACTATGAAGACCGATGTTATCGAGGAAGACAATGATTATAAACTTAAGGCCGATCTCCCGGGATTTAACAAAGAAGATATCGGTATCGACCTTAAAGGCGGCGTACTTACTATAAAGGCTTCTCACAAGGAAAATAATGACGAAAAAGATTCAAAAGGTAAATATGTAAGAAAAGAGCGTCGTGAGATGTCCTATCACAGGAGCTTTACAGTAGGTGATGACATGAAGCCTGAAGATATAAATGCCGCATATGAAAACGGTGTCCTCACAGTAATCCTGCCAAAGAAACAGCTGGAGCAGAAAAACGAGGATGTAAAAAGGATTGAAATAAAGTAAATTGAAATAAAGTAAATTGATCTACTGCCCTCGCTTTTGAGGGCAGAAAGAATCCCCCGACTTAGCCCACAGATGTCTTTTTGGGAAGCAGAGTCGGGGGATTTTTATAGCCTCTTTTTTATAATATGACGTAAGGGTCAAAAGTCATTTCGATTCGAGCTTGCTCGAAATCGAATATGAATTTATGACCCGCAAAACATGAGCAAAGTAGCACGTAGTGCGGATTTGCGAATGTTTTAGGATTGTG
>JAEEGF010795075.1_pt1 | contig 16591 bp, 13 predicted proteins | sample 9134171 | NCBI WGS metagenome assembly JAEEGF01 (sample SAMN16246542, study PRJNA631951) | gut metagenome | biome: gut microbiome; feature: rumen; material: AP-attached | host: Bos | place: Iran: Karaj | collected 2018-10
CGCCTCACTAATGGAGGAGGATCTGGATGCTAATGCAGACGGAAAGAGTTCTGAACCCCATCAGGCGTCACCTTCTTTTGATGGACTTCAGGCTGGGAAAGGGACTTCTGATGCCTACCACGAAGCCATGCGCCAACGTCGTACCATCAGCGTAGCACTCGTTGGCAACCCCAACTGTGGCAAGACCTCGCTCTTCAATTTTGCCAGTGGAGCCCATGCCCGTGTGGGCAACTACTCTGGAGTCACTGTCGATGCCACTGAAGCACGCGCCTCGTTCTTCGGCTACGAATTCCAATTGGTTGACCTTCCGGGAACTTATTCCCTCTCTTGCTATTCGCCGGAAGAACTCTATGTGCGTCAGCACCTTACGGAGAAAATGCCAGACGTTGTTATCAACGTTATCGATGCCTCCAACTTGGAACGCAACCTCTACCTGACGACACAGCTTGTCGATATGGACATCCGACTTGTGGGTGCCCTGAATATGTATGACGAATTCGAACGTCGCGGCGACCATGTCGACCTGAAGACGCTCAGCACGCTGTTCGGTATGCCCATGGTGCCCACTTCGTTTAAGAACGGTACCGGCGTGAAAGAACTCTTCCGCGCCGTCATTCAGGTCTATGAAGGCCGCAGCCGTGAGGCTCGTCACCTGCATATCAACTATGGACACGAGATAGAGGATGGCATCCGACACATACAGCAGTTCCTGAAGGCTGACGAACACATCAGCCTGCGCTATTCAACCCGCTATCTGGCTATTAAATTGCTAGAAAACGACACCCATGCCTTGGAGTATGTCACGCAGCATATGGCTGAAGAACAACGTCCCAACGACCGCAAGCGGCTTCTGGCCGAACGCGATACGGCTGCTGCACGCGTGTTGGAGGAAACACATACCGATGCTGAGACGGCCATCATGGATGCCAAGTATGGTTTCATCAATGGCGCTCTGACAGAGGCAGAGTTCCAGACAGGCACGAAAGAGGACACCTATCGCACCACACACCTTATCGATCGCGTGCTGTCAAGCCGTTGGTTGGGATTTCCCATCTTCTTTGCCCTGCTTTTCTTGATGTTCCATGTGACGTTCGTCTTGGGCCAATATCCTATGGATTGGATAGAGATGGGTGTCGAATGGCTGGGCAATCTCATCGGTACGACACTGCCTGAAGGACCTGTTCGCGACATGATGGTCGATGGTGTCATCGGTGGTGTAGGCTCGGTCATTGTGTTTTTGCCACAGATACTTATCCTCTACTTCTTCATCTCACTGATGGAGGACTCTGGTTATATGGCCCGGGCCGCCTTCATCATGGACCGATTGATGCACAAGATGGGCCTGCACGGCAAATCATTCATCCCGCTCATCATGGGCTTTGGCTGCAATGTGCCCGCAGTGATGGCCACCAGGACCATTGAAAGCCGCCGTTCACGACTCATAACGATGATGGTTCTGCCCTTCATGTCGTGTTCTGCGCGACTCCCTATTTACATTATGATCACGGGCACGTTCTTTGCCTTGGAGTATCGTTCGCTGGTGATGATATCACTCTATGTTGTTGGTATTCTCATGGCGGTCATTGTCAGCCGTATCTTTGCGCAGTTCGTAGTCAAAGGCGAGGACACGCCATTCGTAATGGAGTTACCTCCTTACCGCATGCCTACGGCAAAGGCCATCGGAAGGCACACGTGGGAGAAAGGTAAGGAATACCTGAAGAAGATGGGAGGCATCATCCTCGTGGCATCTATCATCGTTTGGGCCTTGGGTTACTTCCCACACCACGACGAACTGACCACCCAACAGCAGCAGGAACAGTCAATCATCGGACACATGGGTAAGGCTATCGAGCCCGTGTTTGCCCCACAAGGTTTCAACTGGAAGCTCGACGTCAGTCTCGTTGCCGGTCTTGGCGCCAAAGAGATTGTGGCATCCACCATAGGTGTGCTCTATTCAGGCGACGACTCATTTGCCGACGATGACAAGTTCAACGACGAGGATGGCAAGTACCAACGTCTGCAGCAGTTGATGGCTGCCGATGGCATTACACCATTGGCTGGTTATTGTTATTTGCTGTTTGTCCTGCTCTATTTCCCGTGTCTGGCCACCATTGTGGCTATTAAAAACGAGACTGGATCGTGGCGTTGGGCGCTGGTGGCAGCCTGCTATACCACTGTCGTGGCATGGATTGTCTCCGCTGCCGTGTTCCAGATTGGCAGTTTGTTTTAGGCTTTAGCATCGTTCTGCACATTTCCATGTAACAGCGTGTTGACATTTCACGCTGAACTTTTTGTCAATTAAAAAAAAGTTCGTACTTTTGTAACCACACTTCCGGATGTGATAAGTCGGGAGAAGCTATGCCTATGCCATCAACATACAGCTGATGCTGCTGTAAAGAGCTGTCGGTGAGTGCTGCCTAAGCAATCGAATTGTAGGGCAATCCTTTTGAAAACTAAACATGGAAATAATGAAAAAACACTGTTTATTCTTAATGACTGTGCTGGCATTGCTGGCCGTTCAGCCTGCTGAAGGGCGTCGTCCTTCGGAAAAGAAGATGGGGGCCTATCTCTTTACCTTCTTCAACGATCCCACACATAGCTTGTTTATGGCCGTCAGCTACGACGGTTATACTTTCACGGCAGTCAACGACGGGCGACCTGTCATTGCTGGCGACAGTATAGCCGATCAACATGGCATACGCGACCCGCACATCTGCCGGGCGCCAAACGGCATGTTCTATATTGCCATGACAGACCTTCACGTGTTTGGAAAGCGTGCCGGTTACCGGACAACCCAATGGGAACGCCCCGACAGCTATGGATGGGGCAACAATCGCGGACTCGTACTGATGCGTTCCAAAGACCTTATTCATTGGACACATACCGAGGTGCACATCGACAAGGCATTCCCGGAGAACTTTGGCGAACTGGGTTGTGCATGGGCACCGCAGACCATTTGGGATCCTGAACGGCAGCAACTCATGGTCTATTTCACCATCCGACAGCATCCAGGTGGCCGTACCAAGCTCTATTACAGCTATGCCAACGACGATTTCACAGACCTCGTCACCGAACCACAGTTGCTTTTTGAATATCCCGACGAGAAGATTCAGGTGCTCGATGCCGACATCTGCCCTATGCCAGACGGCCGTTTCTTCATGACCTATGTGGCACAGGAGAATCCAGGTGGCATCAAATACATGATTTCCGACCGCATCAATTCCTACAACGACTACCATCCAGAGCAGATCGACGGCGAACGTGGTGCTTGCGAGGCCCCCAACATGTGGAAACGCATTGGGCAGGACTGCTGGGTGCTGATGTATGACATCTTCAGCATCCATCCCCATAACTTCGGTTTTGTAGAGACAACCGACTTCAAGTCCTTCAAACCCCTCGGCCGTTTTAACGAAGGACCGATGAAAGCGACCAATTTTGTGTCGCCAAAGCATGGTAGTGTCATACAGATCACAAAGCGTGAGGCACGTCGTTTGGAGCGCTATTGGCAGAAAAACGGTCGATGAATGATTTGAAATGTTTCAAATGTTTCCCATTTTGTTTCATTTTTAGGTTTTCCGCTTGATAGTTTCAAATAAAATTGTATTTTTGCAGTACAATTATACAAATCATCATTTGATATCATGACATCAGAAAAAGGTAACAAAGGCTACCTCATCTCCATTGTGATGGTGGCCGTTTTGGGCGGATTGTTATTTGGCTACGACACCGCCGTCATCTCTGGAGCCGAAAAAGGCTTGCAAGCATTCTTCATGGGAGCCGAAGACTTCACCTATACCGATGGCCTGCATGGCTTCACTTCGGCTTCTGCACTCATCGGTTGCATCATTGGTTCTGCACTGAGCGGACTTCTGGCTTCCAACCTTGGCCGTAAGCGTTCGCTCATGGTGGCTGGAATGCTGTTCTTTATCTCTGCACTTGGCAGTATGTCGCCCGAGTTTCTCTTCTTTGAGCATGGAAAGCCCTGCTATTCGCTTCTAATCATGTTCAACATCTATCGCGTCATAGGAGGCATCGGCGTGGGTTTGGCTTCGGCAATCTGTCCCATGTACATCGGTGAGGTAGCTCCCAGCGACATCCGTGGCATGCTTGTCTCGTGGAACCAGTTCGCCATCATCTTCGGTCAGCTGGTGGTCTATTTCGTTAACTTCCTTATCCTTGGCGAGCATACCAATCCTATCATAGAATCCATCGGTCAGGGCGTTAACGCCGTGGCTCCGGGCAGCGATCCTTGGACGATTGCCACTGGCTGGCGCTACATGTTCGGTTCCGAAGCTGTTCCTGCGGGCCTCTTCACGGTGCTCATTTGCTTCGTTCCCGAAACGCCGCGCTATCTGGTCATGGTGCGTCAGGACGAAAAAGCACTGCAGATCCTGTCGAAAATCAATGGTGCCACCAAGGCTCGTCAGATTCTTCAGGACATCAAGGAGACCATCACCGTACGTACCGAGCGCCTCTTCACCTATGGCTATCTGTGCATTTTCGTAGGCATCATGCTCTCTGTGTTCCAACAGGCCGTAGGTATTAACGCCGTACTTTATTATGCTCCGCGCATCTTTGGCGACATGGGCATGACAAACCCGATGGTAAACACCGTTGTGATGGGTGTTGTCAACATACTTTTCACGCTCGTTGCCGTATTCACCGTGGAGAAACTGGGCCGCAAACCGCTCCTTATCTGCGGTTCGCTCGGCATGGCTTTGGGTGCCTTCGGTGTGGCTTTGACTTTCGGTCATGCAGGTTTGGAAATCGTTACCATGCTTTCCATCATGGTCTATTCGGCTTCGTTCATGTTCTCATGGGGTCCCATCTGCTGGGTACTCATCGCCGAGATATTCCCCAACACCATCCGTGGCGCCGCAGTAGCCATTGCCGTGGCATTCCAGTGGATCTTCAATTTCATCGTTTCCAGTACCTTTGTTCCGATGTTCAACATGCATCTTACTGAAGGCGACGACTTTGGCCATTGGTTTACCTATGGTTTGTACGGCATCATTTGCGTCTTGGCAGCCCTGTTCGTGTGGAAGCTGGTGCCCGAAACCAAGGGTAAGACGTTGGAAGATATGACAAAACTTTGGAAGAAATCATAAAAAGAGAAGTGAAAATGAAACAATTTCTCCTTGGCTTCGACGTGGGCAGTAGCTCCGTGAAAGCCTCATTAGTAGACGTGGAGAGCGGACAATGTGCTGCCTCTGCATTCTTTCCCGAATCGGAAGCCCCCATCAAGGCAGTGAAAGCAGGCTGGGCAGAACAGTCGCCCAATGACTGGTGGCAGTATTTGAAGCTGTCGCTGCGCAAGATCATGAGCGAAACCGGTGCCACAGGCGACCAGATCTGTGCCATAGGCATCTCCTATCAGATGCATGGACTAGTGTGTGTCGACCGCAATCTGCAGCCTCTTCGCGACGCAATCATCTGGTGTGACTCGCGCGCCGTGCCCTATGGCGAACGTGCTTTTAACGAATTGGGCAGCGAACAATGCCTGAGCCATCTGCTAAACTCGCCGGGTAACTTCACCGCATCCAAGCTGGCATGGGTGAAAGAGAACGAACCCGAACTGTTTGAGCAGATCTATCGCATCATGCTCCCTGGCGATTACATTGCCATGAGACTGTCCGGCGAATGCAATACCACTGCAAGCGGACTCTCAGAAGGCATGCTTTGGGACTTCAAGGAAAACCGACCGGCACAGTTCCTGATGGACTATTTCGGCTTCCCCAGCGACATATTGCCCAAAGTTGTGCCCACTTTCAGCATACAGTCGACGGTCAGCAAGGCCGCTGCTGAGGAGTTAGGCCTGAAAGAAGGCACTCCCATCAGTTATCGTGCTGGCGATCAGCCCAACAACGCCCTGTCGCTCAACGTGTTCAACCCGGGCGAAATAGCAGCCACGGCAGGCACTTCGGGTGTTGTCTATGGCGTATTGGGCGACGTTCGCTACGATCCGCAGTCGCGTGTGAACACCTTTGCTCACGTCAACCATGGCGATGAGACGCGCCTCGGTGTGCTTCTCTGCATCAATGGCACAGGTATTCTCAATGCATGGATGCGTCGCAACGTAGCTCCCGAGGGCATCAGCTATGCCGATATGAACGATCTCATGGCAAATGTCCCCATCGGTAGCGAGGGCGTCAGCGTGATTCCGTTTGGCAATGGTGCCGAACGCGTGCTGGAAAACCGCGAGGTTGGTGCTTCCATACACGGCATCAACTTCAACAAGCACACGAAAGCGCACCTCATGCGTGCCGCACAGGAAGGCATTGTCTTCTCGTTCTGCTATGGATTGGAGATCATGCGCTCCATGGGCATGCAGATTGAGAACATCCATGCCGGTCGTGCCAACATGTTCTTGAGCGACATTTTCCGCCAGACATTGGCTTCAACGAGTGGTGCAACCATTCAGTTGCTTGAGACCGATGGCTCCGTTGGTGCTGCCAAGGGTGCCGGTATGGGTTGCGGACTCTATAAGGACCACGACGAAGCCTTTGCATCGCTGAAGCGTCTGGCAGTGGTTGAGCCAGACTGGGCCAATCGCGACGCTTACCTTGAAGCCTACAATCGCTGGAAGGCAGAAATGCAAAAGGACCTGTAAGGCAGTCGTTTAGCCTTTGATTACATAAGAATCATCCGTAAATTATTTTATAGTATATTGTCAATCTAAAAAATTAAAAAAGATGTCAAAAGAGTATTTTCCGTTTATCGGTAAAGTTCCTTTCGAAGGAACAGAGAGTAAGAATGTAATGGCTTTCCATTACTATGAGCCTGAAAAGGAAGTGATGGGCAAGAAGATGAAGGACTGGCTGAAGTTTGCCATGGCTTGGTGGCACACACTGGGTCAGGCTTCTTCCGATCCCTTTGGCGGCCAGACCCGTTCCTATGAGTGGGATGAGGCTGAGTGCCCCGTTCAGCGTGCCAAGGACAAGATGGACGCTGGTTTCGAGTTCATGGACAAGCTGGGTATCAACTACTTCTGCTTCCATGATGTAGACCTCGTCGAAGAAGGTGCTACCGTTGAGGAGTACGAAGAGCGTATGCGCATCATTACAGACTATGCTCTCGAGAAGATGAAGCAGTATCCCAACATCCACCTGCTGTGGGGTACAGCCAACGTATTCAGCAACAAGCGCTACATGAACGGTGCTGCTACCAATCCCGATTTCGACGTGGTTGCACGTGCTGCTGTGCAGATTAAGAACGCCATCGATGCTACTATTAAGCTGGGTGGTACCAACTACGTGTTCTGGGGTGGCCGCGAGGGCTACATGAGCCTGCTCAACACCGACCAGAAGCGTGAGAAAGAGCACCTCGCTCAGATGCTTACCGCAGCTCGCGACTATGCCCGCGCCAAAGGTTTCAAGGGCACCTTCCTTATCGAGCCGAAGCCTATGGAGCCCACAAAGCACCAGTACGACGTCGACACCGAGACCGTTGTCGGCTTCCTCCGTGCCCATGGACTTGACAAGGACTTCAAGGTGAACATCGAAGTGAACCACGCTACACTCGCCGGTCATACCTTTGAGCATGAGTTGGCAGTGGCTGTCGACAACGATATGCTGGGCTCTATCGATGCTAACCGTGGTGATGTGCAGAACGGTTGGGACACCGACCAGTTCCCCATCGACAACTACGAACTGACACAGGCCATGTTGGAAATCATTCGCAATGGTGGTTTCAAGGATGGTGGTACCAACTTCGATGCCAAGATCCGTCGTAACTCGACCGATCTCGAGGATCTCTTCATAGCTCATATCAGCGGTATGGATGCCATGGCACGTGCCCTGATGAACGCTGCAGCTATCCTTGAGGAGAGCGAACTGCCCAAGATGAAGAAGGAGCGCTATGCTTCGTTCGACGCAGGCATGGGTAAGGACTTCGAGGAAGGCCGCCTTTCGCTGGAGCAGGTTTACGAGTATGGCAAGCAGGTTGGCGAGCCCAAGCAGATTTCAGGCAAGCAGGAGAAGTACGAGACCCTCGTTGCCCTCTATGCAAAATAGTCGGTAGATGGTTTCGAATGGTTCGTTCAGGCCCATTTCTCAACCCAATTCATCAGGCCGTTGCAACGTTTGTTGCGGCGGCCTGATGTCGTTTCTGTGGTTCATCGCAATGAGTTGACCCCCCCAATACCTATGCTTTGCAGGTGTTAACCCATTGCTTTGGAACACCGAAAGCAAAGCTTTCCGATGTCAATAGCATGCCAATCGTATGGCAAAGGCTATTCTTCGGACGGGAAAAAAGTATCGCTTTCGTTTGGCACTTCACGGAAATTATTGTATCTTTGCAGAAGAATAAGTTTAAGTCTTAAGCTAATAATAACATGAAGAAACTTCTATTAGGAGACGAGGCAATTGCCCAGGGAGCCATCGATGCCGGTTTGAGCGGTGTCTATGCCTATCCCGGCACGCCTTCAACGGAAATTACTGAGTTTATTCAACTGTCACCCCTTGCAAAGGAACGTGGCATTCACAGTCGTTGGTCGACCAATGAGAAGACAGCCATGGAGGCTGCACTCGGCATGTCGTTCATGGGCAAGCGTGCACTGGTGTGCATGAAGCACGTAGGCCTGAACGTTTGTGCCGACCCATTTGTCAATTCAGCCATGACGGGCGTCAATGGCGGACTCATCGTGCTGGTTGCCGACGATCCTTCGATGCACTCGTCGCAGGACGAGCAGGATTCGCGCTTCTATGGCAAGTTTGCCATGCTGCCAACGTTTGAGCCTTCTTCACAGCAGGAGGCCTACGACATGGTAGCTGCCGCCTTCGACTACTCCGAGCAGCAGAAACTGCCTGTACTCATGCGCGTTACGACACGCATGGCTCATTCCCGAGCTGTTGTCGAGGTAAAGCCCGAGGCCCGTAAGCAGAACGAAATGAACTATGAGGCTGAGGCTAAGAACTGGGTGCTGCTGCCTGCCAATGCCCGTCGTCGCAATGACCACGTGACATCTCAGCAACTCGCTTTGGAAGAGGATTCCATGGCGTCGCCCTACAATGTCTATACCGATGCAGCCGACCACTCGCTTGGCATTATTGCCAGTGGTATAGGTTATAACTATGTGCGCGAGTGCTTTGCAGGTGGTGATATTCCCTATCCATTGTTGAAGATTTCGCAGTATCCGCTGCCGAAGAAGCTCGTTCGCCGTATGCTCGACGAGTGCGAACGCGTGCTGATAGTCGAGGAAGGACAGCCCTTCGTCGAGGACATTGTGCGTGGAGTGGCCGATATGCCGAACGTGATGGGACGTCTGACGGGCGAACTTCCCCGGACGGGCGAACTGAATCCCGACGTGGTGAAGAAAGCTCTCGGCATGAAGGTAGGCGAGAACTTCGCTCCTTGCGAGGATGTGGCCCCGCGTCCACCAGCTCTTTGTCAGGGTTGTGGTCATCGCGACGTCTATACGGCTCTCAACGAAGTGCTGAAGGAGTACGATAACCCACGCGTATTTGGCGATATCGGTTGCTATACGCTTGGTTTCCTGCCTCCATATAAGGCCATTCATTCCTGCGTCGACATGGGTGCTTCCATTACCATGGCCAAAGGAGCAGCTGATGCTGGTCAGTGGCCTGCCGTAGCCATTATTGGCGACTCGACATTCACGCACTCAGGCATGACAGGTCTGCTCGATGCCATCAACGAGAATGCCGACATAACGGTGATTATCAGCGACAATCTGACTACGGGCATGACTGGCGGTCAGGACTCCGCCGGAACCAATAAGTTTGAAGCCATCTGTAGGGGACTCGGTCTGAGCGACGAACATCTGCACGTGGTGGTTCCCCTGCCTAAGAACATGCCCGAGATCACGAGCATCATGCGTCAGGAAATCAACTATCATGGTACCAGCGTCATTATTCCACGCCGTGAGTGCATCCAGACCTTGCAGCGTCATCTGAAGCAGAAGAAGGCACAGGAAGAAAACCGTAAATCGTAAATTCGTAGATCATGAAAACCGATATCATCCTTTGCGGTGTGGGAGGACAAGGTATCCTCTCCATTGCCACTATCATAGGCGAGGCCGCCATGAACGAGAATCTTTACATCAAGCAGGCTGAAGTGCACGGCATGAGTCAGCGTGGCGGCGACGTGCAGTCGAACCTTCGCATCTCGAGCGAGCCCATCGCCAGCGACCTCATCGCCAAAGGCGGTGCTGATGTCATCATCTCGATGGAACCCATGGAGGCCCTTCGCTATCTGCCTTACCTCAGTAAGGAAGGTTGGATCATCACTTCGAGCACGCCGTTTAAGAACATTCCCAACTATCCCGACATGGATGTCATCATGGGCGACCTGCAGAAGCTGCCCCATGTCATCACGCTCGATTTGGAACAGATGGCGAAGGACGGCGGCGTGCCCCGTTCGGCCAATGTCATCCTGCTGGGTGCTGCACAGAAAGCACTTGGCATAGAGTATGGAAAGCTCGAGGATGCCATACGCCGCGTGTTCGGTCGCAAGGGCGAAGCCGTGGTTGAAGCCAACATCAAGGCTCTCGCCATGGGTCGTGAGGCACAGAAGTAAAAATCAAACTTGTAAAACAACTGTATTGGCTGCGTTCCATCAAGTGGGAACGCAGTCTTTTATTGAGTTTTAGTGCTTCTGACACATATTTCTTATTATGTCTTTTCGCCAATCAAGCAGTATGCCTTCTCATTCAATATGGTCACCATCGACAGGTCGGGCAATGAGATAGAGTTTGCTCGTATGGAGATCGATGACGAAGGCCAGGAGCGAGTGAAGACCAATGACATTATGAGAGTCAAAAAGTAACCAACATGTAGTCAGTGGAATTAACTTAACAGCAAGCGCATAATGTTTTTTCATTAGCAACCGTTGGCTGTTTTTGAAAAACTTAGTAACTTTGCGGGCAAAGTAACATTAGTGACAGCATGTAAATAATATTCATAAACGATGAAACCAACCCCTATCAAGAAAGAAATCGTCGACCAACTGGTGGCCGATCTGAATATCCAAGACTTTGCCAAGGCAACCATTCGCGAAGTGAAGCAAGTGGCAGCCATGGCCGAACAGCAATCGGGTGTCGAATACATCAAAATGGAAATGGGCATACCTGGTTTGCCAGCAGCAAAGGTGGGCGTCGAGGCCCAGATCAATGCACTTCGCAATGGCATCGCATCACAATATCCTGACATTCAGGGCTATCCCGAACTGAAACGGCAGGCTTCGCGCTTCGTAAAGGCCTTCATCGGCATCGACATCGCACCCGAAGGCTGCGTGCCCGTGGTGGGTTCCATGCAGGGAGCCTTCGCCTCGTTCCTGACCTGTTCGCAAGCTGACAAGCGGAAGGATACAGTTCTCTTCATTGACCCAGGTTTCCCCGTACAGAAGATGCAACTGCAGGTGCAGGGAGTCGCCTATGAGACCTTCGATGTCTATGACTACCGTGGCGAGCGTCTCGGTCCGAAACTCGAGAGCTATCTCGAAAAAGGCAACATCTGTGCCATTATCTACTCTAATCCCAACAATCCATCGTGGGTATGCCTGACCGAAGATGAACTGCACACCATCGGTACGCTGGCCACGAAATACGATACGGTCATCATTGAGGACTTGGCTTACTTTGCCATGGATTTCCGCCAGGACCTGAGCGTTCCGTTCCAACCGCCCTATCAGCCGACGGTAGGTCGCTACACCGACAATTACCTGTTGCTCATCTCCGGTTCGAAGGCGTTCAGCTATGCTGGCGAACGTATCGGTGTGGTGTGTATCAGCGATAAACTGTTCCACCGCCACTATCCCGACTTGGCCCAGCGCTACGAAGGATTGCCCTTCGGACTGGTGTTCTCGACGCGCATGCTCTATGCACTGTCGTCTGGCACCAGCCATTCGGCACAGTTTGCTATGGCCGAGCTGTTCCGTGCCGCCTGCGATGGTGAGTACAACTTCCGCGACGACATCAAGGTCTATGGCGAGCGCGCTCACAAGTTGAAGGAAATATTCCTGCGCCATGGTTTCTACGTGGTCTATGACAAAGACCTTGGCCAACCCATCGCCGATGGATTCTATTTCACCATTGGCTATCCGGGTATGACCAGCGGCGAGTTGGCCCGTGAACTTATGTACTATGGCGTTTCTGCTATTTGTCTGGTTACTACGGGCTCGCATCAGGAGGGACTTCGTGTCTGCACGTCGTTCATTCGCGACCACCAGTACGAGCAACTCGACGAGCGAATGGCAGTGTTTGCCGAGAATAATCCCCGCTGATCTAGTTTGATATCGCGGCCGAACGGCATGCGGAAGCATTCATTTCACACACTTATTCGTACCTTTGCAGAATAAGAAAAGGATAATTTATGACGAACGGAAAGATACTATGGGTGGACGATGAGATTGAGCTGCTGAAGGCTCACATCATCTTCCTCGAGAAGAAAGGCTATGAGGTGGTAACGGTGTCGAATGGTACCGATGCCATCGAGGAGTGTCGCCAGCAGTCGTTCGACCTGGTGATGCTCGACGAGATGATGCCTGGACTGACAGGTCTGGAAACCTTGCAGCGCATCAAGCAGATAACTCCTGCTACGCCAGTAGTGATGTGCACCAAAAGCGAGGAAGAAAACATCATGGATCAGGCCATTGGCTCGAAGATAGCCGACTATCTCATCAAGCCTGTCAACCCCATGCAGATCCTGCTGACGCTGAAGAAGAACATCCACAAGCGCGAAATTGTCACCGAGGTCACGCAGACGGGCTATCAGCAGAACTTCATGGACATCTCCATGCAGATACAGGAGTGTCGCACTTTCGCCGACTGGGTGGACATCTATCGCCGACTTGTCCACTGGGAACTGGAATTGAGTTCTGCCGATAGTTCCATGACGGAGATTCTTTCCACACAAAAGGAAGAGGCAAACATCGGCTTTGCCAAGTTTGTCAAGCAACACTATCTGGAATGGGTGGCCGGTCTTGGCAATGGTCTTGCCGGTAGCAGTCGTCCATCGTCCATCGATGCCGACCTGATGCCTGACCTGATGTCGCCCGAGGTGTTCAAGAAACGCGTATTCCCGCTGCTAAACGAGGGTGAGAAGGTGTTCCTCATCGTCATTGATAACTTCCGCTACGACCAATGGCGCATGATAGCACAGGAGATAGGCGATCTCTTCGATGCACAGGAAGAACTCTATATGAGCATTCTGCCCACAGCCACACAGTATGCCCGCAATGCCATCTTCTCAGGGCTGATGCCGGTGAAGATAGCCGAGATGTTTCCCGAATTGTGGGTTGACGAGGACGAGGAGGAGGGCAAGAACCTCAACGAAGGACCGCTCATCGGCACACAGATCGAACGCTTCCGCCGGCACGATACCTATTCCTATCATAAGGTAAACACGTCGCAAGATGCCGAACGCTTCTTGGCCCAGTTGCCCTCGCTGCGCCAACACGATCTCAACGTTGTGGTTTTCAATTTCATTGACATGCTTTCGCATGCCCGAACGGAATCGAAAATGGTGCGCGAACTGGCCAATAACGAGTCGGCCTATCGTAGTATCACGTTGTCATGGTTCCGCCATTCGCCTATGGCTGAGGTGCTGAAGCAACTCTCGCAGACCGATTGCAAGGTGCTAGTCACCACCGATCATGGCTCCATCCGCGTATCTCGGCCCAGTAAAATCATTGGCGATCGCAACACCAACACCAACCTGCGCTACAAGCTGGGCAAGAACCTGAACTACAATCCCAAGGAGGTGTTCGTCATTAAGGAACCGCTTCGGGCACAGCTTCCGGCTCCCAACCTTTCCACAAGCTATGTCTTTGCAACGGGCGACGCATTCTTTGCCTATCCAAACAACTATAATTACTACGTCAGCTATTACCGCGACACCTTCCAACATGGAGGTATCTCCATGGAGGAAATGCTCGTTCCGCTGGTTACGCTGACGCCGAAGAAACGATAAACCCACTTCCGTGCACCTCTTCCAAGGTGTGGGGTGGGGGAAAATAGTATTTCAGTCATGAATAAGAAACAAAGTGATTCAATAACCTGCAATAACGCAAGCGCACCTGCTTCCCTCCCTGCGGGAGAAGCTGATGGCAGGATCATCATCGACATTGACCACATCCACGAAGCGGCACAGCAATTCATCGACCAGATGCTGCCTGGGCACAACGTTGTTGCTTTCTACGGAAAGATGGGTGCTGGCAAGACCACTTTTATCAAGGCTCTATGCGAGCAACTGGGCGTCGAGGAGGTCATCACGTCGCCCACATTTGCCATCGTCAACGAATATGAAGCCACCGATGGAGCCATCTACCACTTCGATTTCTACCGCATCAAGCGGCTCGAAGAAGTCTATGACATGGGCTACGAGGACTATTTCTATGCCCCCGACGCGCTCTGTTTCATCGAGTGGCCCGAACTCATAGAGGAACTCCTGCCCGACGATGCCCTTCGCGTTGAAATCAGCGAGCAGCCCGATGGTAACCGGTGCATCCAGAGCCTATAAGCGGAAGTACCATGCTCTGTTGGTATTGGCTTGTAAAGCCTTTGGAATGTAAAGTTGCTATGCCATGTGAAAACGGCATCTAAAGCCGCATTACATCGTAATAGTATTTGTCACTCAACACTGAATTCTAAACTTTCAAAAAAACGTGAACAACAAGAAAATACTCCCCATTTTGGTAGCGGCGATAGTCCTCGTTCTTACCATGTCGATATCCAACGACCCCAAGATGGCGCTCGTTACTACACTCTTCTCGATGCTCGTCAGCTACGCCATCGGCTTGTTCCTCAAGCCTGCTGCACCTGATGACTTGCAGCAATCCTCCCACGTTCGCGATGCCGAACATGCCTATCAGAAGACAGTAGACGAACTCATCAATTTCTATGGTGAACCCGATGACATCGTCCTGCTCAATCCTACGCGGGGCAACGAGGCTCAAGGCGTCGTCTTGGTCTATTCCCAGCAGGGCTTTATCGTCGTCGATGGCGAGAAAATGCCTATCGCTGACATCGACGATGTGACGTTCAACAATGCAGCTGTCGCCTATACGCCCAACAGCTATCAGCTCATCGTCACCCCCAAGAACAAGAAGCAACCCCTGCATCATCTCCCTTTGGGCAACGACGGCGATTGGGCCCTTCAGGCAACGGAACAACTGCGCCAGTATCTGAACCGTTGAGTCACTTTCCTGTCATACTCCAATCATCTTGAGCTATGTCTTTGTTAACGCGCAAATATCCATTTCCCAAGAGTCGTCATCTAATCAGGGATTTGATGGTCTATTCCGCCATAGTATTCCTCATCCTTTACCTGTTGCAGCCCTTTGGATTCAGCATGTATCGAGGCAGCAAGCTGTTGGTATCCCTGCTCTTTGGCGCTGTCACCTTTTGCTGTTGTTGCACGTATGTCATAGCCATGACACCTGTATACAAACGCGTTTCGCCATGGCGTCTTTGGCATGAAGCACTGTCTGTTTTGACGATGTTATTGCTCATCGGTCTATGTAACTTCTTCGTTTTCTCGTTTGTGTTCCACTATGCACTGTCACTCCAGGGGTTGCTCCTGTTTCTCTATTGGACACTTCTCATCGGCATCATCATCACCGTCTGCTCCGTCAGCGTCAACTACTATCGACATATGCGCAACCAGTTGGAAACACTGCTCCAGAAGACGACCTCCGAGCAAACTGACATCGTCGTTTCCATTCACGACACAACCGTCAGGGGAAGCGACCTGCAGTTGCCCATCAACGATCTGCTCTATGTCGAAGCGCAAAAGAACAACGTCGTCGTCAATTTCATGAAGGATGGCCGACCGACCAGTGTCGAACTGCACACCACGCTTTCAGCCGTCATGTCAGAACTTGCCGCCTACGATAACATCTTCCAGTGCCACCGCTCGTTCGTCGTCAATGTTAACAACATTACCTCGGCCCACGGCAACTCCAACGGCTATCTACTGAAGCTCGGAACCAGCCCTGCCAGCATCCCTGTTTCCCGTTCTTATGTGCCGCGGCTTAAGTCGTTTATCGCTTAGTCACTCGTCCCAGATTATAGTCATTCGTCATTCCTGTTTAGTTTTCCGTCAGCACTTTTAGCTGTCTGTCACAACTATTTGGAGGTTATCGTTTCTTGCCGTATCTTTGCGGCATGAAACATCGTGTAGCATATATCGTTTTCCTTCTGATGGCTGCCTGTAGCATGACAGCGCAGACCATCGTTTCTGGTACCGTCAGCGATGGGCGCGAACCCCTCGTCGGTGCCAATGTATTCATATTAGGTACCATCGACGGATGCCTCTCTGACTCGCTCGGACGCTTCTCTTTCACGACGGAAATGACGGGCGAGGTAACCCTCCGAGCTACCTACATCGGCTACGACGACTTAACTTCCACTGTAGATGTCAGCCAGTTAACCGATTTTTCCATCCGCATGAGCGAACGCGCCACAACAGTTGGTGAAGTTGTCGTGACGGCCAGCACCTTCAGTTTTGGCAAAAGTGAGCACTTCAAGACGATGGATGCACTCGACGTGGTGATGGCAGGCAACTCGTGTGGCGACATCGTGGCGGCACTACAAACACTGCCTGGTACACAGATGGTGGGTGAGAACGGCAAGCTC
>JAEEGF010436189.1_pt1 | contig 16589 bp, 18 predicted proteins | sample 9134171 | NCBI WGS metagenome assembly JAEEGF01 (sample SAMN16246542, study PRJNA631951) | gut metagenome | biome: gut microbiome; feature: rumen; material: AP-attached | host: Bos | place: Iran: Karaj | collected 2018-10
AACGTATCTTCATTTAACCACTTATAGATATTTGATTCTTGATAGTTTGCATTGATACCCCATACTAAGCTAGTAAGATTATCCTCGGTAATGATTTTTATGCCAATATCATCGACACCAATTATTCGCCACAACATACCAGAATAATATAGGTAGTTATCAACAATTGTACCGTTATAGTAATATGTGTTGTCATCGTTTTTATATAGGCCATCACCGGAATATACGACTTTCATTTGGTTGGCAGCCACATCGATAAGTCTAGCATTTTCTTCGATGTAATTAGTTTTCCTGTAGTAATATATTGTTCTCAAGGCATATATCCAAAGGATAATAAACATTACTACGAAACTCATTACTACAAATACTTTTTCCCATGTTTTAGCTACTTTTTTTGTTTTTTTCTCTTTCTTTTTATCCTTTTTCTTAGTCATTTTCTCACTACCCTACACTAATATTAATTATAAACTGAATAATGATTTTAGTCAATCAAAAAAAGCACATTGTGCTCATTCTGATAATTTTAATTTTTTTAATAATTTTTCTGGTAATATGGTCTTAATATTTTTGAAATTAATTAATAAATATACACCACCGCAAGCTATTCCTGATATCATTATGTTTACTAGTTGTACTAGTTTATTAGGACTACTAACAGGTAAGAATGATTTGAAAACATTTAGTGATAAAACTAATATAACTGCTGATATAGCAAATCTTGGAACTACTTTAAGAGTTTCATAACATGTTAATTTCATTTCTTTATGAAGATATATTATACTTATTGATGTGGCTACTAAGAAGCATGCCAGTGTACTTGCTACAGCTCCTTGGTAAGCAGGTAGACCCAATTTACTAAATAGAGTCATTAATGGAATATCTAAAGCAAGATTAACTATCTGTCCAATGATAACGCTAATATATATTATTTTTTGTTTGTTAATGCTTTGTAATACAGAATTAATAATGATATATAGACAATCAAAGATAGTAACAATAATATTAAACTTTAAGATAGCAGCTCCAATTTCATTTGGCGTATAGAAAACATTCCACATACTAGTTGACATTGAACTCATGAATATGGCAAGTGGTGCAATAATTAGTAAAACAATCTTTAAACATTTATTAAATGTTTGATTCATTAGTTCATTGTTATGATCATTATAATCTTTGACCATATTAGGTATTAAACTGACAACTAATCCAGATGAAATTGATATGATAATAGTGTTAAATTTGACACCCCACGTTGTAAAGACACTGCCAATGAATTCTGTTGTAGCGGCACTAAAACCTAATTTTGGTAAGGTTTTAATGATTAACACCATGTCGACAAATGTTGTCGCATTGTTAGCTAGATTTATGATAATAAATGGTACAGCATAGAAGATAATTTTTTTGATTATTTCCCTATCTTCTTTTTTCTTTACTTCTGGAGTAACATCTAAATCTAGGGCTTTTTTGTTTTTTCTAGCTACTAATTCTAGATAAACATATGTAACTAACCCACCAGCAGCTGCTGCTAGAGTTGATACGACAATAGCATATTTTACTGGTAATTTAAATATATAAACACATAAGTAACTACCAATAATAATGATTAGTATTCTGACAGCTTGTTCTATTATTTGGCTAATAGATGGTTCTCTAATATATGTATGTCCTTGTAAATATCCTCTTTTGATACTCAACATTGGAATTATTAATAAGGCAAATGATATGGATCTTATTACTAAGGTTACATCACTAACACTGTTTCCACCGGATAAATCACCAACAATTGATTTAGCAAACCACGGAGCAAATAAGAAACATATTAGGAAAGATACGATAGAGAAAATTAGAATTATCTTCGTAGATATTTGATACATTCTTATCTTTTTATTTTCTTCTTTTAGGGTTGTATACTCACTAGTTAGCTTACTAATTGCTAATGGAAGGCCAGCTGATGAAACAATTAAAAAGATATTATAGATGTTATAGGCATATCCATACAACGTTCCACCTTGTTCTCCAATTATCTTATAAAAGGGAATAACATAAATTATGCCTAGTATTTTAGCAATGATTATACATGTAGTAGCAATAAATGCTCCTTCAATAAAATTTGATTTTTTTAGCTTGCCCATATACACCCTCCATACTATATAAACATTATATCACGAAATATAATTTATTATTATATTTTTTTAATATTTAACATATATTTAATTAGTAAAGAAAGGAATGATCTAATAGTGGAAACACTAAAAGTAGGAACAAAATCTAATCCTAATTCAGTTGCCGGTGCTCTAGCAAATGTTTTTAGGGAAAAAGATAGTGTCGAAGTGCAAGCAATAGGAGCTGGAGCTCTCAATCAGGCAATAAAGGCAATTGCGATAGCAAGAGGTTTTGTAGCACCTTCTGGAAAAAATTTAGTATGTATTCCAGCTTTTGCAGATATTACAATTGATGGAGATGAAAAAACAGCCATTAAGTTAATTGTAATGGCTGAATAAAAAAGAATAGCTATTTCTTTATTAAAGAATAAAGGATAGCTATTTCTTTATTGGTTAATTTACGGTATTCACCGGGTTTTAAACCTGACAAATTTAAATTGGCATAGGTTTCTCTTTTTAATTTTAATACTTCGTGGCCGACAGACTCCATCATTTTCTTTATTTGATGATTACGTCCCTCATGAATAGTTAACTCTACCAAGGACTTGTCGGTTTTTTTATCATATTTTTTGATATTTACTTTTGCCCTACTTGTTTTTTTGCCATCAATGATGACGCCTTCACGAAGTCTTTTTAAATCATATCCAGTTACTAATCCTGATACTTTAGCAACATACTTCTTTTCAATATTACTAGATGGATGCATTAGTTTATTAGCTAATGTTCCATCATTAGTAAGAAGAATTATGCCTGTTGTATCATAATCTAGTCTACCTACTGGATATATTCTTTCAGCTGTATCGATAATATCGACAACCGTTTTTCTTCCAACTTCATCTTTAGCTGAAGAAATAACTTCTCTAGGCTTATTTAGTATATAGTATTCATAATTTTTATTATTATCTAAAATGGTAGACTCTACTTCGATAGTATCACTAGGTTTTACTTTAGTACCTAGTTCCGTTACTACTTCACCATTTACTTTAACTAATCCTTTAGTTATTAATTCTTCAGCATGTCTACGTGAAGTATAACCAAGATTAGCAATCACTTTTTGAAGTCTTTCCATAATATACACCTCGGGTTAATTATATAATATTTTTTTATTTTTAACAATATATTTATTTTTTTAAAAAAATACTTGCATTTTATTCTGAGTTGTAGTAGTCTATATACTAAGAGGGTGCAGAAAATGAGAAAAGAATGCAAAAACAAAATCTTAAAAATCAGTTTGTATAAAGAACTATTTGTTGTTTTTGTTTTTCTATTTTCAATTTCTAATATAGTAATTTAAAGAAGCGAAATATTTTTTCTCTTCTTTTTTATTATGCACGTTCTAGAAGGAAGGAGTTTGTTTATGAAAAACAAAAAAATGATGTATGATGTTAATGAAATGCCACCAATTGGTAAGTCATTAGTACTTGCGTTCCAGCACTTATTTGCAATGTTCGGAGCAACAATATTAGTTCCTATACTTGTAAATGCTGCAGCTGGAGAAGAAGTACTTACAATTCCTGTGGCACTTGTAGCATCAGGTATTGGTACAATAATATACTTATTATGTACTAAGAAAAAATCACCAGTTTATCTTGGAAGTTCATTTGCTTTCATCACACCAGTAGCTGCTGCTTATATGAAAGGCGGAATTTCTGGAGCAATGACTGGTATAATGGTAGTTGGTCTTATCTATATCCTAATTGCTATCATTATTAAATTTGCTGGAAAGGATTGGTTAGAAAAATTACTACCACCGGTTGTTATTGGACCAATGATTATGATTATCGGACTTGGACTTGCACCTTCAGCAATAGGTCAAATTGGGCTTACTAGTGGAACAGAATTTGATATTAAAGTATTAGTCGTAGCACTTGTATCTTTCTTGGTTACAGCATTTGTTATGACTAAAGCGAAAGGATTTTTTAGAGTAATTCCATTCTTAATCGGAATTGTGGCTGGATATGTAATGGCTTGTATATTAGGAATAATTGATTTCAGTCCGGTTGGTGAAGCAACATTCTTCAGTCTACCAAAATTTGTTATTCCATTTAAAGATTATAGTTTAAATTTTGGAGCAATTATTACGATAGCTCCCGTAGCACTTGTAACACTTTGTGAACATATCGGGGACCATACATCTCTTGGAAATATCATTGGAAAGGATTTAATTAAGGATCCTGGTCTTGATAGAACATTACTTGGTGATGGTATTGCAACACTAGTTGCCGGTATGATTGGTGGACCTGCAAATACAACTTATGGTGAAAATACAGCAGTTGTTGGTATGACTAAAGTAGCGTCAGTTAAAGTTATCGGTTTAGCTGCAATACTTGCAATAGTCGTAGGATTTTTAGGAAAGTTTACAGCACTTGTATCTACGATACCTAATGCTGTACTTGGCGGAGTATCACTTCTCCTATATGGATTCATTGCAGTAAATGGATTAAAGGTTCTTATTAAGAATCAAGTTAATTTTGAAAATCCTAAAAATATTATTATAGCTTCATCAATGTTAGTACTTGGTTTAGGTGGAGCAGCTATATCAATAGTAAGTGGAGATATGTCATTAACTATTTCTGGTATGAGTTTAGCTTCAGTAGTTGGTATTATCTTAAATTTGATCCTATCAAATAATGGTGAAGAAATTGAATAATGTTTTTGAACTAAAACACCCACTTATTACACATAAATTAGCAATACTTCGTGATAAGAAAACGGGTACTAAAGAATTTAGAGAATTAGTTAGTGAAATAGCAATGTTTTTGTGTTACGAAGCAATGAGTGATGCAAAGTTAGAAAGTGTTACTATTGAAACTCCTATTAAGGAAATGAAGACGAAGAAGTTAAATGAAGATAACTATGCATTCTTACCAATTCTAAGAGCTGGTATGGGGATGTTAGATGGAGTTATCAGTGTCATCCCAAATGCCAAGATAGGACATATTGGAATGTACCGTGATGAAACTACTTTTGAACCTGTAAATTATTTCTTTAAGGTACCAAAGGATGTTAATAAAAGAGAAGTAATAATATTAGATCCTATGTTAGCAACAGGAGGAAGTGCGATAGATGCAATTGATCTCTTGAAAAAGAAAGGCGTTAAGAAAATTAAATTCTTATGTATAATTGCCGCTCCTGAAGGATTAGAAGTAGTAACAAAGAAATATCCTGATGTTAAAATATACTGTGCTAACATTGATAAATGTCTAAATAAGAATAAATATATCGTTCCAGGTTTAGGAGATGCTGGAGATAGAATATTTGGAACAAAATAAGCCCATAAGGGCTTTTTTTGTAGTATAATAATTTTAGGTGATGATATGAGAGCATTAATTACAGGAGCTAGTTCTGGTATTGGATATGATATGGCAAGAGAACTTAGTAATTTAGGATATGATTTAATAGTTGTAGCTAGAACTAAGGAAAAATTAGAAGAATTAAAAAATAGTGTTAAAACTAATGTATCTATATACACATATGATTTATCTGATATAAATAATGTATATAAATTATATGAAGAGATTAAAGATGAGAAAATTGATATATTAATAAATAATGCTGGATATGGAGATTTTGGTGACTATACTGAAACAAAGTTAGATAAAGAACTAAATATGATAGATCTTAACGTTAAAGCATTACATGCTCTTACTAAGTTATTTATTAATAGAGACGATACTAAATATATAATGAATGTAGCTAGTTCAGCTGGACTTACTAGAGGGGGTCCTTTAATGGCTACCTATTATGCAACCAAAAGTTATGTATGCAATTATTCTTTTGCATTATATGAAGAACTTAGAAGAAATAAAAGTGATAAATCAATATCTGTTTTATGTCCAGGACCAGTAGATACTAACTTTAATAGTAGAGCTAATGTTAAATTTAGTCTAAAATCACTAAGTAGTGAATATGTGGCCAAATATGCAATCAAGAAGATGTTTAAAAAGAAATTATTGATTATACCTGGATTAAAAATTAAACTAGGTATGTGGGGATACAGATTTTTACCATTAAAGTTATTGCTTAGAATTACATATAAGTTTCAATCTAAGAAAAAAACACCATAAGGTGTTTTTTTATATTAATATAACTAGTAATGTTACTAAGGCTAGTAGTACTACTAATGCTAGGATAAATCTCCATATGTATTTTAACCATGTTGTATATGGAATATCAAAATATGATAATCCTAAAATTAGGAAAATACTTGTTGGTCCTACTAACATAAATATACTATAGATTCCTTGGAACAATAATGCTACAGATGAATATATAGATTCATCAGTAATTAATTTTGTTATTGGTGTAAAGATACCAATAAGAATCCATATTAAATCTACATTTATGATACATCCTAAGAAAGCAAGTAATGAAGATACTCCATAGTTAAATTTACCATAGCCAGATATTACTCCTTCAATAAATCCATTGTTGTATGCAAATACTAAAACAGTGAATGATATTGTTAATAATAATGCTGTTGGGAATACTTTCTTCATACCATCTAGGTAATTATCAATAGTTTCATTTAGTTTCATTTTACTAACTAATGAAATAATTACTGTAGTAATAGTTAATACTAGTGTTAAATGAACATAAGATGCTAGGATATTTGATCCCATATTCCATTCACCAAATGCTTGAAGATTTGATGATAGGATTGTAGGTATTACTGGAATTTTATTAATTGATAAAGCAATTAACCATTCATGGAATTTTTTAAATACATCAATACCAAATAATGTATTCCAAGGTACCATTCCTAGGACAATTATAACAAATAGTAGTGATAATATAACAACCAATGGCCAAGTTTTAATATCTTTGTAATTTCCTTTAACCTCAGTTACTAATAAGTCACTATTATCAGTTAATTCATATTTGACTTTCTTAGCTTCTACGTTCTTGATGTGTTTAGACATGAAGTAGATTAATAATGCTACTCCTGCAAAAAGTAATAATAATTTAGGGAATGTGTTGGCTAGTTTTTCTTCTACTCCAACAAATTCTTCATAGGTTGACATAGAGTATGTGTTAGGATCTAAGAAACTAACAAAGACACCTCCCATGTAACCTACAACAATACTAACAAATGTAGCTGAGAATGCTACTAACTTATCATATCCAAGTAACATTATAATTGTAACAACAAATGGTACAAAGATAAATAATGGCATCGTCATACCTGTTAGTGAAGCTACTACAGCAAATATTAGAGCAGTAATATAAACAAATCTTTTACCTTGTGGTTTTACTTTTGTTACAATATTATCTAATAATTTCTTATATGATGGAACTTTGCTTAATACGCCATAAAATCCACCAATAGCAAGAACATATAGGAATATATAACTAAAGTTTTGTAAGACAATACTTAGATAGTTTAATTCTGTATCTAATAAACCAATACGATCTAAGTTTTCGCCTCTTCCTGGTAAAACATTACTTACTAATATTAATAGTAGTAAGATTATGCCGATGATTTTTAGCATACCGTGTTGTTTTAATCCCGTTAAGGCTATACCAACGATGGCTGCTAGTAATAAGCAATACCATACGCCAAGCCAGCCAAATAACAAGACAGAAGCAACAAGTAATGCTAAGATAACAACACAAGAACAAATAACTTTATGTTGTTTAATAAAATCTGTAACTTTTTTCATAATTTCATTCCTTTCTTCTGCTGTATCACAGTGCATCTCTTTTTAACTTTCTGCATTTTTTATTACTTTTTTTTCATCGTAGGAAATAGTATTATATCTCTAATTGACTCCACCTCACTAAACAACATACATAATCTGTCTATTCCATAGCCAATTCCACCAGCAGGTGGCATACCATATTCTAGGGCTTCAACAAAGTCCATATCAATATCATTGGCTTCATCATTACCTAATTCTTTTTCTTTTAATTGATTTTCAAATCTTTCTAATTGATCAATTGGATCATTTAATTCTGTATATGCATTAGCACATTCATGACCAGATATAAACAATTCAAATCTTTGAGTAAATCTAGGATCATCCGGATCTTTTTTAGTAAGTGGACTAATTTCAATTGGATGACCACACAAGAATGTTGGTTCAATTAATGTTTCTTCAACATACTTTTCAAAGAATTTATTAACAATATGTCCATATGCTTTTTCATGTTCTTCAAGTTCTATCTTATGCTCTTCAGCTAATTTCAAACATTCATCTAAATCAGTAATCTTTTTAAAATCAATTCCTGTTTTATCTTTAATTGCATCTGTCATAGTAATTCTTTTCCATTCTCCTGACAAGTCAACATCGTGGCCAAGATAATGGAATTTCGTTTTACCACAAACTTCTTTAGCTATTGTTTTATACATATTTTCAGTTAAATCCATCATACCTTCCAAGTCAGAATATGCCATATAGGCTTCCATCATTGTAAACTCTGGATTGTGTTGAGTATCCATTCCTTCATTTCTAAATGTTCTACCTATTTCATATACTCTTTCCATTCCACCAACTAAAAGTCTTTTTAGTGGTAATTCAAGAGCAATTCTTAAATACATATCCATATCTTGAGTATTATGATGTGTTATAAATGGTCTAGCGGAAGCACCAGTTAATAAACTAGTTAATATTGGCGTTTCTACCTCCACAAATCCTTGGTTATCCATAAAATTCTGGATACATCTAATAATCTTTGGTCTTAACATAGCTACTTTAAATGAATCTTCATTCATAATTAGATCAACATATCTACGACGATATCTTTCTTCAATGTCTGTTAGACCATGGAATTTTTCTGGTAATGGTTTTAATGCTTTAACTAGATGAGTATACTCTAAACATTTTAAAGTAACTTCACCAGTTCTTGTTTTCATTACTCTACCACGAACACCAACGATATCTCCTAAATCAGCTGATTTGAATAGTTCATATGTTTCTTCACCAACATCGTTAATAGAAATATATATTTGAATTCTGCCTAGTTTATCTTGAATTGTAAAGAATGATGCTTTACCCATTTTTCTAATTAGCATTATTCTACCTGCAACAGTGAATTCATCAGTAATATTCTCAAAATCATCATGAGGAATATCTTCATATTTTTCTTTTATTTCACTACTGTAAGCTGTCCTTTCAAACTTATGTCCAAATGGATCAATACCCATTTCTCTAATTTTATTTGCTTTTTCTCTACGAATTAATTCTTGATCTGTAAATTCACGCATTACTTTCACCATCTTTCACTACCATAGTACCCGCCATCATATCATGTAGGCCCCTACCATCTTTTCTATATAACACCATAATGATGGTTGTTATTACAAACGCCGTTTCAACAAAGCCTATTCCAAGGTATGCATCCATGTAGGTACTTTTATTTAATATATTTATAAGAATCATATATAAGGCACTAGAAGCAATACCAAAACATATTAAGCTTCTTAATAGTCCTCTACCAATAGATATTGGCTCTTTTGTTTCTTTATCTACTACTTTAATATGAAGTAGTTTCTTTCCTAGAGTTTGTCCTTTATTCATATACTGAAATATAACAAAATATGCTAATGTTATGGCTACACTTATACCAGTTTCCAATATTGTTTCCTTTTGATTATCATAGATTAAACCTTGATACTCAGAAAGATATGTATCAATATCCATTTCTCCACTGGCTGTTGCTGTAGCTATTTCGTTTATTCTTTTCTCAACTTCACTATTTTTTTCTGGTAGACACATGCCTATCATTGATGAAATAATAGTGATGATTATAAAGTCAACAAAGTAAGCTCCAACTCTTTCAAAAAAACTTGCTTTCATATTTATCCCTCTTTTTCATTATATAATTTTTTTAAGTAATTATCAAGTATTTCCACGATATCTTTCTTGCTAGAAGCTTTAAAAATAAGATTTTTTACTTCTTTATGATAAGGCATCCCTTTTATATACCAAGCTACGTGTGAACGCATTTCTAAAACCACTACTTTTTCTGGTTTTATTTTCATTAAATAATCAATATGTTTATAGCACATATCAATTCTCTCTTCATACGTTGGTTTATCGATAACTTCACCTGTTTTTAAATATGTGTCAATTTCTTTGATAAGCCAAGGATTTCCTAATACCCCTCTACCTATCATAATAGCATCACAGCCAGTATAATCTAACATATGTTTAGCAGATTCTATCGATACAACATCACCATTTCCAATAACAGGTATAGTAACGGCTTCTTTTACTTTTTTGATAATATCTAAATCACATTTGCCACTGTATAGTTCGCTTCTAGTTCTTCCATGAATGGTTATAGCACTAGCGCCAGCTTTTTCACAAACTTTAGCTACCTCAACAGCGTTAATACTTTTTTTGTCCCAGCCACTACGTATTTTTACGGTTACTGGAACAGGAACACTTTTAACAACGGAAGATACTATTTCATATATTAAATCTGGATTTTTAAGAAGAGATGCTCCGGCTTGACTTCTTACTGCTACTTTAGGAACAGGACATCCCATATTGATATCGATAATATCTGGATGCATCATCTCATAGACCATTTGGGCAGCTTCAGTAAATGTTTCTACATCACTACCAAATATTTGTTGTGAAATAGGTCTTTCTGATTCTTCAAAATAAAGCATATTCTCTGTTTTTTTACTATGATATACCATTGCTTTATCAGAAACCATTTCGGCACACACTAAAGAAGCTCCCATCTCTTTACAGATTCTACGGAAAGCACTATTACATACTCCTGCCATGGGCGCTAAAATAACTTTACCATCTAACCTTACGTTACCGATATTCATATAATCACCAACTTTTTATTTATGATATGATTCATTATTTAATATTTTAAAACTACGATAAATTTGTTCTAATAGGATTAACCTAAATAAGCCATGTGGATACGTTAGTTTAGAGAACGATAATTTATAGTTAGACATTTCTTTAATATCTTCCCTAATACCAGCTGATCCACCAATAATAAATGTAATGTTAGGATAGCTAATAAATGTTTTATCAATTTTATCTGCTAAATCTATTGAAGATAATTCTGTACCCTCAATGCATAATGATATGATGTAATCTTTGTTATCAATATGCTTTAGTATTTCATTACCTTCATCATTTATATTACTATCAGGTAATTCGATTAAATTAATCTTATGGTATTTACTTATTCTTTTTAAATAATCATTAATACCATCTTTTAAATAGCTTTCTTTTAATTTACCAACACAAAGAATCTTAATCATAATATCCCTCTACGTGATATTTTAACACAAAATATATAAAAAATGTTGCAATTTCTTTAAAAATATTATATATTGAATGTGGATGTGATGTTGTCATGGGCTAACGCTCATAGTATTACATCCTTTTTTTGTTACTAAAAAGCAACCTCTAGGTTGCTTTATATTTTTTTATTTAAGTCATTTCTGTAAATCATTATTGTTCTTGGTTGCCTGTCCATACTTGGGAACCGCAGAAATATCTCCATATGATACAATACCATCAGAATTATAATATGTTGTTCTATATTGTTTCCCATTTGCATCATATGATGTTTGTTTTTTCATACGTTCCATACTATCGTCAGCATATTCTATTTCCCAGCTTTGTACTACTTTTTCTTCTCCACGTGCTCCTTCATATGTGTATCCCCTCTCTGTGGTGCCAGAATATTCGGTTTCCAACTTTTTGGCACCTGATTCAGCATAGTCTATATCTTTATATGGTTTACCATCTGCATCATATAGTGTTTGTTTTTTCATACGTTCCATACTATCGTCAGTATATTCTATTTCCCAGCTTTGTACTACTTTTTCTTCTCCTGGTGCCCCCTTGTATGTATATCCTGTTTCTTTGGCGCCAGCATAATCTGTTTCAAGACATTTTGCTCCCGACTCATCATAAGTTATTTTTTTATATTTATGCCCTTCGCCATCATATAGCGTTTGTCTTTCCATCTTTCCGCTACCGTCGTCTGCATACTCTATTTCCCAACTTTGTACTACTTTTTCTTCTCCTGCTGCACCTTCATATGTATAGCCTCTCTCTTGGGTGCCAACACGGGTAACTTCGCGTGTCTTAGCGCCATCTACATCATAATATGTGTCTATTGAACCCTCATCTGTAGTTTCTCTAATCCATGTTGGTAATTTAGGTGGCTGTGAAGTCTCGTCTGCTGGCGGAGTGTTATAGTCGATAGGATCATATTCTGTCATGTCATATTTCTGGTCACCCTTTAAATTCAATTGTGCTGCGTTTGTTTTAGCTGCGCGATAATACCCAATATCGCCAATATTAAAATCATTATTACTTAATGCCATTGAGGCACCTCCTTTATTATATATTATATATTTATGCTATCTTCAATGTCTACGGCAGACCAATTATAATTAAGCTTCTCTACATTAAGTTTAGTGTTTTTTTGTGGTTTTAATCCCTCTCTAGTATCTGCAAATATTTTATTAGTTTTATTTTTAAATACTGTTAAAGAATTCTTTATACTAGTAATCATTGTTTTTAGATTTACTATTTCTGTTCTCAGCACATATACTTGATGAATTGCTTTAAAATCTGCATGGAAATTACATGAATTAACATATGACAATGCATTATTTAAATATCCTGTAGCATTGTCTAAGTTTCTCATAACTTGCCAATAATATTCATCATCATAACGAAGTTTTGATCCTCTTTTACAACCGAAACTAGCGAACAAGTTATCAAATGAATTCTTTAAAAATTCTAATTCTTGATACATGCTTTCTATTTTATTTAAATAATTATCTATTTCATACTTATCTTTTTTTAATTTCTCGACAAGAACTGTTGCTTGCGGGCTATACCATCCGCCATCAACATTTTTTAACATATTATAGGTAGAATTTATGTCGTCCTTATATTTTCTTTTGCTATTTTTATATTTATTGATACCATCAGCTAAGGTAGAAGTATTTAATATAAAGTATCCCATAGTATTACTCCTTATTAATCGCAGGAATAATATAATACGTTACATTATTAATCTGATTACCTATTCGGCCTATAATATTATTAATATTACTACTATATAATGGGACATCATTAATCATTGCAAATTTTTTAATATTATTTATGGCATTACTTAATTCATTTTTAGCATAATTTAGATTATTTTTTACCATGTTCATATTATGATTCATACCATCTCACCATACCTTGTTCTAATTATATTATACAATAACAAGTAAGAAAAGAAAAGAACTAATTTCTTAGTTCTATTGCCATCTTGAATTACCAATATCAACATTTTTGATATCTTTTGTTATTTCATTAAGTTCTGACGAAATGTTTTTAGATACATTACCATATGGTTTTGTTACTAAATCATCTATTGCATTGTACATATCTTTCATTGCTGTAGCTATTTCGTTAGCAACTTCTAAATGTGCTACAACTAGACTTTCATACGCTTGTTTCAATTCATCATTTTTCATGAACATGTTTATTTCTGCGTAGTAAGCTTCTGTTGTGCTTAGTTGATGACCATGAAGATCTGCGACATAACTGCCTATCTTTTCTTTAATTATGTCAGCCGCTTTGTCCGTGGTAAGTCCTAAATCCATATCCTCAGTAAAGCTTCTAGGTCTATATTCGACGATATCTTCTTCTGGAAGCGATAATTCTGGAGCCACAACTGCCTCGATATCTGATGTTAATTCACTTTGTCCACTAAAAACATTACTGTTTTGCATTTGTCTTAGCGAGTCAGCAGTAATAGCTATTAGATTTAATAACTTTTGAACTATTTTATGTGATACACGATAACAATCGGATATTTTCTTAGCAAATATTTTTTCATAGTTTTGCTCATCCTCACCTACCCAATTTGCTTGTAGTGTATCTACAACTCCAATCCATTCTCTTTTAATATAGGCGCCATAATTATCATAGTTTTCAACTATCTTATTCATTAAGTCTTTTGCTCCCTTAATGTTATAAGCAAATCTTAATGATGAGCCGCCGCCACCTCCATCACTTACAGATACATTTACATTTGCTGGCATTACCATATTATTTCCTCCTTTATAGTATTATCTACTATTAATTCTATTATATCTACTATAGTGAATTAAGGCAAGTATTTAGTTAAAATGTTGACATTTTAGTGTAAAGAAAAGAACTAGTCGCAATAACAACTAATTCTTTTATTCATAATAAACTACTTCTTGATCTTCGAACTTACATAATCTAGGTATTCTATCGTTTTCTTGTCTTGACAGACATATGAATCTTTAACGGAAGATAAAATACTTGTATAGTTTCTAACAATGCTTTCAATTTTTTTTAGTTCGTCTTGCTGCGCTATTATTCCATCAAATATATCGCCAATATAATTGCCTTGATAGCAAGTTTCAATTACATTAATTGAATCAATTATGTTCGATGTATCTTTACGTATACTTTTTGCGTTAAGATCATTTACTTGCATGATTTTATTTATAATATCATAATCTATACCAATCATATAAGTCCTCCTTTTTAGTCTAATATTAAATGTTAATTATGTTATCCTTTCAATGCTCAGTGCGCGAAAGAATGGTTACATTGTTGTGTTCCACCTTGAATTACCAATGTTAGTTTTTTTAATATCACTTGCTGCCTCACTTAAATTATCTGTCAAGTTTTTGGCAATACCACTATATGGCTGTGTTACAAGTTTATCAACGGCATCATACATAACTCTTACTGCTGTATTAATTTCAGTGGTTGCTTCAGCGGAAGACTCAATAAAACCTTTTAAATATTTTTTTACTTCTTCGTTTGTTACAAAACTATCAACGCCTTTAGAACATTCATAAAATGATGACTGCCCTGTTTTGTTAATTCTATTCACGTAATTGTTAATCTCAGTTTTAATTTCATTTGCTGCCATTGACGACGTCAATCCTAAATCCATATCCTCAGTAAAGGTCCTGGGACGTACCGCAACAATATTGTAATCCGGATCACTAATATATGGGATTACCGTGGATATGAGTGTATCTGCTGCTTCAAAAAAACCAGCCGAATATGAGCTTACATCAATAGCCGTTTGACCTTCAAAAGTATTTGCACTTTGGGCTTCAACATATGCCTTAGCAATCTTTTCGATAGTTTCAGCCGTGTACAATATTACTTTACCTGAGCAATTGTATAAATCTACAATTCTATTGGCAAATATTCTTTCATAATTTTGTTCATCGACACCTACCCAGTTTTTTTGCAAAACATTAACTATATCTTCCCAACCATTTGATATCTCATCTCTCAAAGTAGTATATGTATCACTAATTTGGTTTATGAGCGATTGCGCGGCTTTTAAATTAAATGTATCCTTGCCAGACCCTCCACCGCCATCACTTATAGATGTATTATTGGCTACCATTGCCATATGAATTCCTCCTTTGTAGTGTTATCTACTATCTGATTATATATTATATTTATTTTTGCATTTAGTCAATAATTGTGGCTATTTTTGACACTTTGGGGATGTAAAAAAGGATTATATCAATATAATCCTTTTACTATTTGTGATACCTGTTTCTCTTACAACTGCTGCATTATCATATATTTTTGATGTTTCTGGATCAAGTAAATAATGTCTATCATTTTTAGTTAAAATATCATCGGTTAATTCGTTGACTGATTTGATGATTAGATCTAATACTTTTTTTATTGTATCATTTGCAGGAATAAGTATTTCATATTCACTGTCAACAGATGGAATATAAACGTTTACTCTTATTTTATTCTTCATCTTCTTCACCTTTTTCTCCCACTATTTTAACTAAATCACCCTTCCCGTTATTTACGATCCAAGCAAATTGTTTATTAATTTTTTCTTTGTATTTGTTGGAGTATTCATCCAGTGTTATGACTGTTTGTTCCATGAATCCTTTGCCTACCCAAATACCATTTCTGTTATTTACATTAGATGAATACCAATTTTCATAACCAATTTTCTTAAATTTAAAACTAGGTTCTACGAATAGGATATTAATATTTTCTAATGTCTTAATACCATTGAAGAAACCTTTAAATTTTTGTTCATTCAATGAACCTTGGAATTTTTCTAATCCAGTAATAATACATAATACTTTGGTACTCTTGCCATCAATTTGTGTATCTAAGAAATTTTCAAATTGTAAGATAAATTCTTCAAAATTTTTATCGACATAGGTATTTACCATACCACCAATACTAGATAGTTTTTGTTCTGTATCTATCAATACAATCATATGATTTAGTTTTCTGACACCTTGAATAATTGTTTTTAATACGTCAATGCAATTATTTATGTCCAACGAACTTAAAATATTAGCTTTGTCTTCAAAGAAATTATAATTTGCCAATTTTAGGCTCTTTTTACTTATTCCGAGTGGTAGGGCATTGATATTAGTCATATATGGTACTA
>JAEEGF010547097.1_pt1 | contig 16588 bp, 13 predicted proteins | sample 9134171 | NCBI WGS metagenome assembly JAEEGF01 (sample SAMN16246542, study PRJNA631951) | gut metagenome | biome: gut microbiome; feature: rumen; material: AP-attached | host: Bos | place: Iran: Karaj | collected 2018-10
AGTCCAAAAAAGATCCCATCGGGATCTGTTTTGCATGTGTCGGCTGACTCCACCAGGCCGCGCCTAAGCTCCCGGAATGGTGAGGGGGTCTCGGGGGAGAGGAAAGGACCGCAGTCCGTTCCTCTCCCATGAGCGTGGAAATTGACAAAGGGAGCTGGCTCCCTTTGTCCGCCGTCCCGCGCAGGGACAAAGGAATCAAAAGGCTTCGCCTTTCAAAATCTTTCCGCGCTCCGCACAGGGCGGATTTCGTGAAATCCGAAAGGCGCAGCCTTTCCTTCCCGGCCCCCCGTGCCGGTGTCTGCTTCGCAGAACACCATGGAACTCGGCTTTCAGCCGATTTCCGCGCAGGACAATCCTCCCCGGTGCTACCCGCATAGGGCAAAAAACCTGAAAGGCTTCGCCTTTCAAAATCATCGTGCGCTCCGCGCACTGAGGTAAATAAGATCACAAAGGCTTCGCCTTTGTTTCCTTACGCGTGCTTTCCTGCCCTTTCCGCTCTGCGAAAAACAGGCACTGCTGCGCGTATCCCGCCCACGGCCCGAGCGCGGACGCGTCAAAACCCTCCGGAAACCGCTCCGCGAGGGCTCTTTTCATCCATACGTCCACCGGGAACGCATCCGTGCGGCCGAATCCGAAGAGCAGCGCGCAGGCCGCCACCTTCGGTCCGACGCCGCGGATCGCGGTCAGCTGCGTCTCCGCTTCTCCGTACGTCTCCGCTGCGCGGATCCTGTCAAAGGAAACCTCCCCGGAGAGCACCTTTTCCGCAGCGTCCGCGAGGTACTTCGCACGGAATCCGCAGCCCAGCGCGTACAGGCCATCCGTCCCGATCCGCAGAAGGTCCTCCGGCTCCGGGAACCGGTTTCCGCACGCCGCGCACAAACGGGCGACGATCCCCCGGATCCGCGGGATGTTGTTGTTCTGCGTGAGAATAAACGTCGCAAGCGCTTCCCACGGATCCTGCCGCAGGATCCGGATCCCCCGCCCGGCCCCGAGCGCGTCCTCCATCGCCGCACGGCTCCGTTCGTCCGGCATGGCGGCACGGATCGTCCGTTCTCCTTCCGGATAATCGGTGTCGAGATCCAGATATGTCCGCCAGCGGGATTCAAATTCTTCCGCCGTGCAGCCAGCAAGCGTCAGAAATCCCGCTTCTTCCCGCGTGCCGTCGACCGTGATCTTCGCATCAGGCCGGTCCTTTCCCATCCGCACAAATCCGCGCACGACGGCGGGATCGCCGTTTACGGGGAGAAAGCGGAAGGTCTGCCCGCAGTCGAAGGTCTTTTCCACCGAAAAAACGCCGGAGTCCCGGCAGTCGATCAGGACGGCGGGACATCCGGCGGGCGTCCGGAATTCGTCGGCGACGGCGGCTCTCCGAAATTCCGTCATTTCGTCTCTCCGATGTACGGCCAGTACAGGCGGAGGTAGTCGATGCCGGACCAGAGCGTCATCACCGTCATGACGGCGACGGTGACATAGGAGAGCACATGATGTTCACGGAACAGCGGGACGGGGATCAGCGGCTCGAGCAGGATGCAGACGATGCAGATCATCTGGGTCGTGGTCTTGACCTTGCCGAGCCACGCCGCCGCGATGACTTTCCCCGCTTTCTGCGCGCACACGAGCCGGAGAGACGTGACGGCGAACTCGCGGAAGATCACGACGGCGGCCGCCCAGACGAACACCGGCCGGAGATCTTCGAACCGCACGAGGATCCCGAGCATGGCGGCCATCACGAGGAACTTGTCCGCGAGCGGGTCCATGAATTTGCCGAAATCGGTGATGAGGCCAAATTTCCGCGCGATCTTTCCGTCGATCATGTCCGTGAGGGAGGTCACGGCGAACACCGCGGCGGTGGCGATGAGCAGGGCGGTCTCCCCGATCGCCGCTTCGATCCGCGGGACGCAGAGCAGCACGAGAAAGACGGGGACCATCATGATGCGGAACATGGTGAGCTTGTTGGGAAGGTTCATCTTTATCCCTCCGGGATGGAATTCGGATTTGAATCGGGCAATATACCAAAGCCTGTTTTGATTGGAAGAGAGGCACGAAGGGGACGTCCCGTTTCGCCGGACCCGGCGCGTCCGATCACACGTTCAGCACCGCTTCTCCGACGAGGTCGTAATCCATCGCTTCGGTGATCTTCACGTCGATCATCTCGCCCTCCGCGATCCTGAGATCCTTTCGCTTTGTCGTGAACCAGATCTTTCCGTCGATCTCCGCGGCTTCGGCGTAGGACCTTCCGAAATGCGATTCCGCCACGGGATCCCAGCCCTCGCAGAGGACGCGGTACGTCTTGCCGACGCGGGAGCGGTTGTACGCCTCGCTCACCGGGAGCGCGGCGCGCATGAGCACGTCGTACCGGTCCTGCTTCACCTGCTCGTCGATCTGATCCGGCAAGTCATACGCCGGGGTGTCCTCCTCGCGGGAGTAGGGGAACGCCCCGAACCGCTCGAATTTCGCCTCCCGGACGAATCCGCACAGCTCGGCGAACTCCTCCTCCGTCTCACCGGGGAAGCCGACGATCGCAGTGGACCGCAGTACGATGTCCGGCACCGTCCTGAGCCGCTTCACGGCGTCCCGGATCATGGCGGAATCCCCGTGCCGGTTCATCCGCTTCAATACGTTGTCTGAAATGTGCTGGACCGGGATGTCGACGTATTTCACCAGCCGCGGGTTGTTTTTCAGCTCGTCGATCAGCGCGTCGGTGATCTTGTCGGGATAGCAGTACAGCAGCCGGATCCACGGGATGGAGGTCGCGTCGGTAATCCCCCGGATCAGCTCCGGCAGGGCGTACTCCCCGTAGAGGTCGATCCCGTAGGCCGAGGTGTCCTGCGCGACGAGCACCAGCTCCTTCACGCCCATCGCATCGAGGGAGGTGGCTTCCTCCACCAGCTCCTTCATGGTGCGGCTGCGCATCTTCCCGCGGATCATGGGGATTGCGCAGTAGGTGCAGCGGTTGGAGCAGCCCTCGGCGATCTTCATGTACGCCATGGCGTCCCCCGTCGTGATGACCCGCTCCCCGCCGAGGACCGACGCTTCCTTGTCGTCGAAGCAGGAGAACTTCTTTTTCTTTCCGCCCTTCTTCGCGGCGTTGTCCAGAACGGCTTTCACCGCTTCCCCGATCCGGTGGATCCCGCCCACGCCGATCACGGCGTCGACCTCCGGCATCTCCTTCGTCACCTCGTCCCGGTAGCGCTCGGAGAGGCAGCCGGCGACGATGATCCCCTTGAGTCCCTTGTGCTTTTTCAGCCAGCCCAGGTCAATGATGTTGTCGATGGATTCCTTCTTCGCGCTCTCGATGAACGCGCAGGTGTTGACGACGACAACGTCCGCCTCGGTTTCCTCCGGCGTGATCTCGTAGCCCTCGTCCACCAGGTGGCGGAGCATGATCTCCGTATCGCAGAGGTTTTTCGGGCAGCCGAGGGAGACGAACCCGATTTTCGCTTTCTTTGCCATACCGTTTCCTTTATTTCTTTCTTCTGTACACCGGGATCCCGGCGGTCTTCACATGGATCTTTCCGTTCCCGACGGACTCGCCGGTGAAGTAGTCCTCCCACTCGTCCGCCGCGGGGAGGTACACGTCGCGCTCATCGCCGGTGCCCGCCGCGATGGGCGCGACCAGCAGATCGGCGCAGAACAGGTATTCGTTGTCGATATTGTAGGTTTCCGGATCGTCCGTGTAGTCCATCACCAGCGCGCGGACCGGGGGCTTTCCGGTATCCCGGTATTCGTCGAAGGCGGTTTTCAGCATCGGGATCAGTCCCGCGCGGATCCGGAGCAGGTCCTTCACCTCTTCCTCGCACTCGTGGACGACCCACGGAATGCCGTTGTAGTTCCACGCGTTCACGAGGCACTGGACGGAGAACACCACGGCCTGCATCCGGCGGATACACTCCTCCTTCGAGTGCGCGGAGCGGAACTCCGGCGCCCACAGCAGTCCGGAAAAGCCGGAGTTCACCACGCCCCGGATGAAGTCCCGGTGGTCGTACAGATCGCTGTACAGAACGAACGGATACGGCGCGGCGAGCGAACCCATCTGGCGCACCTCGCCGAGGGTCTTCCTGTCTCCGAGCGCGTCCATCAGCGTCTGGACGTAGAGGGTGCCGAAGAGGGAGTGGTACTGCATGCCGTCCATGCCGGAGGGAAACTCCGCGGACAGCGGGAAGGACCAGCCCCCGGTGTTGTCGCTGCCGTCGCACTCGTCGAGCTTGAAGCCGTCGATCCCGCGCTCCACAAGATATTTCCTTGTGTAGTCGGCGAAGATCTTCCGGGCTTCGGGCACGGCGAAATCCGGAACGACGCCGCCCCAGACCAGCCAGTCGCCGGAATACGGCGCGATCTCGTCGTGGAACGCCGCGTCCGGATGGGTGAAGGCGTGCTCCCAGAGGTTGATGTGGTAGCCTCGCTCTTTCAGATAGGCAATGAACGCGTCGGGATCCGGATACCGGTCGCTCCATTTATAGGTGCAGGAATAGGCGTGGGTCTGCCAGCCGGGCTCCAGACCGATGATGTCGCAGGGGATATCGTTCGCGCGGAAGTAGTCCGCGACGGATTTGATCTTTTCGGCGTCCCAGCCGGTATAGCAGCGGTAGAGCAGCCCGAGGCCCCACTCCGGCACGTCGGGACCGCCTCCCGCGAGCATATTGTACTGGGAGACGATGTCAGTGATGCTCTCCCCTTCGATGACGTACACGTCCACGCCCTTGGCCGTGGGGATACGCACGCTCATATACGCGGCGTTCTCCCGGCGCGCGGCGTAGAGATCCGCTTCGTTGTCGGCGGCTCCCCCTTCGGACACGGCCGTATCAGCCGGTTTCCCTCCCCCGAACGCCGTGTTCTTCTGCTTGCCGCAGTAGAATTCCGCGTACCGGGCGGTATCGAAATACATGCCGTAGCCCTTGTTCGTGACGAAGAACGGGACCGGGGCGTGGCTCTCGCCGTTGGCGGTGACCGGGTCCGCGTTCACGTCCATTTTCAGCTTTTTCCCGCGGTGGTTGAACTGTTTCAGCTGCAGGCCGAAGCCGAAGATCTGGCAGTCGTCCTCGAGGGGGAACTCCAGCACGCATCCGGACGGGGTGGTCTTGAAGGAAAAGGCGTCCGAAGGCCAGCGCACGTCCGTCTCGCAGTAGTCGAAGCCCGCGCAGAACTTCGACGGGACAAATTCCTCCGGCGTTCCGAAAGTGAATTTTCTCATGTGGAATCTCCTTACTCCGCATAGCGGAAATCGTTCGTTTTGCTTTCCAGTACGGCGAGATACCGCGCGCATTCCCGCTTCGCGTCGCCGAGATCCAGGTTCCGGTAATTGCCGCATTCCTTCCGCGACGCGCCGAAAGCCGGCCCTTCGTAGGCGAGGATCTTCCGGAGCACGTCCGTCACCGTTTCGAGAACCTTTTCGTCCGGCACGTCCCGCGTCAGCAGGTAGAATCCCGTCTGACAGCCCATCGGTCCGAAATAGATCACGGAATCCGCGATGTCCGAATTCCGGATGAAGGTGGCGAACATGTGCTCCACGGAGTGCATGGTGCGGTTGTCCATGTAGTCCCCGGCGTTGGGCTTCCGGGTCCGCAGGTCGTAGGTGGTGACGTCTCCGTCCCGCCGGGATACGTAAATGCCGGGCTCCAGCAGATCGTGGTCCACGGCAAAGCTGGCGATTCTTTCCATCGGGGCTTCCTTTTCTCCGTTTTCTCCGGGAAGGGGGCAAACTATTTCATTTTCATTATACCTCTGCGGGGGATCAAAGTCAAGGGCGGCGAAAGATTTCAGCGGCAAATCCCTTGTATTCCGGCGCCGGATCTGATATAATGAAAGGAACAGAACCGACCTTTTCCGAGGCTTTTCATGAAAATTTTCCTTCGCGTCCTCTGCGTCCTGCTCGCCGTCCTCTTCACCCTCGGGATCTTCGCGGCTTCTGCCGCCGCCGTCGCCGTCCGGAGCGTCCGGAGCGCGCTTTCGCCGGAGGCCGTTTCCTCCGTCGCCGTGAACCTGAACTTTGCCTCCGTGCGTTTTCCGGACGGGTTCGGCGGCTTCACCACCGTTCCGGATCAGCTGAATCAGGTGCTCGGGCAGTACGGGGCGTCCATCACCGACGAGGGATTCAATTCGCTCTGCCGTCAGTTGTCCCTCGACCTCGTTCTGCGGGATTTCCTGCTCGATTTCCGCCTCTGGCTTCTTGACGACGGCCCCGTCCCGACGATCGATCCCGAAAAAACCGCGCAGCGCGTGGTCTCCGGCATGAACTCCGGCGCGCTGGTGATCTTCTCGGATCCCGTGAGCTTCGCCTCCTCCCTGATCCGCAATTACATCAACGAAAGAACGGTCGCCAAACGCATCGAAGCGCTCTCCCCCGCGCGGGACTTTCTCTCGGCCGGGGCGCTGGTCTTTGCGGTCTCGCTGGCCCTCGGCTGCGCCGTACTGCTGTTTTTCGCGCTGCGCACGCGCCTTCTGCCGACACTGACCTTCTCCGGCCTCGCCCTGTCCCTCGCGGGAGCCGCCGCGTATTTCGGGGAAACGCTGGCAAGGCCGTACAAGAACTCCCTCCTGCTCTCCCTCTCCATGCCGGAATCCACGTTTGACATCGTCTACCGCCCCCTGATGAACAAATTGTGCCAAACGGGCTTCGCCGTCATGATCGCGGGCGCGGCGCTCTGTCTTTCCTCCGCGTTCCTGTGGATCGCCGTCTCCGTTCACCGCCGCGGCGAAGCGGACCGGAACGCGCGGACCGCCCCCTATGTGCCCTACGCCCCCTACGCGCCGTACAACGCGCTGGGCGTCTTCGAACCGGACGGATGGATCGAACCGTTCGATCCGGCTGAGCCGGCTGATCCCGTTGAGCCGTCCGAACCCGAAGCATCGGACGGGACGGACGGAGAAACCGAAGCGCCGGTAGAGTCGGTAGAGCCGGAAGAGCCGCAGTTCCGGAACCGAGGCTGAGCCCGGACCCGAAACCGGTCTAAGGAACCACTGATTCATCCCTCAGTCATCAGACTCATTGAATCAGTGGTTCCTTAAGGAAACGTGTGAACGGCCGCCGCGCATTATTTACATTCCGTCCCTTTAAAAACCGAAAAATCGTGGTATACTGATTTCATGCAGTTTCACCGGCATCCGCCGGAATCATACACATAGGAAAGGGGACTCCCCATGACCATCGCGGAACTGAAAAAGACCATTCTCGAGGGCGGGATCGACGCCGCGCTCACCGACGGACTTTCCGTCCCCGCGGAAGCCGTGCCCGCGCAGCGCTGCCGTTACGCAAAAGCCGCGGACGCCTTCCTCGCCAAATACGGCGACGGCTGCGTTTCCCTCTATTCCGTGGGCGGACGCTCCGAGATCTCCGGCAACCACACCGACCACAACCACGGGCGCGTCATCGCGGCTTCCGTGAACCTCGATATCCTCGCCGTGGCGAAACCGACGGACGACGGAGTCATCCGCATCCAGTCCGAGGGATTTCCGGAGGACGTGGTGCCGCCGTCCATGATCGACGCGCCGGACGAAGCGAACTTCTTCTCCTCCGCCGCCATCATCGCGGGCATGGAAAAAGCCTTCCTGAACGCCGGATACAAAATCGGCGGATTCGACGCCTACACCACGTCGAACGTGTTGAAGGGCTCCGGTATTTCCTCCTCCGCCGCGTTCGAGGTCATGGTCGGCAACATCCTGAATTACCTCTATAACGACGGCAAGGTCCCGAACGTGGAGATCGCGAAGATGGCGCAGTATTCCGAAAACGTGTATTTCGGAAAGCCCTGCGGCCTCATGGACCAGACGGCATGCGCGGTGGGCGGCTTCATCACCATCGATTTCGCCGATCCGACCGCTCCCGTCATCGAAAAGCTGGACTTCGACCTCACCGCCGCGGGCTACCGGCTCTGCATCGTCAATACCGGCGGCAACCACGCCAACCTGAACGCCGACTACGCTTCCGTTCCCGCCGAAATGAAGGCGGTGGCGAAGGAGCTCGGCGTGTCCGTTCTCCGGGAATCCTCGAAGGAAGCGCTGGACGCCCTGCTCGCGAAGCACGGCAAATACCTCCGCACCTATCTCGGCGACCGCGCCATCCTCCGCGCCTATCACTTCTTCGCGGAGAACGATCGGGTGGCGGCTCAGGCGGACGCGCTCCGGGCGGGCGACATCGAAGGCTTCAAGGCCGGCGTCACCGCTTCCGGCAACTCGAGCTTCAAGTACCTGCAGAACGTCTATACGACGGTCAACGTGGAGGAACAGGGCCTTTCCGTGGCGCTCTGCCTGACCGAGGACTTCCTCCGCGGTACGGGCGGCGTGTGCCGGGTCCACGGCGGCGGCTTTGCCGGGACCGTTCAGGCGTTCGTTCCCTCGGACCTCACCGCCGCGTACGCCGAAAAGATGGACGCAGTCTTCGGCGAAGGCGCCTGCCACATCCTGAACGTGCGCAAAAACGGCGCCTGCCGGATCCTGTGAGAAACGGCAAAGGACGCGCCTTATGAAACTCGACCCGAAACAGGCCCTCAAAACGGTCGGGATCCTGTTCGCCCTCTTCGTTCTGACCTACGCGGTGCTGCAGCTGATCATCCATCTCGGCGACGCGTACGGCATGCCCTGGATCTATATCGCCGGGACCGCCGTATACGCCGCCGCGGTAGTCGGGCTGTTCTGCGCGTTCTACGTGCTGAACGGCTTCACGCTCAACCGCACGGAATACGAGAGGGAGGACCTGCCCGACCGGTGGACCGAGGAGCGGAAAACGGAATTTCTGCGCAAGCTCCCCGAGAACCGCGAAAAGGCAAAACGCCTCATTTATATCCTGATGCCCCTCGTCGTCACGCTGCTCGTCAGCTACATCAAGCTCACCTTTTTCGGCAGCTGACGCCCTTTTCGGAGATCTGTCATGCTGAAAATCCACGTCATCGCAATGGGCAGACTGACGGAGGCCCCCTTCCGGGCGGCGGCTGAAGAATATGCGAAGCGGATCGCCCGCTTCTATTCCCTCTCCGTCGCCGAGCTGAAACCGGAGCCCCTGCCCGCTTCCCCTTCCCCCGCCGACATCCGGAACGCGCTGGATAAAGAAGCGGAGCGCATTCTGGAGGCCGTCCCCCCGCGCTTCCGGATCTGGGCGATGTGCGTGGAGGGAACGGAGCTTTCCTCCGAAGCCTTTTCCGCGAAACTCGGACAGGCGGCCTCTTCGGGAGCGGGCGGGATCTGCATCCTGATCGGCTCTTCCTGCGGATTGGCGGAATCGCTCAAGAAAAAGGCCGACCTCCGTCTGTCCGTCTCCCCCATGACCTTTCCCCACGAGCTGTTCCGGGTCATGCTTTTCGAGCAGATCTACCGGGCGGGGGAAATCGCCGCGGGGGGCAAATATCACAAATAACGAAAAACGGAAACACGCGCAGTCATGAGATATTTCTGGTCCAGAATCACCAAACCGGTCAAAGCCCTTCTGATGTTCACGCTGATCTTCGGCGCGGCTTTTCTTCTGTTGCTCTACTATCAGGGGTATTACGACTTCTCCTTCCTCGATTCCTACAAGGATCAGCTGGACATGCTCCGGGCCGGCGAGAATCTGCCGCAGAGCCAGGACCCCTTCGCGTCGCTGACGCAGTCCCTCTCCCAGTCCCGTCTGCAGGACGCGGAGCAGTCGACGGTCCCGGGAACGGCCGATTCGCAGGGGAACGTCCCCGCGGAAGAGGGCTCCGACACCCCCGTCGGTCAGGCGGCGTCCTCCGCGGCGGAAAAAGAACCTCCCACCAATCTGAGACTTGTTTACACCGCGGACGATCTGTCGGATTCCCGCGTGCGGATCCCGACGGTCTCCGAGCTTGAGGAAGAGGGGCGGAGCGCCGCTTCCGCGGATACGGTCTACAACTCCGCAAAAAACGTGCTCGGCAAGATGACCTTTGATTTCCAGCTTCCCGAAGTCTACACCGAAACCTGGCGGCACGCCACCTCCTACACCCTGAAGCCCACCGATCCCAACAACGAGGACAGCGAGCTCGTCGCAAAGCCGGTCGTGTACCTTCAGGAGCGGCCCAAGGTGGATCTGTATATGGGGTATGTCCTCATCGAGAACGGGGAGAAGATCGTCGTCGTCTCCTCGGACGGGGAACCGCTCTGCTCCTATACCGCGGGACGCTACGAGCCCGCCTACGCGCGCGACCGGGAGGACAGGCCGCTCTTCCGCCGGGAGCGGAACAAGGGGACGTACCTGTACTTTTATATCTCCGAGGACGGAAGTAAATTCGTCCACAGCGATTACGACCCGGTACGGGACAGCAGGGGGCTGAATTTTGACTATCCGCCCTCCTACGGACACACCGACACGGAGACGGTTTATGTGGAGCAGGACCCGGAAACCGGGCTGTTCGGCTACCGGATCCCGGTGGAATACCTCCCGGAACCCGAGCCCGAACCGGAACCCGAACCGGAACCCGAGCCGGAGCCCGAATCCGAAGACGCATCCGAGGCCGGATCCGAGCCCGGCGATGCGGAGCCGTCCGACGGAACCGCCGAAGCCGAACCGGAAGCGCCGACTGAAGAGCCCGCTGAAGCGACGGCAGAAGAGCCGGCCGAAGAGTCGTCCGAAGACGCATCCGACAAGGACGATAAAAGCGATAAAGACGATAAAGACGATAAGGACGAGAAAGACAAAGGCGAGAAGGACGACAAGGACGACAAAGACGAGAAGGACGGCGGCTCGGAAGAAGAACCCGAAGAGGAAGCCGCAGCCGAACGTGAACCGGGATTTCTCACGCCGTATCAGTTCCGCTCTGCCACGCCGTTTTCGGGCGGGATGGCGGTCGTGACGGCGGGAGAACCCACTTCCACCTATTATTACGTCAACTGCGACGAGAAGGATGACGTCAACGGCGACGACAAGAACGGCGGGAACGGCCGTCCGCTCTTCCCCTTTAAAGAGTGGTCGGAAACGCAGAGCAAATGGGTCATTTTCGGCACGGAAGACGGCGGCTTCGTGAACAACAGCGGGATCGACCGCACCGTGATGTACTTTATCGGAGAAGACGGGGAACCGCTGTTCCCGACGGGCGTCCTGTACAGAAACGAGCAGGACCGCCGCGTCTTTTCCTGCTATAAGCCCCCGTATTTCAGCAGCATCGAGTCCATCGGCTCCTATTATTTCGATCACGGGCTCATCCGCGTCCGGAAGCAGATCATCGACTTCTGGCGGTACTTCCTCCGTCTGAGCTATACGGGATCGCAGATCAAGGTCATGGACGAATACGACACCCTGATCCGCGCGGACGGCACCGAATTCGAGCTTCCCGTCGGCTTCAAGCTGGAGGGATACTCCGAGGGACGGCTGCTGCTCTCGCGGGACGGGAAATACGGCGTCCAGTCCGTCACCGGCGAATGGATCGCGCAGCCCATCTATGCGGACGGGGGTCCCTTTATCGGGGGCCTCGCGCCGCTGAAAACCGAGGACGGCCGCTGGGGCGTCATCGACACGGAAGGCAACATCGTGCTGCCCTTCACCTACGACGCGATCTCCCAGGTTTCCTCCGGTCTCATCGCCTGCTGGCGGGAAGAGAACGGCTGGAGCATTCTGAAGATCATGGAATAATCACGAATACAGCAAAGGAAAACGCCATGGCTCTTTTCGGAAGAAAAAACGCGAATAAGAACAACGATTCCCCGAAGGGGGAGAATAAACAGGACCCGGCGCAGAAGGACAAACGGATCGCCGGAAACGAACCGGAACCTGCAGAAGGGTCCGCGCCGCCCCCGTCCGCACCGGCACCCGCCGCGGAACCTCAGCCCGAAGAAAAGCCGCAGGAGCCTCAGGAAACGCAGCAGCCCCAGCCGGACCGTCCCGCTCCGGAGCCCTTTCTCCCGCTGAACGGCGTTACGGCCCAGTCCTCTCCCGCGCCGTCCGCCGGAGGGCCTTCCCGCTATCACACGCCGGAGGGCTTTGATTTCAACCGGTATTTTCTCGCGGAGCGGCGCATCACGCTTGAAAACGTAAGCTACGAATCCCAGCGCGCCATGTCGAAGCAGCTCCATCTCAATATCCGCGACACGATCGTCGCGCAGCTGCTCCCCGGCGGCGTGAAGGTCACCTACAACCGCACGCTCTCCTTCGAGCCGGAAGGGCCCTTCGTCCTTTCCGTGTCGTTCTCCGTCATGCTGGTGTTCAATCCCGGCACGCGCGGGGAGATCGACTGGAAGACCATCGACGTGGCGGAGGAATTCAAAAAGAACTGTCCCGGGCTCGTGTCCGCCATGAACGCAAAGATCGGCCTTCTGGTCGCGGAAATCACAAACGCAAACGGAACGCCCATTTTCCCGCCGATCGTGCGGTAACGCCCGCGGCGAAGGATTCAGATGAAAAAGAAAGAAACCTACAACAACCAATCCATCACCGCCCTGAAAGGTCCGGACCGCGTCCGGAAGCGCCCGGCGGTCATCTTCGGCTCGGACGGGCTGGAAGGCGCGGAGCATTCGGTCTTCGAGATCCTGTCTAATTCGGTGGACGAAGCGCGCGAAGGCTTCGGCAGCGTCATCCGCATCACCGCCTTCGCGGACAAAAGTGTCGAAATCGAAGACTTCGGGCGGGGCGTTCCCCTCGGCTGGAACGAAGGGGAGGGTCGCTGGAACTGGGAGCTGGTCTACTGCGAGCTCTACGCGGGCGGCAAGTACGACAACAACTCCGGGGACGCAGCCTACGAATATTCCCTCGGACTGAACGGGCTCGGAGCCTGCGCCACGCAGTACGCGTCGGAATACTACGAGGTCTCCTCCTACGACGGGACGAACGTGTCCTCCATCTCCTTCCGGAAGGGGGAGCCCGTTTCGGACCTGACGGTGGAGCCCCTGACGAAAAAAAACCGCCGCACCGGCACCGTTCAGCGCTGGCGGCCCGATCTCGACGTCTTCACCTCGATCGACATCCCGCGGGAATATTATGAGGACATGCTGAAACGGCAGGCCGTCGTGAACGCCGGGATCCGCTTCGTCTTCAACTGGGAGCTTCCCGACGGCTCCTTCGACACGGAGGAGTTTTTCTACGAGAACGGGATCACCGACTATATCGCCGAACTCGCCGGAGACACTGCCGAGACGAAGATCGCCTGCTTCCACCTCGAAACGAAGGGCCGTGACCGCGCGGACCTGAACGACTACAAGCTGGCGGCGGACGTCGCGTGGTGTGCGTCGAAGACGGTGCACGTGATCGAGCACTATCACAACTCCTCCTTCCTGGAGCACGGCGGATCCCCCGACAAGGCGGTCCGGCTCTCCTTCGTCTCCGCGGTGGACAAGAGGCTCAAGGCAACGGGAAAATACAACAAGAACGAATCGAAGATCACCTTCCCCGACATCGAGGACTGCCTGATCCTCGTGACGAACAGCTTTTCCACCCGTCCGTCCTACGCAAACCAGACGAAGAAGGCCATCACCAACACGTTCATCGCGGACGCCATGAACGAGTTTTTAAAAAATCAGCTTGAGTATTTCTTCGCGGAAAACCCCGCCGACGCGGACCGCTTCTGCAATCAGGTGCTGGTGAACAAACGGTCCCGCGAACAGGCGGAAAGCACGCGGCTGGATCTGAAGAAAAAGCTGGCGTCGAACATGGACGTCGCCCACCGGGTCGAGAAATTCGTCGCCTGCCGTTCGAAGGACCCGGAGCTGCGCGAGGTCTACATCGTGGAGGGCGACTCCGCCATGACCTCCTGCAAGCTGGCGCGGAACGCGGAGTTTCAGGCCATCATCCCGGTCCGCGGGAAGACGCTGAACTGCATGAAGGCCTCCTACGACCGCATTTTCAAGAGCGACATCATTCTGGACCTGCTGCGGGTCATCGGCTGCGGCGTGGAGATCCAGTCCAGAAAGAAGAGCGACATGGCGGCGTTCGATCTGGCGAACCTCCGCTGGTCGAAGATCATCATCTGCACCGATGCGGACGAGGACGGCTTCCAGATCCGCACGCTTCTTCTGACGCTGTTCTACCGTCTGCTTCCGACGCTGCTGAAAGAGGGCAGGGTCTATATCGCGGAGTCCCCGCTGTATGAGATCAAGGTCCCGGGCCGCGACTCGGAGTACGCGTACAGCGAGCCGGAAAAAGCGAAGATCATCGCACGTCTGGAGCAGGAAAAGAAGAAATACACGCTCCAGCGCTCCAAAGGTCTGGGCGAGAACAGCGCGGAAATGATGGCGAAGACCACCATGAATCCGGCATCCCGCCGTCTGATCCGCGTCACGCCGTCCGACGCGGCAGCGACCGCCCGGATGTTCGACCTCATGCTCGGCGACGACCTGCCCGGCCGCAAGCGCTATATCGCGGAGCACGGCGCGGAGTTTTTGCAGGTCGCGGACATCTGACGCGCCGCGGCGAAAAAAAGATCTTCATAATCAAAACACCGTAAAGGAGAATTCCCATGGCACTGAAATCCTCCCTCACGCTGCACCCGTCGTTCACCGTCGGCGAGGTCGATCCGCGGATCTTCGGGTCCTTCATCGAGCACCTCGGACGCGCGGTCTATCACGGCATCTATGAGCCTTCCCATCCCACCGCCGACGGAGAAGGGTTCCGCGGCGACGTCATCGAGCTGGTGAAGAAGCTCGGCGTGCCGATCGTGCGCTATCCGGGCGGGAATTTCGTTTCCGGATACCGCTGGGAAGACGGCATCGGCCCGAAGGACAAGAGACCGCGCCGGCCCGAACTGGCATGGGGCGTCACGGAGACCAACGAGGTCGGCATCGACGAATTCCAGTCGTGGTGCAGAAAAGCCGGATCCTCGGTCATGATGGCGGTCAACCTCGGCACGAGAGGCCCGGAGGAAGCCCGCAATCTGGTGGAATACTGCAATTTCAGGGGCGGGACTTACTATTCCGACCTGCGCCGCGCCAACGGCTTCGAGGAGCCCTTCGGCATCAAGGTCTGGTGCTTGGGCAACGAAATGGACGGCTCCTGGCAGATGGGGGCGAAGACCGCGACGGAATACGGACGCGTCGCCGCGGAGGCCGCCAAGCTGATGAAGTGGACCGATCCTGAAATCCAACTCGTCGTATGCGGATCGTCCGGGTCCGGCATGTGCGGCGACTGGGAGGCGGAGGTCCTGAAGCACACCTACGAGCATGTGGACTTCATTTCCCTGCACTCCTACTACGGCAATCCCGCGAACGACACTCCGTCCTTCCTCGCCTCGTCGATGGACATGGACCGCTTCATCCGGACGGTATGCGCCATCGCGGACTATGTCAAGCACGTCAAGCGCTCGAAGAAGACCATGTATCTCTCCTTCGACGAGTGGAACGTCTGGTTCCACAGCCACGGCGCGCCGTTTGAAAAGTGGTCCGTCGCGCCGCATCAGCTGGAAGACGTGTACACCTTCGAAGACGCGCTCGTCGTGGGATGCCTGCTCATGACGCTGCTGAAGCACTGCGACCGGGTGAAGATGGCGTGCCTCGCGCAGCTGGTGAACGTCATCGCGCCGATCATGACCGAAAACACGGAGGACGGCGGACGCGCGTGGGCGCAGACGATCTTCTATCCGTTCATGCACTGCTCGGCCTTCGGACGCGGTACCGTTCTCGACGGGCGCGCCGACTGCCCGACCTATGATGCGAAGACCGCGAAGGGCGTGCCCTATCTCGAGTCCTGCGCCGTTTGGCACGAAGAGGAAAAGGAGATCGACATTTTCGCCGTGAACCGTTCCCTCGAAGAGGACATGGAGTTCACCGCCGATCTCTCCGCGTTCCGCGCGGACACGGTGATCGAGCACATCACCATGACGAACGCCGATCTGAAAGCGGTCAACACAGCCGACGCGCCGGACGCCGTGATCCCCGAAGCGAACGGGGACGCCGCAGTCCGCTCGGACGGGACGCTGACCGCCGTACTCGGCCGCCGCAGCTGGAACGTCATACGGGTAAAACTGGCGTAAAAAGAAGAAAGGGCGGAGCCTGAGGGGACGAAGGCTCCGCCCTTTCTATGATGTCCCTGCGGGACGGCAGGCGTTCAAGTTTCGCTGCGCTTTGTCATTCTGAGCGAAGCGAAGAATCCGCTTCCTTTTTTCGCTGTGCGCGGTGCACCGGGGAGGGCCCACTCATGGCCGACCGGTTTGCGAAGCAAACCAAGCCCTCCCCGGAGGTCCCTCGGCTATATGGTATATCGAACAGCTCGCCCCTTCAGTTAGAATCGATCGTTCAGCTAATAAGGTATCGCGCGGACTGGTAGAGTCAGCCGAAACATGCGAAAAAGTCCCTGCGGGACGTTTTTCGGTTCGCTCCGCGAACAGCGATCGAAACGCGCATATAAATGAACGCGCCGATGGACAGCGAAATAATCAACCGCATCATCGCGCATATACTCAGATTCAAACCCACATGCCGCTCGAACCATACGATCGAAAACCGTTTGGGTTGTACCAATAATGATCGGCTTTCTTCATTCAGAACAGGGCACGGAAAAGTTCTGCCCCCAACCCATATCTGCGCGTTTCGACTGCTGACCGGGAAATGTCAGCCGCCGCCGCGAGGCCAAAAAAGATCCCATCGGGATCTTTTTTGCATGTTTCAGCTGGCCGAACACAGTCCGCGCTTAAGCTCCGGAATGGTGAGGGGGTCTCGTGGGGAGCTGGTTTCGTAAACGAAA
>JAEEGF011109751.1_pt1 | contig 16588 bp, 10 predicted proteins | sample 9134171 | NCBI WGS metagenome assembly JAEEGF01 (sample SAMN16246542, study PRJNA631951) | gut metagenome | biome: gut microbiome; feature: rumen; material: AP-attached | host: Bos | place: Iran: Karaj | collected 2018-10
TCGACGGTGAAGGTGACGCCCTTGCCTTGTTTCTCGTTCTTCAGGTATTTCGTCCATTCGGCGGCGACGCTGCCGTTCAGTTCGTCTTCCGGGTCGGTCAGATAGGCCGTGACAAAATCCACGATATCCGGCACTTTAAGGGTGCAAACGGCGTCGTTCTTCGTCAGGTCCTTAAAGGGGTCTTGAGCCTTGGCGGCGTTGGGGAGGAAGGCCATCAGCATGAAGGCTGCAGCGGCCAACAAAACAGTGTGCTTTTTCATCTTATTGATTCTTTGAAAGTTGATTCTTTGTTCTCTCTGTCGTCATCATGAATTATGCAGCGCAAAAGTACTGAAATTTTGGAAACAACTCTACGGCTTCTCAAAACCCAATTTTTGGCGATTATTGATAAAACACAAATTGTCAACAGTTTATTACAAATTACTCAATATTTTTTCTTTATGGAAATCGGTGATTATTGAAGGCAATTCGAGTCAACAACATAGACAACCTCATAGACAACCGCCAGACATTGTTTTTACAACATATTGACATACAATTGTTTACTATTACATATCTTTGTAGGATGATAGACAAACCCTCTGAGGGTCTTGACAAATCGTTTTTCGGTTTGAGAAATGTCATAATTTTGCGAGGTGAACAAAAAAAGAAGCCATGAAGAAGATATTCACAATCGCATTATTGGGTCTTGCGACAATTGCCTTTGCCCAAAACAAATCTTTTGATTTTGCAGCTGTCTGTGAATCAGGACAGATTTTGTATTACAACATCTTGAACGATAACGAAGTGTGCGTCACCTTTCCTGGCTATCCTGGATGGAATGGCTTTACCAAACCTTCTGGCGATTTAATTATTCCAGATACAGTAACCTATGGGTTATTTGGGAACACTTACGCTGTTACTTCCATTTCAGCAAGCGCTTTTTATGAATGCACAGAACTGACTTCGGTTGTAATCCCAAATACGGTGTCTTCGATTGGAGAATATGCCTTTTACAATTGTTCTGCATTGGAATCAGCCGTTCTGCCCAACGGACTAACCAGTATTGAGACTTTAACATTCGCCAATTGCACGTCTTTGACTACTGTATCAGTTCCTGATTCATTAGTTTGCATAAAGAGCTTTGCGTTTTACGAATGTGTAAACCTTTCATCCTTTGCTTTTCCAAGCACGCTGGAGTCCATGGAGAGCGCGGCATTTTATCATTGCGAAAGTTTAAGTGGTGAATTGGCATTACCCCAGTCGTTACATAGTTTAGGTGAGGGGTGTTTTTCATACTGCTCAGGACTTGGCGGCGTTTTAACATTGCCTGATTCTCTAAATTATATCGAATCCTATAGTTTTACACATTGTACAGGCTTTACCGGTGTGGTTTTACCTTCGTGTTTATCATATATCAAATCAGAAGCCTTTAATGGATGTACGGGATTGTCAGGCAACCTCATAATACCTGACCATTGTTCTTTTATAGGAGAATATGCTTTCAATGGTTGTTCGGGGCTTTCAGGCGATCTAATCATACCCGACCAATGTACAAGTATCGGTGGCGCTGCCTTCGCCGACTGTGTACTCCTTTCATCAATAACTATTGGGGAATCCGTTAGAATAATTGGACCATCTGCTTTTTCAAATTGCATTGGATTGCAAAGTATTCATTGCAGCACCATTAATCCTCCTGCGTACAATTATTCTGGCACCCATTACTTTAATAATGTGCCGACCGACATACCTGTTTATGTCAATTGCCTAACGCTTGACCATTTCCAATCAGATCCCAATTGGGCCCAATTCACCAATATGCACGGGGAGTTCATCGGCACACCGGAAATAACGGTAAGCGTCAACAATCCAGACTTTGGAGTTGCCGAAATTATCTCAGTGCCATCAGATTGCGACATCCTAACGGCAACAGTAAGGGCAATCCCATACGAAGGCCATCATTTCGGTTGTTGGAAAAGAGGCCAGGCTATCGCTTCCTACAATCCCGAATACACCTTCACACTCAACCATGATTATGATTTAACCGCTTACTTTGATGTCACTTATGTCATGAGTGATTCTATAGGTTACCCTGACCAAGTCATTGGCAGAAGTTATGATAATTCCGGCCAAATCACCCATGAATATCCTTCCGAATTCATCTACGACCAAGATGGAAAACTAACCAACTTCAGCTTCCCCTCACACCTTTATACCACCTTTAATTTCTTTGAGTATCCCACCATGCCCAACTCCATCTTAACCGAATATGGCGGTCACCCATACACCTACGACCGATATGACTATGTCTATGTGAGTAACCATTTAATACATTCTTCTGCCTATAATAGTCTTGATGACATTTGGGCATATTTCGATTATTACTATGATGCCAACTGGCACATGACAAAAAAAGAAAAAACGGTAACAGATTACTATTACAATGTATTAAATACTTATCAGTACGAAGACAACTTCAGAACCGTCATAGACTCGTGTTTCTACGGATACGAATCCCTGCCTTTGAGAACCGTAACAACGAGCCATTACGACGAACGACAAAGAATACTAAATGCCCAAGCCGACTCCTTTAACAATAATGGTGAAATCACGTCCCGCTTACTGCAAACCTATGTATACACTCCAAACAACAAGACTGACAGCATCATCAGCCAAACTCTCACCGATGGAGAATGGGTTAATACAAGTTACACTCATTATGTTTACGATGACATGAAACGGGTTGTGGAATACCAAACAGGCTCATGGTCGGCCGAAGAGGCCTGTTGGAACATCTCTAAAAAGACCACCTATGATTTCGATGACGAAGAACAAAAACTTATCGTTTCGTTCTTCAAAATGAATGGAGACGAATGGGAGCGGGATTGTTTTACCGACCAAACCATTTTTTATGACCCAGAATTGATTGAATGGCAAAAAGCTATTTCATACTACAACAATTATTATTTACAAACTAACCAATTGGAAATCAACCTGCATTATGTCACTGTAGAAGCCTCTTTCCCAAGGCAGTCGGAATGGTACTACGAAATCGAATGGGAGAACGGTGACATCACCTACCAGCACTTGGAATATGCCTCCGACACCACCATTAATACTACGCGTCCCAAGGTCATCGTGCGCAGCAACACCCACTACGACCGCGATGAACCCACTATAGTAACCCATGAATACATCTACGAGGAAGGTAATATCGTGTATTGGTGGAACAAAGACTTGGAAGAGTTCACCACGCTTTACGACTATAACGCAGAACCTGGCGACGAATGGGAAATCAAGGTCGGGACGGAAAGCATCATTGTGCATGTGGATGACGTGGACATATTCGAATACGATGGTGAAACACACAAACGACTGTATATCAGCGATGCTGGCGATATCTTTAACGGGGAGATTGTCGTGGGCTTTGGCCACATGACCAGTTTCTTCCCCGAAAAACTAATGAACCAAGGCAGAGGCTTCCGCGTGGACGGCCTGCGCTGCTACTGGGTAGAAGACGCCTTGCTCTATCATAACGGCGACGAGGACTGTGACGCCATCCATTCGGTATTGCAAGGCACAAATGAACCATCTGACAATGCGGCATTTGCGGTCTATCCCAACCCGACCAACGGCATCCTCGTTGTAGAGACGCGGCGTGCCACGTCTCTACCGACAACAACCTACCGCATCACCAACCTCATGGGACAAACCCTGCTACAAGGTACCCTCCAGAACGAGACGCAGCAAATCGACATCAGCAAATTGCCAGCAGGCATGTATTATATTAGCGTGAGAGGACAAACCATGAAATTCGTGGTGAAATAAATCATAAAAACCGACATTATGAAAAAGACATTTGCAATCTCATTATTAATGGCCTTGGTCATGAGCGGATTCGCACAGCAGCTCCACTATCATTTTTCCGAAGTTGTTGAATCAGGACAAACTTTGTACTTTCTGAAAAGAGACTATGCTCCACAAGAAGTATGGGTTACATATCCGTGTTTTCGGGATTACTATGCCAATGGAGACCACATAACCACATATTATTACGGGTTCGATAAACCAGCCGGAGACATGGTTATCCCTGCAACTATAACACACAATGACACGGTTTACACTGTAACCCGCATAGATTTCAGCGCTTTTTATGAGTGCAAAGATATCACTTCGGTCGTCTTTCCAAACACGTTAACTTTTATTGGTCAAAGGTCATTCCTTTCATGCAATGGTATTACCGGAGAAGTGGTGATCCCAAATTCAGTTACTATTATCGGAACCAATGCTTTTTCCTTTTGTCATGGAATTACTTCGGTAGTATTTGGCCATGCCTTACGTGAAATACGCGACTTAGCGTTTCATCAATGCTATGCTTTAGAACACATTTCCAGTCTTCCGGATTCTTTGACAAAATTAGGTGATGATGCATTCAACAGATGCCCAATCCGCGATTCGATCATCATCCCACCAGGAGTCGCAACCATAGGTGAGCATGCCTTCTATGGTTGCCGGATACCATCCGTTGTCATTTCAGAAGGAGTTACAACCATAAAAGGTGGAGCCTTCGCTGGCTGCCCATTAGGCGCACTTGATATACCTTCGTCTACCATTTCAATTAGTCAATCTTCATTTGACCGAACGCATTTGCAATCTATTACGGTAAATGAAGGCAATCCTGTCTATGATAGTCGCGATAATTGCAATGCCTTGATTGAAACTGAAACAAACACCCTGCTCTTTGGATGTAGAAACACCATCATTCCAAATGACATAGCTATAATTGGCCACATTGCATTTTGTTCAATTAACGAGTTAAACGCCATCTCCATTCCAAACTCTGTAGAACGATTGGAAACAAGTGCTTTCGCCGGTTGTAATTCCTTGACAACAATCACTTTACCACCAAACATCTCATATATTGGTGTTAGCGCATTGAATTGTTGTGGTTTGACTTCTGTCATAAGCAAGTCTTCCACTCCTCCAGTTGCAATCAATTCTCAATGGGAATATGGATATGATAATAGTTTCATGGGAGTAAACCGTGACATTCCCATTTATATTCCTGTTGGAACCATTGATGATTATTCAAACGCCCCAGGATGGGATTATTTCAATAACTTCATTGAATCTGAAATGAACCTCGAAGGCGAATGGTACTACGAAATCCAAAACTACGACGGAAGCATCACTTACCAACATCTGGAGTGTGTCGGCGACACGCTGTTCGACCGCGCAGGCAAACGCCCCAAGGTCATCGTGCGCAGCAACACCCACTACAATCGCAACGAGGTCACTGAAGTGACGCACGAATATGTGTACGAGGAAAACGGCATCGTCTATTGGTGGAACAAAGATCTGCAGGAGTTCACAACACTCTACGACCTCAACGCCAATGTAGGCGACGAATGGGAAATCAAGGTGGGGACCGAAAGCATCACCATGCATGTGGATGCCGAAGAAACGATTGTATATGAAGGCAGACAATTCCGTATGTTACACGTGAGCGACCCACAAGACCTTTTCAGCGGCGACATCGTGTGCGGCATCGGACACCTTTCCAGTTTCTTCCCCGAAAAACTGATGAGCCAAGGCAAAGGCTTTCGCGTGATGGGCTTGCGCTGTTATTGGGTCTACGGAAACCTGATTTTCAAGATGATCCGTGATGATTGCGACGCCATCTATGCCGAATGGCATAACGGCGTCGAGGAACCTACGGACAATGCGGCATTTGCGGTGTATCCCAACCCCACCAACGGCGTCCTATTTGTAGAGACGCGGCGTGCCACGTCTCTACCGACAACAACCTACAGCATCACCAACCTCATGGGACAAACCCTGCTGCAAGGCACCCTCCAAGGCGAGACCCAACAAATCAACATCAATCCATTGCCGACAGGCATGTATTATATTAGCGTGAACGGACAAACCATGAAATTCGTAAAACAGTGAAAACAAGATATTTAGCGGCGGTCCTTCTTGTGATGGCTTGTCTTTCGGCCTGCCAAAACAAGGCGCGTTGGCTTGCGGAGGCAGAGACATGCTTCCAGCAAGGTATAGAGCAACGCGCCGACAAACAAACGGAGGCCGCCGCCGAGTCGTTCAACCAAGCGCTGCTGGCCATCGAGCACTGCGACATGAACCAACCCGAGGTGCAACGGCTGAAAGGCAACATAGAGGACAACCTCGGCTTCTGCTACTGGAAGCATGAACTCTTTGAGGAGGCCCTGCCGCTCCACACCGACGCCGCCATCTTGGCTCGCGCCCTCAACGACTCCACCTTATTAATGAATGCGCTGCGCAACAGCGGCAGGGCATCGGCCTCATTGGGCGACCTCAACGCTGCCGAGCAGCACTACGAAGAAGCCCTTGCCATCGCCAAGGCCCTAAATGACAAGACCATGGAGGACGAAGTCCTGCTGGAATCAAGTCGTGATGTGCTGTTGGAAAAAGAATACTATGAGCAGGCAATAGAGCGCGTCAGCCAGGCCCTGGCCGATGGCGCCGATGGCGACGGCCAACTGACTCTAGGCCTCGCCTACTACTATCTGGAGCAGGACAGCCTCGCCATCGCCCACCTCACCAAAGCGACACAAAACGAGATGGCGGGCGTCCGCATGTCGGCCTACCAATGCCTGTATTTCATCCACCAGTTGGAAAGCGACTACCAGCAAGCCTTGGAATGCCACGAACGCTTCAACGAGAACATGATGGAGACCGACCAAACGCATCGCAGCGAACAGGTGCAGCGCATCAAGGCGGAATACGACCTACAGATGCAGAAAAACCAACTGCAATCGGAGCAGAAGCTGAAGAACCTATACCTTTATCTCATCCTCGGCGCCTTGTTGGTGGTTTTGGCAGTCACCTTGCTGCTCCTGCGACAGAAGACCTTGAGCGCCAAGCTAAAAGCCGAGGAGATGAAAAACCAACTGGAGTTGGAACTGAAGAAAAACAAGGTGTATGTCACCGCCCTCGCCCTCACCGAGCAAATCACCGCTTCCACCCTCGACTTCGACCTGAAAGAAAACGAATGGGACGACTTCGTGACACTTGTCGACAGGGTCTACGGCGACTTCACGAAACGCCTCATGGAGCAATATCCTGCCCTCACCAAGAGCGACCTACAAATCTGCTGCCTCACCAAACAAGGCTTCAGCAACCAGGTCATCTCCATCCTGATGAACCTGCAGACCAACTCCTACGCCCGCCGCAAATCGCGCATCAAGCAAGAAAAGATGAACGGTTTGGAGGATGAACGGAGTTTTGAAGAGATCATCAACGAAATATAAATGAATTAAAACCAAATACCATGAAAATGATTACCCATTAAGATTGAGTATTTTTCTATCTTTGCAGGGATAACAAACAAAAACCTACCTCCATGAAAAAGTTATTAGTAATCTTTATGTTTGTGCTAACTTGTTCTTTTTACAAAACTAGTTATGCTCAACATTATACCTTTATTCAAAGTTTTGATCCCGAAAGTGCCTATTACCAAGGACTGCAGAACCACTCTGGTTCATATTATCGGTTGGATACATTGTATTGGGATTACTGGTATGACGAAGAGCATTATCAAGGAGTGTTACATTATCAATACACCTTTTCATATTATCCAAATGGAAAAATCCATCAAATCTACTGGGGTGGCGGCAGCCGATATACCTATGAATATGATGAACAGGATAGAATGTCTTCGTATGTGTACGAGCAGCATTGGTCTGATGGGCATTGGCAGTTCTATGAAAAGTATGATTTCACGTATGACGACATGGATAGAGTTATTGTAAATCATTGCACTTCGTGGCAAGGAGCAGGATACCCAGAAGGCCATGATGAATACCGCTACGAGTACGATGATGAAGGACACCTCGTTAGTAAAGCGCTTTATTTTTGCGATCTCAACAAGTATTACGATCGTTGGCAATATACCTACGAAGACGACAAAATGGTTTCCAAATGTTACCAAAGATGGTTTACTACTACTGATTGGCAGAATTATGATTTGTACACTTACTCATACGATGGAAATCGAATTTCCAATGTTTTGCATCAGAAATGCAATTTCGGTTCCGCAGAATGGTACAATTACGAGAATATGGTTTATGAATATGATGATTCTGGCACGACTACTGTAATTACCACTCAAACATGGGATGATGATTGGAAAAACAGCAGCCGAACAACAAAAACCCATAATGAAAGCGGAATCCTTATTCGGGAGTTATACCAAGTATGGCAAAACGAGACATGGGTTGATAAACAACTGAGTGAGTATACCCTTGACGAATCTGGAAATTGTATCGAAGGAAAATGGAAAAGCAATGTCAATGGTGAATGGGTTGATAGTCAAGGCAATCGCACCATGCTCGTTCAGTTTAACAATGGAGAATCCATCTTGTCCGACCCTGTCATTAACTATCGGGCCAAGTACTCACACCATATCGCTGGATCAAGTATTGATGAAACCAAGGAGGACTATTATTTAGTCTATCCCAATCCGGCAAACAACATCCTGTTTGTAGAGACGCAGCGCGCCCCGGCTCTATCGGGCCCAACCTACCGCATCAACAACCTAATGGGACAAACCCTTTTGCAAGGCACAATCAATGCTGATACCCAACGGATTCATATCGAAAAACTATCTGCGGGGCTATATTTCATCACCATAGGCAAGGTGACACAAAAGTTCGAGGTTAGATAAAGAAAAGGAGCCGTCAATTGGCGGCTCCTTTTCTTTCACCTTATGACCTTAAGCCCAAGGATCCTGGCTGGCCGGCTTTCTGATGCCTACCAAGATGGCTTGGTCCCACAGGTACCATTCTCCCGTGGAGGGCTTCAGGCGCAACGTGATCTGACGGGGCGAGTCGGCACCGCCGCTACGGATATCGAGACGCTTATAGCCTTCTTCGGCGATAGGGGCCGCACTGTCGCTGAATTCAAGGACATAGGGCACGTCGGGCGTGTAGTTGTTGGCCGGCGTGGCGCCCTTGAAATACGACTTCACCAAATAGTCGCCGTTGTCCATGAAACGGTCTCTGATGAATTGTTTCTCATAGTTCGACAAGGGACGCGGACCCCTCAGGAAGTCCAACATACGGTAGCATTCCTCACGATTGGTCGTGTACACAGTCAAAGCGGCCACGGCCAATGCCGCGGTGCCTTCGGGGGTCTTCAAGTCGGCCTGCGGGAGGGCCTGCAATTCTTCCAAGGTTTTCGGGAGTTCATTCCATGTGATCTTGTAACTCATAGCTTTTTCGTTTTATTAGTTTAGACTTGATATTTGTTGTTTTATCTTACGTTCGACTTCAAACGCTCGGCAATCTGTCTCTTCAGGTCGAAGTACATCTGCTCCGTGTCGTTGCGTTTGTTGGGCTTGTAGAGGTTGGGGTATTTGCAGCCTTCGAGCTTGTATTCCAGGTTGTTCAAGGGACCCGAGATCTTCAGTCCGAGGCGCACGGGCAGCGGCGACTGCGTCACCGAAAGGTGATATTCGCCGTTCTTGTCGAGCTTCATACGACCATCCACAATCACTTTGTATTTCCCGATGGCAATCTGCGAAGGCCACAGGTCGATTTCGTCCTTATAGGCGGTGAGCTGCACGTCGAGGCTGTCGACACGATAGGAGCCGTTGGTGCTGATGTCCAGCATGTCGGTAATCTTCGTGAAGGTGAATTTGTCGTTCACCGTCAAGTTCTTGCCTTCGATGTCGGCAGCGGCACGCAGGGTGGATATCTTGGGCTGGTATTTTGATGTGAGGCTGGCCTCGGCCCCGATGTGGAACTCGGCCTGGCCGTCGAAGGTCTTCAGCATGGGCACCAAGGTGTCGATGTAAGGAATCATCGTCAGCAGGTCGTTGATCTGCACCCGCAGAAGGTGGAAGTCCATAGCGAGGAGGAGATTGTTCTTGCGCGGCGACTGGTAGAGTGCCGTCAGCTGCATCTCAGCGGCCTTGTTGGTGAAGCCGATCTCACGCAAGATGAGCGTGCCGTCTTTCACCGTCATCGTGCCGTTGAGGTTGTTCAGGTCGAAGTTGTCGTACAAGGCCTTCTTCGTATTGAGGACGAAGTTGAAGTCGATGCCCTCGGGCACCATGAAGGGGTCGCCTTCCTCCTCCCCTTTGTTTGTCGAGGCCCCTGAGCCTTCGGTTCCTGAGCTTGTCGAAGGAGTCGAAGGGCCGATCGTATCTGTCCGTCCCAGCCCACTAGTCAAATCCAAAATCTCATTGATGTCGACATAATTCGACGTGAGTTGCATCTCGCCCTTCATCAGGTTCTTGTGGTCCTCGATCCATTCCTTGATGCCGACGACGCTGCCTTGCAGGCTCATGTCGGACTTGCCGATGCGGAAGGTGCTCTTCTTGAAGTCGAGTTCATGCGAGTTGAACAGGAAGTCGATATTGCTGATCTTGATGTCTTCGGAGATGCCGTCCACCTGCACCACCGCGTTGCCCAAGGTGAAGTCGGCCGACGGGTTCCAACGGTTCAGGAAATCGGTCTTGTTCTTGTTTTCATCCACCGAGGCTTTCACCTTCAGGGTGGAGCTGTTGACGGCAAGGTCTTTGCCCATCTTGGCCACGACGTCTTTACCGTCGAGACTGATGCGGGCTTTGAGGCGCGTCGCTTTTTTGTCGGGCGTGGTCACCAAGGTGAGAGCGGGCGCGTCGATATGGGCTGTGACGTCATCGTAAACCACATCTAGCTTGCTGAAGTTCAATGCGGCATCGACGAGCATCTTCTCTATCCCGCCTTTGAAGTTGTCGGCCGACAACTTGATGTCGGGGTTCTTCAAATCAGCCTGAACGCCTTTCCCTGCCTTGACTTGCAGCGTCTGGGAGGCCAAGGTGACATAGGCGCCCTTGCGGTCCTTTCCTTTGGCCGAGGCCGGCAGCGTCAAGCCGACATTGAGCAAGGGCGAGGCCACATGAAGGGTGTCCATATCGAAAGCGAAGTCCTTTATTTTCAAAGTGCCGTTGGCCTTCAGGCGGTTGAGGTTGTAGTCGTCCAGCGACTTCATCAGCTGCTCCACGGTGAAGTTGGTGGTCAGGTTGAGGTCGGTGCGGCCGTTGAGTTTCATCTTCTTGGGCAGGAAGCTCTTGAGGTCGGTCAGCGGCACGTCGCCTTTCACTTTGAGTTTCAGACCGATGTCGCCCAAGAGGTCGTCGACCACGCCATCGGCGGTGAAGCTGCTGCGGTTGAATTTGGCACTCACACCGTTGATGGTCAAGTAGTTGGTATCGGAATTGAGGTCCAGATTCAGGAGGCAGTCCAAGTTGACCTCGGTGAAGGGATAGGGCAGCTCTTTCACGTTGACACTCAGGTTGTCGGTCAGCACCCTTGCCGAAATCAACGGCATGAGGCTGTCGTTGAGGGTGCCTTTCACCTTGACGTCAGAGAGGGTCGCCTTGCCCTTGTATTCGATGCTGCTCAGCTGCTGCTGCACCTTCTCGGGCAGGTAGGTCAGCACGTCTTCGACGACCAAAGGATTGGTCTGCAAAGCCAGATCCAGGTTGACATCGCTGTTTTCTGCTATCGCCACATCGCCCTCCACATCGAAGAGGTAACGGTTCAGCCCGATTTGTGCCTTGTCGAGATGGCCTTTCATGTCCTTCAGGCTGAACTGAACTGGCAGGTTGAGACTCAAGGTGTCGTTCTTGAGATAAGGCTCGTTGAGGTTGAGGCTGATGTCGGGCGTGGCCAGTTTCACCACACCTTCGATCTTGTCCATGTTGGCGATGTCGCCGTCGAAATCAAGGTCCAACGACTTGGTTGCCAACTGTATGGCCTTCATCTTCAGGCTCAGGTCGGCGGCATCCAAGGTTAGGTCGGCATCGATGTCCTTCTCATTCATCTTTCCTTTCAGGTCCAGGTTGAGACCTTGGGTCTGCGCTGTCATCTGACTGCGGTCGTCGGTATAAACCAACGCCGTATTCTTCAGCTTTACCTCTTCAATATCAACGAGATAATCGAAGGTGCTGGTCGTGTCGCCCGATTCTTGGGTCTTAAAGACATCGAAGTTGTTATTCCCGATGGTGTCGGTATACAGGTTGACAAAAGCATCTTCGAGGATGCACTTTCTGACGACGATCTCCTTCTCTTTCAGCAGTTTCTTGAGGTCGAGCACCACGGTGAGGTCGTCGATGTTGGCCAGTGTGTCGGACGGCGAACCCGCCATCGGGTTGATGAGGGCCACATGCTCGATGTCGATACCCACGTTGGGGAAGGTCTTGAACAGGGTGAGGTCGGCCTTGCCCAACTCCATCTCGCAGTTGACGAACTCAGGGGCGTATTTCTTGACCTGTTTCGTCAGCCATCCCGACGAGGTGACCAAAAGGGAGGCCACGACCGCCACGACAAGCACCAAGCCCACGAGGGAGCCCACGACGATGCCGGTGATTTTCAGTGCCTTTTTCATATTCCTAATCGGCCCCTGAGCCTGCGGTTGCTGAGCGCAGCCGAGGCATCGAAGGGCCTTTGCGTTTATTCAACCTTTGAGTAATAATGCAGCACCCCATAGTCATCTTTATAGACCAAATTGTTGGAAGTGAGCAGGGTGATCGTATACAATTTCGGGACCATCACGAAGGCACCCACATGCTCGTGCTTGAGCGTAGCACCTGTCACGGACCAGTTGAAGAGCTGGGCCTCGTCCTCCGTCACATCATCGCTCACATCCCACGTGGTGCCATTCACATGCACCGTGTCGCCATTCGGCAGGACACGCTCGATCAGCGAGTCATAATAACGCTCGTAGACCGTGCCTTCTTGCCATTTACCATATAGCATGGAGGCATCATAATTGATCTCCACCGGTTTTTTATGGCAAGCACCCAAGCTCATTACGACGAACAAAAACAGGATGATATGGAGTAGCTTTTTCATTGGTTTGTCGTTCTTTTACCCTTTTAATTGTTCTTTTATCTCATTGTTCGACAGGGCTTTCTCGATAGCCAGCTCATGGTCGAAAGCCAGTTGCGGCAGTTGGTCCAACGCGAACCACTGCGCCTTGGCTGCATCGTCGCTGCCCACCGCCTGCTGACCCGTCTCGTCGAAGCCCCAATAGGCGATGCTGATGGTGCGATGACGTGGGTCGCGGTAGGGCGCGCCGAAGGCATAGAGCTGGTGCAAGCGGATGCCCGTCAGTCCCGTCTCCTCCTGCAATTCCCGTGCCGCACAGGTCTCCAAGTCCTCGTCCATCTCCAAAAAACCGCCCGGCAAAGCCCAGCAACCTTTGAAAGGCTCGTTGGCACGCTCGATGAGGAGGATGCTCCATTTAGAATCTATCTTTTTGAATATCAAGCAATCTGTCGTCACACAAGGACGGGGATAATCATAGGTGTAAGTCATAGCGAACTTATTTTTCGGCAAAAATAACAATCTTTTTCTATTTTTGCGAAAAAATCAGGCTCAGACACGCCAAATGGGCTTCCCTGAACCTATCGAAGGACCTATTGTTATGCAAAACCTCAACCTCGCCTATATCCAAGCCGACCTGAGATGGGAGGACAAAGCCGCCAACCTGGAGCATTTCGGCCAACTGCTGCAACAAGTGCAGCCCGGCACCGACCTCATCCTCCTGCCCGAGACCTTCACAACGGCTTTCCCCGTCGACCCAAAAAAGTTCGCCGAGACGGAAGACGGCCCCACGATGCAATGGCTATGTGAACAAGCTAGAGCCAAAAACGCCGTCGTCTGCGCCACCTTCCCCATCGAAAAGGACGGTCACTACTACAACAGCCTCGTGTGGATGCGCCCCGACGGCACCTACGAGCTCTATTTCAAACGCCACACCTTCACTATGGGCGGCGAGGACAAGCTGGTGGAACGCGGTGAACGTCAGCTGGTTGTGGAACTCAACGGCTGGCGCATCAAGCCGATGGTGTGCTACGACATCCGCTTCCCCGTGTGGGCGCGCAACCGTTACAAAGACGGACAATACGAATACGACCTGGCCTTCTATCTCGCCAACTTCCCCGACTCGAGGATGGTGGTGTGGCGCACGCTCCTCGTGGCCCGCGCCATCGAAAACCAAGCCTATTGGATGGGGGTGAACCGTGTGGGCACCGACGACTACGGCCTGCATTACAGCGGCGAGTCGCAGGTGATCAACGCCCGCGGCGAAATCATCTCCAAGGCCGAGCCTTACCAAGAGGCGGTGCTGCACTGCACCTTGGACGGCGAAATGCTGCAACGATTTAGGCAGAAATTCCCCTTAGGCCCGGATTGGGATTCGTTTACCATAATTCCATAAACACGTCAAAAAAGAACAGGGCAGACACGCGGGTCTGCCCCTACTTTCAACTCTAAACTCCCAACTGACTCTAAACTATCAACTCTAAACTCTAAACTGAAAAAATGCTCTCTGTTTTCTCCGACGAATACTATATGAAACAGGCCTACCAAGAGGCCCAGAAGGCCCTTGAGGCCGACGAGATCCCCATCGGGGCCGTGGTGGTGTGCAACAACAAGATCATCGCCCGCGCCCACAACCAGACCGAGACCCTCAACGACGTGACCGCCCATGCCGAGATGCTGGCCATCACCGCCGCCGCCAACGCCTTGGGTGCCAAATATTTGGATGAATGCACGCTGTATGTCACCCTCGAGCCCTGCCCCATGTGCGCCGGAGCCCTCTGCCACTCCCATATCGGCAAGGTGGTCTGGGCCGCCGACGACCCCAAGAACGGCTTCTCGCGCTTCGGCAACATGCTGCACCCAAAGACAAAGACTGAAACGGGGGTGATGCAGGAGGAATGTTTGGAATTGTTGACGGGGTTTTTTAAGAAGAAACGTTAATCCTCGGAGATCTCACTCATCATGGCGCGATACGCCGAGAACACATTGGCGCGCGAGATGTAACCCAGATACTTCCCGCCTTGGATGACGGGGATGTTGTATTTGCCCGACTTCTGGAACTTGTACACGATCTCCTCCATCGGCTCCTCGGGGTGGATGACATAATCGGGAAGGACGGCAAAGTTCTGTATGGACTGGTCGTAATACGTCGCGTCGAAGAGGATGCCACGCACGTCATCAAACAACACATGGCCGCAGAAGAAGCCTTCCTTGTCGACGACAGGGAAGATATTGCGCTTCGAAGAGGCCACCAACGGTAACAGGTCGCGGAAGGTGGCATCGGGATGGACAGGGCTGAAGTTGGTTTCTATCAACTGGTTGATAGCCATCATATTGAGGATGCTCTTGTCCTTATTGTGCGTTACCTCCACGCCTTGCTCGGCGACAGCGTTGGTATAGATGGAGTGCTTGAAGAACAGCCTGTTGATGGCGTATGCCAAGGCCGACACGATCATCAGAGGCACAATAAGGGCATAACCGTTGGTGATTTCAGCAATGAGGAAGATGCCCGTCAGCGGAGCGTGGAGCATGCCTGCCACGAGACCACTCATGCCCACGAGGGCGAATTTGGCAGGGTCTAAATCTCCTATACCCAGATAGTTGACTAATGTGGCAAAGAACAATCCCGTGAACGCTCCTATGAACAACGCCGGGGCGAAGGTGCCGCCCACGCCGCCTGCACCGAAGGTGAAGGCCGTAGCGAAGGCTTTGAGCAAGATCATGCCCGCAAAGAGGAGGATGACCACCAGGTCGTAGTCCTTGAGCTGCGCAAACCACGCATTGCCGAACACGGGGCTATAGTCGCCGCGCAAGGCCGAGTTGATGGCCTCATAACCCTCGCCGTAAAGGGCTGGGAACAAGAAAATCAAGATGCCGAGGAAAGTGCCACCCACGAGGAATCGAACCCATGGCGATTTCACCTTCTTGAAACTCTTCTCGACGCTGAAGGTCACCTTGAGGAAATAGGCCGACACCAAGCCGGCGAAGACTCCCAAGCCAATGTAATACAACGCGTTGCTCGGGATGAAGCCCTCGGCGATGACGGCAGGATACTCCACCGTCTGGCCAAGAAACCAATAGGCCGTCAGGATGGCGACGAAGGAAGAGCAGATGATGGGCACCAAGGCATTGAGCGACAGGTCGATCATAAACACCTCGAGGGCAAACAAAATGCCTGTGATGGGTGCCTGGAAGATAGCGGCCAAGGCCGCAGCGCCACCCATGCCGATGAGCTGGATGGTGTGCTTGTAGTCGAGTTTCAAGGCCTGGGCGATGTTGGAACCGATGCTGCCACCCGTCGACACGCTGGGACCTTCCAATCCCACCGAGCCGCCGAAGCCGACCGTCAGGGCGCTGGTGACGATGCTCGACCAAGTGCTGCTCCGGCTCACCTTGCCTTTCTTTTTCGAGATGGCATACAGGATGCCCGGGATACCGTGGCCTACTTCTTTCTTCAGGACATACTTGCAGAACAAGATGGTCAGCAGGATACCGATGGCGGGGCAGATGAAATAAAGGATGTGGGAATAGTTGAACTGTGTGTTGATGACAAAGTCGCGGATGAAATGCGCCAGCTTCTTGATGATGACGGCGGCTGCGCCTGCGAGGAAACCCGTCGGGATGCTGAGTATCAGCATGAAACGACGGTCGCTCAAATGCGTCGTACGCCACGCGTTGAAGCGGTCGATCCATCCTTTGATCTTGTCTTTGACTTTGCCCACGGATTTGCTTTGTTTTCGGCCGCTAAAATA
>JAEEGF011739876.1_pt1 | contig 16588 bp, 12 predicted proteins | sample 9134171 | NCBI WGS metagenome assembly JAEEGF01 (sample SAMN16246542, study PRJNA631951) | gut metagenome | biome: gut microbiome; feature: rumen; material: AP-attached | host: Bos | place: Iran: Karaj | collected 2018-10
ACGGCCGGTCCGAAGGAGGTGCGCGCCTGGACGTTCCGCCGCGGCTGGAAGGCGCCGCAGTGCGCGGGCGTGATCCACACCGACTTCGAGAAGGGCTTCATCCGCGCGCAGGTGATCTCGTTCGACGACTATGTGAAGCACAACGGCGAGGCGGGCGCTCGCGCCGCCGGCGCGCTGCGTCCCGAAGGCAAGGAGTACGAGATGCAGGACGGCGACGTGGTTGAGTTCATGTTCAACAAGTAAAGGCGCGCCAGAATGTCAGCAGTCGCCTCATCCACGAACGGTGTCTCCTTCGCCGAGTTTGCGTCCTGGACAGGCGCGAAATGCGAAGGACCTCTTCCCGAATCTTTCTCGCGCGTCACGTTCGACTCGCGCCTAGTTGCGCCTGGCTGCCTCTACATGGCGTTTCCCGGCGCCACGCGCGACGGGCACGAATTCGTGGCGCAGGCGCTTGAGAAGGGCGCCGCGGCGGCGCTCGTGCGCAACGACTGGCAGGGCGCACAGTCCGGAATGCCGCTCGTGCGCGTTGACGATCCGCGCGCTGCAATGACGTTGGCGGCGCGTGCGTGGCGACGTTCGCTCAAGGCGACGGTCATAGGCGTGACTGGCTCGGCTGGTAAGACCACGGTGAAGGAGCTCACGGCCGCGTTCCTGCGCGCGGGTGGCCATCGCGTCCACGCGACCGAAGGCAACTACAACAACGACCTCGGCGTGCCGGTGACGCTTCTATGCGCGCCGCGCGACTCGGAGTTTCTCGTTGTCGAGATGGGGTCCAACCACCCTGGCGAGATACAGCATCTTGTGGACATCGCCCTGCCTGACGCAGGCGTGATATCTTCAATAGGCACCGCGCACATAGAGTTCTTCAAGACGCAGGACGGCATCGCCCAGGAGAAGGGCGCGCTCCTCGCGGGCCTAGGCAGATGCGACAGCGCGCACGTGGAGCCGTTCTCAGTTCTCGCGAGGGAGAACGCGCGCTATGAGAAGCTTTCGGCACTGAGCGCGGGCCGTGTGGTCACGACGTCGCTTGACGAGCCATGCGCCGCCAGATTCTCCGAAGCGCTGAAGGTGCGTCTTCCCGGGCGGCACAACGTGCTGAACGCGCTTCTCGCGGCGGCATGCGCCGCGCAGTTCGGCGTGAGCGAAGAGACTTGCCTTGCGGCACTTGCGCATGTGCGCCTGCCGGGCGGACGCTGGCGCGTGGTGGAGCAGGGCGGCATTACCTGGATTGACGACACATACAACGCAAACCCCACCGCAATGGTTGCCGCTCTTGAGACGTTTGCCCAGATTCCGTGCGAAGGGCGCCGCATCGCCGTGCTGGGCGACATGTTCGAGCTTGGCGAGAAGGAGGCATTCTACCATTCTCAGGTTGGCGCGCGCGCGAAGGAGCTGCCGATCGAAGAGCTGGTGTTCGTGGGCGAGCGGGCGTGCGGACCGATGGCGGATGGTTATGGCGCGAAGTGCGTTCGCGCGGCGCACCTTGACGAAGCGCGCACGGCGCTTGATGAGATCGTCCGTCCGGGCGACATGGTGCTTCTCAAGGCGTCCAACAGCATGCATCTCGGCCGGCTCGTGCCAATGATTTCCGCAACACCAGAAGAAAAGGAGAACACAAAATGAAGAACCTCATAATCATGGCAATGTGCCTTGCCTCCACAACGCTCTTCGCGACGCAGTGCAAGGGCCTCACACAGAAGGGCGAGCGCTGCAAGCGCGAGGCCGATCCCGGCTCCGCCTACTGCATTGGCCATGCCGACCAGGCGAAGAAGGCTGATGCGGCAAAGAAGACCGAGGCGGCGCCTAAGGCTGATGCTGCAAAGAAGGCCGATGCAGCGAAGAAGGAGAAGGAAGCCAAGAAGACCGAGCCCGAAAACAAGGCTCCAGCCGATGCGAAGCTGAAGGATGACGGCACCTGCTGGGCGATCACCGAGGCAGGCACGCGCTGCAAGCACAAGAAGGACGGCGAAAGCGACTACTGCAAGCAGCATGCGCCTTCAAAGAAGCCTGCCAAGCCCTTCACGCAGTGCCGCGCGCTGACGTACGGCGGCAAGCAGTGCGAGCGCAAGCCCGTTGAGGGCGGCCGCTACTGCCCGCAGCACAACAAGTAAAGGCAGCCGTCAATTGACGGCGCGGAGAATGAGCCCCTTGAGGTAGAGGCCCTCGGGGAACGAGAGCGACACGGGGTGGTCGCCTGAAGCCTGGCGCGTTCGCGCGACGATCTGGAAGTCGCGCCTCGCGTCGAAGGCGGCCTCAGCGCATATCTTGTCGAAGAGGTCCGGCGTGACTGCGCCTGAGCATGAGAATGTGGCGAGGATGCCGTTGGGGCGAAGAAGCTTCATTGCGAGGAGGTTGATGTCCTTGTACCCGCGCGTCGCGCGCATTAGGCCGGCCTTCGTGTCGGCAAATTTCGGAGGATCGAGCACGATCATGTCGAACGAGCGGCCTTGGTCGCGGTAGAGGCGCAGCTGCTTGAACACGTCGGCCTCAACATAGTCGCACTTCGTGCCGCAGAGATGGTCGAGGTCGGTGTTGCGGCGTGCGAGGTCGAGGGCGGCGGAAGAAGCATCCACATGCGTCACGGAGAGCGCGCCTGCGGCGCGCGCGGCGAGGCCGAAGCCGCCGGTGTACGAGAAGCAGTTGAGCATGTCGGCGCCGTTCGCTAGCGAGCCGACAGCGGCGCGGGCGTCGCGCTGGTCGAGGTAGAAGCCGGTCTTGTGACCGCGGCGGACGTCCACGAGATACTTGATTGCGCCTTCCTGGATTGGAATCAGCTCTGGCGGCTCCTCGCCTGCGAGAAGGCCTACTTCGTTAGGCAGGTGTGCGTCTGCGACGGGAGAGGATGGACGCAGCCCCTCGCGCGTGCGGGAGTCGACGTCGCTGCGGTTGTACACTCCGCGGCAGCCGGGAACGAACTGGCGGATGGCGTCCACTATCGCGTTTTTCCAGAACTCCGCGCCTGCGGAGGCGAGCTGCAGCACCACGAAGCCGTCGTAGTAGTCGGCGATCACGCCGGGCAGGCCGTCGCTTTCTGCGTTGACGAGGCGGAAGGCGTTCGTCTCGCCGCGAACCCAGAAGTCGGCGCGGCGGCCTATGGAGGCGGCAACGAGGTTGGCGATGAAGGAGGCGTCAGGAACGGCGTCCGGAGAGAAGCTGAGCATGCGCACGCGTATCTGGCTTGCGGGGGAGTACGATCCGTATCCGATGGTGCGGCCTTTGGAGTCCTTGACCGCCACCGTCTCTCCCGATGCGGGGGTGCCAGTGACCTCGCGAACTGCCCCTGAGAATATCCAGGGGTGGTGGTGGATTGTGGAATAGTCGCGCTTTGGATTGAGTGTTATGCTGTTCATGGCGACGAATAGTATAGCATGAAAAATGGTTTCAGGGGTTTTCATCTGTGAAGAATTTTGGTAAAATGCAATTTCCATGTCAAAACAAGACTACAGTTTCTTTCCTCTGATGGAGGTGGCGAAATGATGTTCGCCGCCTCATCGCCGTCGGTGGAGGTGTCGGCCGTGGCCGTTTTCTGCGCGCTTTGCCTGCTGCTTTTCGTGGGCAATGCGGCGCGTGCGCGGCTCACCTTCCTGCAGAGGCTGTATCTTCCAAGCTCGGTGATCGGCGGGCTACTTGGGCTTCTGGTGGTTTCTCTCGCGGGCTCATTTCTTCCCGACGGGGTGAGGCCTGTCTTCGACGCGCATGTGAAGCTCGCGCGCGACGTGCCGGGGTTCCTCATCAACGTGATTTTCGCCACTCTCTTTCTCGGCAAGGCGCTGCCGCGCATGAAGACCGTCGTGCGACTCGCGTTTCCGCAGCTGTGCGTGGGGCAGATCATGGCGTGGGGACAGTATGTGGTGGGTCTTGGGCTCACTGGATTCGTCTTCAAGAAGCTGTTCTTCGGCGGTTCGCATGTGTCTGAGCTCTTCGGCAACCTGCTTGAGGTGGGATTCGAGGGCGGACATGGAACTGTCAGCGGACTCGAGGAGAGCTTCAAGACGTTCGGCTGGGCCGAGGGCACAGCCCTTGGATACACAATGGCAACGGCCGGCATGATCATCGGCATCGTGCTTGGCATGGCGATGGTGCAGTGGGCGTTCCGCAGGGGTATCGTCAAGGAGGTGGTGACCTTCGACGAACGCAAGGCGCACGAAAGAAGAGGCGTGCATCTGAAGAGACGCCGTCCCGACGCCGGCAAGCAGACCGTGATGTGCGACTCGATCGACTCTCTTGCCTGGCACATCGCCGTGGTGGGCCTTGCCGTTCTCATCGGCTTTGGAATGCTCAAGGGACTGCAGGCGGCCGAAGTTGCGCTCTTCCCCGAGGCGGAGACGCGCATTTTCAGGGGCTTCCCTCTCTTCCCGCTCTGCATGCTCGGCGGCGTGCTGCTGCAGTTCGTGACAAAGGCGGTGAGGAAGGATCTTCTGATCGACCGCGGTCAGATGGAGCGCATTTCCGGCGCCACGCTCGACTTCCTCGTGGTGTCCGCCGTTGCCACGATCCAGCTCAAGGTGGTTGCTGCCAACTGGCAGCCGCTCGTGATAACCATCGTGGCCGGCACGGCGTGGAGCGTGTGGGTGGTTATGCGCGTTGCGCCCCGCGTGTTCAGAACGGCGTGGTTCGAGCGCGCAATGGCCGAGTTCGGCCAGGCGACGGGAGTCACGGCCACTGGTCTAATGCTTCTTCGCACGGTCGATCCCGAGAACCGCACGCCCGCCGCGGTGAGCTTCGGCTACAAGCAGCTTCTACAGGAGCCTGTGATGAGCGGCATCTGGACGGCGCTTGCCTTCACGCTCGTCTTCAACATCGGCTGGTTCAAGGTGTGGCTGATATCGCTCTTCATGCTGCTCGTGTGGGGCGGCGTGGCGGTTTACATCAACCGCGTGAACGCGCGTTCGCACGCCGCGCATTAGAATGCGCACGCCTACTTGCGGTAGCGGTGGGTCGACTCGGCGCGGCGCATTTCCTCGCGCGCGCTTTCGGCCTTGAGGCGGCAGTACGCCTGCCAGCGTTCGCACGAGAGGGTGCCGTTCGCAAGTGCCGCCTTGACGGCGCAGCCCGGCTCGGTGTCGTGGCGGCAGTTGGAGAACCTGCATCCTGAGAATAGCGCCTCGACGTCGGCAAAGGCGTCTGATATTCCATCCTCCGCCTCCCACATTCCAATCTCGCGCATTCCAGGGGTGTCGATCACGAGCGCGCCGCAAGGGAGGCGCACGAGCTCGCGCTCGGTGGTGGTGTGGCGGCCTTTGGAGTCCCACTCGCGCACTTCGAGAGTTGGCATGAGATCATTGCCCGCAAGGGCGTTCACGAGCGACGATTTGCCGACGCCGGAGGAGCCGATGAAGGCGAGGGTGCGGCGCGGCTGCACGTATTGGGAGAGGTTTTCGAGTCCGAAACCCGTACGTACGGAGATGGCGTGCACAGGCGCGCCGCCGGAGTGCGCCGTTGCTTCGGAGACGAGGCGATCGCGCGTTTGGGCGTCCACAAGGTCGCATTTGGTGATGAGCACGGCCACCGGCGCTCCGGAGGAGCGTCCTAGCGAGAGGAAGCGCTCGATTCGGCGCACGTTGAAGTTCTGGTTGGCGGAGGTGAGGAAGAAGAGGACGTCGAAGTTCACGGCTATAGTCTGCGAGCGGCGTCCTTCGGAGCCTGCGGCCGCGCGCTCGAACTTCGAGCGCCTGGGAAGCGTGGCGAGTATGCGGCTTTCTCCGCTTGGGTTCCACTTGAGCGCCACGAAGTCGCCGGTTGTGGGCACCACGGCGTCGGGACGGCCGTGGAAGGCTGAGGCCTTCTTGCGGGCCGTACCCTCGCCTGCGTCGCATACGATGCGGTAGTAGTCGCCCCATGTGCCCAGCACGCGCGCGGCGCACGCGCCTGGGAAAGGCACTGGCGCGCCGTCGTAGCCGAAGTCTGCCACGGTGGCCCGCTTGGCTTCTTTCGTCGGATTTTCTTCAGAGTCGTTGCCCATGACGTCCATTATACCAAAAGGCAGGGTGAAACGGGAGATGCGAGCGCGGCGGTCAGAAGCTGAACTTCACCGCGACGTCCGCAGTGCCGTCGGCGCGCGCCGGAACGGTGAAGATCAGCTGGCGGCATCCAGGATTCGGAGAGTCCCACTTGTTGGGGCCCTGTCCGTCGCCAATGGTCCATTCGCCTTTCTGCGTGCCGCACTGGACGAGCGTGATTTCCTTGCCACGCTGTCGCAGCGTAACCCTGTCGCCGTCGACAGTTGGCGCTGCGCGAGTCATCATGGCCCAGCGGATGTTCGCTCCAGGCCTTGCGCCCGCGAAAGAGTCACGCAGCGTGTAGCTGCGCCCGTCGGCCGCCATCGTCCCGCGGCGCACCACGCTAGTTGCGTTCGCGTAGAGGCTTGACAGATCGAACACCACCTCCGACGCGCCGCCGCTGCGCTTCACCTCCATCACCTTTGCACTCCCTTTTACAAGCTGCTGGCATCCATCGATCATCGGCACGTTGTGCGCCCAGGTGCCGAGGCGGAATAGCTTCCAGCGGTCGGAGTTCTGCGCATTGCCCCACAGATTCATGCCCATGGACTCGATTTTATGGTACGGCTCGGCGCCAAGATCCACCGCCCAGCGCACGCCTTCGCTTTCGAGGACGAACGATCCGCCGTCCATGTGGCCGTGCGGACCCGACGGCGAGCCGCCTTTCATGCCGACGAAGAGAGCCTTCTCGTTGTCCCAGCTTGAACGCTGGATCGTGATCGGAACTGGTCCCTTGGCGTCCCACACGAGCGGCGCCTTCGGATTGATTCCTGCGGGCACGTCGCAGAGCCAGAAGAGCGCGTAGGGGAGCATTCTGTTGCCGCCGCGGTGCGGATTGATCTTGCGCTGGGCCACCGTGCGCCTGAAGGAGTCAAGTTCGAAGTAGGCGAGAATGTCGGGGCGGTTGAACCGTTTCGCGAACCACCATGGCGCGCAGCTCGCTCCTCGTCCAGCGCCGCCGTCCGCATAGTTGAAAGTCTCTCCGCTCGGGCCTGTCACGAGGTCTGGATACGCGCCTGTCTCCTTGAAGCCCGGCAGTGCGGCAAGGCCGAAGTCGCTGCCGAGCGTGCCCTCGAGAAGCGCCATCGCCACGACGTTGAACTCCGTGCCGTAGTGCCAGTATCCTGGGCCTTCCGGGTAGTTGCCGTTCGGGGCGAGAGCCTTCATGGAAAGTGGAAGCATGTTCACGCAGCGCTGCACGAAGAGGCTTGTCTCCTCGGGGTTCTCCTCGGCGAGGGCGAGCGCGCCCGCTAGAATTCCAGCGTGGCAGACCTGTCCCCAGTTGTTGTGCGCGCGCACCCACCAGCCTTTTGCGAGCGAGGCGTCTAGGCCGCAGCGGCGAAGACCGGCCGCGATCTCACTGCGGGTCGCGGAATCCATGTCGCTGTAGAGCCAGTCGTATCCTGTGGCGACTGCGAGCGTCATTTCGCCTACGTCGAGGAAGTGGGATGGGTTCCAGTCGGAGAACGCGCACGCGGCGCGCATTTCGGCGATCGCGCGCTCGAGATGCGCCTTGCTGCCGTAGAGGCGGTAGGCGAGTGCGAGGGTGTTGATGCGGTAGAGAGCGGTGCGGCTAACGCCAAGGAGACGGCGGCCTTCCTTGATGCGCTCGACCGGCTTCGTGTCGAGAAGGGCGTCCGCTCCAGCGCGGACGAACTCGGCGGCGGAAGTGAAGAGGCAGTCCTTGCCGAGGCGCGCCTTCATGGAGGCGAATCCGCTCGCGTCGGCGAAGAGGCGCGGGTGTGGACGCGCTGCCGCGGCCACAACAAGGCGCGCCACCTCCGGTTTTGCGGTCTGCGGCATTCCGTTTTCCGACGCTGGCTTTGCAGATGCGGCAACGGCAGCGAATGCCGTGCACAGCACAAATGTTGTTTTGTTCATTGCGTCTCCTCTGGTAATATCGGTGCTGCAATTATAGCAAATTTAGCGGGGAGTGCCTAGTGCGGAGTGCGGGTGGCACTTGACATGGCCGCCGGTAAAAGTGTAAGATATTGCGCCAACGCGGGGAATCCCATGAAGGTGCCACACGGCGGAAGCCGTCGAAGAAAGGATGCTTGCAATATGAAGATTCAGAACATCGCAGTCTGTGCGGCGCTCGTAGCCATGTGCAGTGCCGGTGCGGACGTCCTCGACTGGGCGGATCCGTTCATCGGCACCCAGGGAACGGGCCACACCTCTCCCGCCGCCGCGTATCCGTTCGGCATGGTTCAGCCCGGGCCGGACACAGGCCACTCCGGATGGGAGCGCTGCTCTGGCTACCAGTACGGCGACAAGGAGATAGAGCGATTCTCGCAGACGCACCTGAGCGGCACGGGATGCGCCGAATTCACGGACGTAGGCTTCATGCCGTTTGCGGGCGACGCCGACAAGGCAAAGGAACGCGGCCACCGTCAGCGCATCGACAAGGCCGCAGAAAAGGCCTCGCCGGGCTACTACTCTGTCACGCTTGAAAGCGGAGTGAAGGTGGAGACGACTTGCACTGAGCACGTTGCAATCTACCGCATCATCTACGAAAAGGGTCCGGCGCATCTGCTCTTCGACCCAACTTGGGCGCACCGTCCGGTGAAGTCGGCCGAGATCTCGCCCATGAAGGACCGCCGCGTGTCGGGCCGAGTGGACCGCCATGGCTGGCCCGACCATGACTACCATTTTGCATGGGAGGTCTCTCGTGCGCCTTCCGCCGAACACGTGGTGGAGCTTGTGGGCAAAGGCAAGGTGCCGAAGACGGTGTATGATTTCGACCTGAAGGAGGGAGGCGTGCTGTACCTTAAGGTGGCGCTTTCGCGCAGGTCGGCGGAGGGCGCGCGGCGCAACATCGACGCCGAAGTTCCGGGATGGGACTTTGACGGCGTGCTTGCCGCAAACCGCGCGAAGTGGCGTGCGATCCTCTCGCGCGTGGAGGCGAAGGGCACCGACGAGCAGATGAAGGCGCTATACACGTCGATCTACCACCTATGCTTCCAGCCGAACAGGCTCACCGACGCTGACGAGGCGCCGGTGTACTCCACGCTGTCGTGCTGGGACACCTACCGCGCCGCCGGTCCGCTATACACGATACTCACTCCCGAGTACGTGCCCGCATTCATCAACTCCATGCTCTGGCACTACGAGAAGAACGGATTCCTGCCAGTGTGGACGCTCTGGGGCGGAGACAACCAGTGCATGATAGGCGTCCACTCCGTGCCCATGATAGTCGACGCGTACATGAAGGGCTTCGAGGGCGTGGACTGGAACCGCGCCTGGCGGTACATGAAGGCCACTCTCACCGAAAACCGCGGCCGCGGCAAGGCCAACTACCATGTGCTCGACAAGTACGGCTACTATCCCTTCGACATCGTGAAGGACGAGAGCGTGTCGCGCCTCCTGGAGAGCTGCTACGACGACGCATGCGCCGCTCGCTTCGCCGAGGCGCTCGGTAACATCGAAGACGCGAACTTCTTCCGCGCCAGGTCTTTCTCCTGGACGAACTGCTTCGACAGTGCAACCGGCTTCATACGCGGCAAGGACTCAAAGGGCGCCTGGCGCGATCCGTTCGACCCGTTCCAGCTCAGCCACGTGAGCAACAGCGACTACACCGAGGGCAATGCATGGCATTGGAACTGGCACGTCATGCAGGCGCCAGAGATGATAGTGCGCCTTCTCGGCGGCCGCGAACGCGCGGTGAAGCGCCTCGAATCGCTCTTCGCCCAGGTCAGCCACAAGGAGGGCCAGGGTCACGTGGCGGACGTGACAGGCCTCATCGGGCAGTACTGCCACGGCAACGAGCCAAGCCACCACGTCATATACTTCTTCACGCTCCTCGGGCGGCGCGATCTCGCGGCGAAGTACATCCGCCAGGTGATGGACACCCAGTACGGCGTGACGCCGGACGGCCTGTGCGGCAACGACGACTGCGGGCAGATGAGCGCTTGGTACATCTTCTCGGCGCTCGGGCTCTATCCGTTCGATCCATGCGGCACGGGGTACGTGCTGGGCGCGCCGCAGATGAAGGAGATCTCGCTTGACGTTGGCGGCGGAAGGAAGTTCCGCGTGACAAGCGAGAGCCCGGGCGAGGCGCTCAGGCGCATCACTCTGGGCGGCCGCGCGTTCAAGGGCGCGCGCATAGCGCACGAGGACGTGATGAAGGGCGTCCATCTCAAGTTCTTGCGCTAGACGTCAACTTCCGCTTGTTCGATGGGGCGTTGTTTGATATACTTTCACGCATTCGCCCGGGTGGGCGGAGATTCTTAAACAAGCGTCAATAGGAGAACGGAGAGTTGGCAGGCGAATTTCTGGTGTTCGATCACGTCACCAAGCGCTTTGGGGCGCTGACGGCTGTGGACGACGTTTCCATCTCCATCAAGAAGGGCGAGTTCTTCTCGCTGCTGGGTCCTTCCGGCTGCGGCAAGACGACGCTGCTGCGCATGCTCGGCGGTTTCGAACGGCCGGACACCGGGCGCATATACCTCGACGGCAAGGACATAACCGACGCGCCGCCGAACATGCGCCGCGTCCACACCGTGTTCCAGAACTACGCCCTCTTCCCTACGATGACGATCTGGGACAACATCGCATTCTCCCTGCGCCTCGCCCGCAGGCCAAAGGCCGAGGTCGAGGAGTCCGTGGACGCAATCCTCGAGATGATCCGCATGGGCGACCACGCCTGGAAGTATCCCAGCCAGCTTTCGGGCGGCCAGAAGCAGCGCGTGGCAATAGCCCGCGCTCTCGTCGACCGGCCGCAGGTGCTTCTTCTCGACGAGCCTCTCGCGGCGCTCGACCTCAAGCTGCGCCAGCACATGCTCCTCGAGCTCGACACGATCCACGACCAGGTGGGCATCACGTTCATGTATGTCACGCACGACCAGGGCGAGGCGATGTCGCTCTCCGACCGGATAGCCGTCATGAACCGAGGCAAGGTAGAGCAGCTCGACACCCCGGCCAAGATATACGAGGCGCCCGTCTCGAGCTTCGTAGCCGCGTTCATAGGCGACACCAACTTCTTCGCCGGCGAGATCGCCTCGATAGAGGGCGACTACTGCACCATACAGTGTCCGGGCTTCGCATCCATCAAGGCGTTCAACGACAAGAACCTCTCCGTGGGCCAGAAGGTGCACCTCTCCGTGCGCCCCGAGAAGATCCGCGTTACGCTCAATCCGCCGCCGCCTGAGAAGGGCGCCGGGATAAACGTCTTCCAGAGCACGGTGACCGACGTCATATACCAGGGCGTCTACACGAAGTACTGGCTGAAGAGCGGCGACCGCAGCGTAAGCGTGCTAAAGCCGCACTCGCGCTTTCTGCTGGACCAGGAGTCCATCACCTGGAACGACCGTGCGTACATGTGGTGGCATCCGGACGACGGGTACATGATCGAGAACTTCAGCGAGCTGGACGAACAGCTCGTCAAGGCGCCGCCGCAGACGCCGAAGGAGCACGCGTGATGACGGGCCGCCGCTGGACGGAGTGGGGCGTGTCTCTGCCCTCGCTTGCGTGGCTCACGCTCTTCTTCGTGATCCCCACGATCATCGTCTTCGGCATCGCGTTCCACGCGCCCAGCGCCGACGGCGGCTATGCGCCTGGGTTCACGATGGAGACGTGGAAGGCCGTGGTGCGCACGCCGTACAAGGAGATCGTGTGGCGCACGATATGGATATCGGCGGTCACCACGTTCCTCTGCGTGGTGCTGTCGCTGCCTTGCGCGTACTCGATAGCGCGGCTGCCGACAAAATGGCGCGCCGCCGTGGCGGGGCTCATAATGCTGCCGTTCTGGACGAGCTTCATCGTGCGCGTGTTCGCCTGGCGCACGCTTCTCAATCCCGAGGGCTTTCTGCAGCACATCCTCATCGTGCTCGGCGTGGCCGACGCGAACACAACGCTCAACTACAATTCGGGCGCGATACTCGTTGTGTCGGTGTACTCGTTCCTTCCTTTCGCCATAATGCCCATCTACACCGCCGCCGAGAAGTTCGACTTCTCCCTCATGGAGGCGGCGCGCGATCTTGGGGCGCGCAGCTTCTTCGCCTTCAGGCGCATATTCCTTCCCGGAGTGCGCCGCGGCGTGGTGAGCGCGATTCTCATGGTGTTCATCCCGGCCATCGGCTCGTACGTTATTCCCGACCTCGTGGGCGGCAAGAACTCAGAGCTGATCGGCAACAAGATATACCAGCGCACTTTTCCGGACCGCAACCTTCCCCACGCCTCGGCGCTCTCCGCGGTGATGGGATTCTCTGTGCTCGTGCCGCTTGCATGCGTCGCATGGTGGCTCAAGCGCCAGGACGCACGCGAGGCGAAGCGCCTTGCCGAGGCCACGGCGCGGAAGATGGCTGGCGGCGCGGCATAGCGCGCCGTCGGATGCGGTCAGAATTTGCCGGAGTGGTGGAATGGCAGACACACGGGACTTAAAATCCCTTGTCAAGTATTTGACGTGCGGGTTCGACTCCCGCCTCCGGCACCATTTCTCCCCGCTTGCCATTGGCGGGCGGAATTTGATATAATCACTTCGTTGCGGAATCATGGAGGGCGAGGCGTTCTCGCCGTGCATTGGCCGCGCAGCAAATTGAAAAGGAAATGAAATGAACGCAACCAGCTGCTTCCTCGCTGAACTTGTGGGTACGGCGCTTCTCATTCTTCTGGGAAACGGAGTGGTGGCCAACGTGCTGCTGGAGAAGAGCGGAATGAAGGGCGGCGGCAGCGTTCAGATAACGTTTGCGTGGGGTCTTGCTGTGCTTCTGCCGGCGTTCGTGTTCGGCGCCGCGTCGGGCGCGCACTTCAATCCCGCGCTCACCATCGCGCTCGCGGCGGACGGCTCGCTAGCGCCTTCGCTTGTCGGATGGTACATCGCAGGCCAGATGCTGGGCGCGGGGATAGGCGCGTTTCTCGTGTGGGCGCTTTACATGCGCCACTTCGAGGCCACTGAAGACGGCGCGTTGAAGCGCGCGTGCTTCTGCACGGCGCCGTCCATTCCGTGCCTGCCGTGCAACTTTCTCTCCGAGGCGGTGGGCACGTTCGTGCTCGTCTTCGCGATAAAGGGCATCGCGCAGGTGCAGGGGATCGCGGGCGGCGTGAGCTACCTGCTCGTCTTCGCGATCATCGTGTCCATCGGCATGTCGCTCGGCGGACTCACCGGCTACGCCATAAACCCGGCGCGAGATCTTGGGCCGAGAATCGTGTATGCGCTTCTTCCGATGAAGAACAAGGCGCCGGCCAACTGGCGCTACGCATGGGTGCCGGTGCTGGGCCCGATTACGGGCGCCCTGGCTGCCGTGTGGCTGTACAAGGTGTTCCCATGGCCGACTTGCGGATGAGAATGACGAAAAATTCATTTTTTCCGATTTTACCCATTGACTTTCGCGGCGGCTTTTAGTACACTATCCGCCATTCCTGCGACCGTCTTAGGAGATTTCTCCCCGTTGCGGGCGTCCGCTAGTTCCTGCGGATGTTCGAACTTGCTCTACGCACGCCTCGGGCGGAGTCGGATGGGCGCAGGCTAGAGTAACAACAGAAAGTTCGAACAAAATGAGCCAGATCGACAAAGCCGCAATCCGTTCCGAGTTCCAGCGCCACGAGCGCGACACTGGGTCCTCCGAGGTCCAGATCGCCACGTTGACGAAGAAAATCCAGCTTCTCACGCAGCACCTCAAGGCCAACAAGCAGGACCACAGCTCCCGCTACGGCCTTCTGCGCATGGTCAACAACCGCCGCAAGCTCCTCGACTACCTCAAGCGCGAGGACGAGGCGAAGTACAAGGATCTCATCGCGAAGCTCGGCCTGCGTCGCTAATTAGGGAAATTCATGGAAAACACCAAGCAGTTCAAAGTCAACATCGCCGGGCAGGACCTCGTCTTCGAGACGGGCCTTCTTGCGATGCAGGCCGCAGGCGCGGTCACATGCTCGTACGGCGACACGACCGTGTTCACCGCCGTCACGAACACTGACGAGCCGCGCGAGGGCATCGACTTCTTCCCGCTCCAGTGCGAGTACCGCGAGAAGTTCTATGCGGCCGGCAAGTTCCCGGGCGGCTTCTTCAAGCGCGAGGCGAGGCCCACCTCCAAGGAGATCCTCACGGCCCGCATGTGCGACCGCCCGATCCGTCCGCTCTTCCCCGACGGGTACTACAACGACGTGCAGGTCAACTCGATGCTCATCCAGAGCGATGGCACGCGCGAGGCCGACTTCCTCGCCGTGAACGCCTCCTCTGCGGCGCTGCACATCAGCGACATCCCGTTCATGGGCCCCATCGGCTGCGTGCGCATCGGCCGCATCGACGGCGAGTGGGTGATCAACCCCACGCACGAGCAGAAGGCGAAGAGCGACATCGACCTCCTCTACGCGGGCCTGCGCGGCAAGTTTCTCATGATGGAGGGCTCAGCCTCGGAGATCAGCGACGAGGACTTCATCGCCGCGCTCAAGCGCGCACACGAGGAAGTCGAGAAGATCATCGACGTCCAGATCGAGATGCGCCGCGCGCTCGGCAAGCCCGACAAGGACATCAAGGACGTTCCGCAGCCTGCCGACAAGATGGACTTCATGCGCAAGGAGGGCGGCGAAGCCCTCGCCGCCGCGCTTCTCATCAAGGGCAAGCTCGAGCGCCAGGGCAAGGTCAAGGCCATCAAGGACGACCTCCTCGCCAAAGTGAGCGAGAAGTGGCCCGAGGTGGACGCCGTCGGATTCGTGCACCTCTTCGACGCGCTCGAGATCGAGACCGTCCGCAAGAACGTGCTCGAGAAGGGCCTTCGCATCGACGGACGCGCCCAGCACGAGATTCGTCCGCTCGCCGCCCAGGTTGGCGTGCTTCCCCGCGTTCACGGCTCGGCCATCTTCTCGCGCGGCGAGACGCAGTCGTTCGCCACCGCGACGCTCGGCACGAAGAAGGACGCGCAGGAGCTCGACAGCGTGACGGGAGGCCCCCTCTCGAAGCGCTTCATGCTGCACTACAACTTCCCGCCCTACTGCACGGGCGAGGTGGGCCGCCTCGGCTCCACCGGCCGCCGCGAGATCGGCCATGGCGCGCTCGCAGAGCGCTCGATCGCCGAGGTGCTGCCGGACGACTTCCCGTACTCGATCCGCGTGGTCTCCGAGATCATGGGCTCGAACGGATCGTCCTCCATGGCCTCCATCTGCAACGGCTGCCTCGCACTCATGGACGCCGGCGTGCCGCTCAAGGCGACAGTGGCTGGCATCTCCATCGGCCTCTTCACGAATGCCGACCAGAGCCAGAAGGTGCTCGTTACCGACATCCTCGGTGCCGAAGACCACTGCGGCGACATGGACTTCAAGGTTGGCGGCACCCGCAAGGGCATCACCGGCTTCCAGGTGGACCTCAAGCTGCGCGGCCTCACATGGGACCTCGTGGAGGGAGCGGTCAAGGCCGCACACGACGCCCGCCTCAAGATCATCGACTTCATGGAGAGCGTCATCCCCGCGCCTCGCGCCGAGCTCAGCCGCTACGTGCCGCGCATGGAGACGTTTGAGATCAAGGCCGACAAGATCGGTGCCGTCATCGGCAAGGGCGGCGAGACGATCAAGGACATCACCGCGAAGACCGGCGCCCAGATCGACATCGAGGAGGACAAGGAGAGGGGCGTGGGCATCGTCACGATCTACGCCACGAGCCCCGAAATGCTCGAGGCGGCGAAGAAGCGCGTGAACGCCCTCACCGCCGAGGCCGAGCCCGGCAAGATCTACGACGGCGTCGTAACCGGCATCAAGGAGTTCGGCGCGTTCGTGGAGATTCTGCCTGGCCTCGAGGGCCTCTGCCACATCTCCGAGCTCAGCGACAAGCGCGTTCCGAACGTCGAGGCCGTGTGCAAGGTGGGCGACCACATGCGCGTGATGTGCATCGGCGTTGACGAGCAGCGCGGACGCATCAAGCTCTCGCGCCGCGAGGCCATGAAGGCGGCCGACGCCGCCGCCGCGCAGGCCTAGCGCATAGCGCCCAATGGCGCATACTCACCGAGGGGCGAGCCGCAAGGCCCGCCCCTCGGTGTGTCTTCTGCTGGGCGGCTAAATCAGGTTGTTAGGTGGTTTGGTAGTTGGGTAGTTTGGTGGTTTGGTGGTTGGGTAGTCAACTAGTTTCGGATGACGAGCGTGACTGGCGAGGCTGGCGAGACAGGCGCTGGTCCCGCTCGTCCCGCCCGTCTCGTATGTCCCGTCAGCCTGCAATAGGAGAGGGCGGCCTGTCCCCAGACCGCCGCAATGCCGGGCTCATTTCGTGTGCTACGCCGGTAGGGCGGCCTGTCCCCAGGCCGCCGCAGTGTGTTGCCAAAAGAGGCGCGTGTCGCGTCCAGAGGTTTCGCCCCGGGCCCCTTAGTCAACGGCATGCGAGTGCGCTGACGCGCCCACGCATGCCGTTGCCCGCATTCCCAGAACGAACCTCCGCTCCGCGCCCGCGCTTTTCCCCAAAGGCGCTTCCTCTCGTAGTAAAACACTGGGAGAACGGGCATCTTGCCCGTTCGCAATACCGGGCTCTTGAGAATGTGAAATTGTTACCAATGTTGCCAATATCCAATTCCAATGCCAATACCAATTGGCCATTGGCAACACTGGCACTGGCAACATTTCCACATTGGCAACACTTCCATCGCTAGGCTCCCTAGGTCTGGCTAGACCGGGCT
>JAEEGF012056445.1_pt1 | contig 16587 bp, 12 predicted proteins | sample 9134171 | NCBI WGS metagenome assembly JAEEGF01 (sample SAMN16246542, study PRJNA631951) | gut metagenome | biome: gut microbiome; feature: rumen; material: AP-attached | host: Bos | place: Iran: Karaj | collected 2018-10
CGGGTCACGCGGTTCTGCACATTCACCGCCGCCATGTCGGGGTCGGTGCCCTGCTTGAAGTAGACAGTAATCTCTGCGTCACCGTTAGAGGATGCCTTAGAGGTTATATAGGTCATGTCCGGCACACCATTGATGGCCTCTTCCAAAGGCTGGATGACCGACTTCATCACCGTATTCTCATCAGCACCGGAATAGCTGGTGCTGATCATCACTGTAGGCGGCGCAATGTCGGGGTATTGTTCCACGGCCAGTGTGTTCATGGAGATATAGCCCACCAGCGCTATCACAATCGAGATGGCACACGCCATCACATATTTATTGATAAATATATTATTCTTCATACGGAAGCAAATTTATCACTTATCACTTTTCACTTCCTCCGGGAAGATCACTTTCTGTCCCTCCGTCACATTGTTGGCACCAGTGGTCACAATCCGGTCGCCCACATTCAAACCACTGGTTATGATGAAGTCCTTACCATTACCTGTATCTTGTGTGGTCACGTCGACAGCGGTGGCCGTACTGTCGGCCTTTACCTTATAGACCAACGCCTTGTCCTGAAGGCGTATCACAGCATTCTGAGGAATGACGATGAGATCTTTCTCATCGAATTTTATCACGACAGTACCCTGTATGCCAGAATACAGATGGCCTTCGGGATTAGGGAACGACACCTTAAGGGTGAGCGAACCGGTAGCGGCATTCACGACACCCGTCATGCTATGAACACGACCCTTGTGGGGATACTCCGTACCATTCTTCATGATAAACGTTGCATCGGGCAGGTTGGCAAGATATTTCTCTTTATCGGCTAACTTCATGCCTTCCTGCACCATCGCCTCAATGATGGACTCCGTGAGTGAAATCTCGGCATCCATCGTCGTATTGCCACTCAGCATGGTCAGCTGCATGCCAGGCGAAACCTGATCACCTGCACGCACGGGAATCTCACCTATAATACCGGATACGGAAGCGGTGATGGTACAGAAACCGAGGTTCACCCGCGCACGGTTCACCTGAGCACGGGCCTGGGACACCGAAGCCTGGGCCTGCTTGTAGGAGTTCTCGGAGTTGTTCAGCATATAGCTGCTCACGATTCTCTTCTCAAACAGGTTCTTGTTTGACTCATACTCCAGCTTCGCAGAGTTCTCTTGTGCCAAGGCTGCCTGCAGATTGGCCTGTGCTGCCTCCAGATCGAGCTGTGCATTACGGGAGTCGATCACGAAGAGCGTCTGTCCCCTCTTTACCTGCTGACCTTCGGTCACGCAAATCTTTATCAACTGGCCACCGACCTGTGGCGTTACCGTTACATCGTTCTGACCTTTCATTCTGGCACTGAACTTATACGGGAGTTCAATGTCTGATTTCGTCACTGTCATTGTTTCGAACGACGACTGCGTCTCCTTAGGCATGTCGATGCCACACGAGGAAATCATCATCCCCATGCCGAGCAACATGGCCCATGCCATAGCATTCTTTTTCTTCATGTTGTTTTTGTATTTTAGTTGTTGTTAATATTCTCGTTTTTAGTTCTTTGTTACGAAACACGGCACAAAGATACAAAATAATCTTAAAAAACCTACAAAATCTTCGATTTTTTTGCATCTGACATAAAAAAACTCCCGACATCGCGTCGGGAGGCACATCATTCAGTTGTCAGGACCGAACGACAGATGGTCAGAGCTGCATCGATAGAAGGGACCGGGGCGATGACAATGGAACGTTTGCCGTTGGTCTCGCGGAAGTTACACTGACGGGGATTCCGTGAGACATAGTTGAGTACTTTGCCGAAAGCCTCGCTCTGGTAATAGGGACTGTCGGCATTGCTGACAAAATAGAGGAACATCTTCTGCTGTTTCAACATGATCTTCTCAATGCCCAACTGTTTGCCGTATGCCCGGAGGGGGACAACACGGATCAGTTCCTCGGCCACCTCGGGAATCTCGCCAAAGCGGTCTTTCAGACGACTGCGATAGGCTTCGAGGGCCGCATCAAGGTCGTGGCGGTTGGCAAGGTTGTCGAGCTCGCGGTAGAGCAACATGCGCTCAGAGTCGTTGGGAACGTACTGATCAGGGAAGTACATCTCGATATCGGATTCGAGGGCACAATCGGAAACCCACCCCCATACCCCTCCCGAGGGGAGGGGGGATTGGTTTGTTTTGCTTGCGGAATTATCTGTTGAAGAGGTATCCAAACGCCCCTCCCCTGGGGAGGGGATGGGGGTGGGTATCTCGTTGCGGAGTTCGGCCATCGCCTGATTCAAAATCTTCTGATAAGTCTCATAGCCAAGGTCGGAGATAAAGCCGCTCTGTTCGGAACCGAGGAGATTGCCGGCGCCACGGATATCAAGATCCTGCATGGCGATGTTGATGCCGGAACCAAGGTCGGAGAAGTTCTCGAGGGCTTCGAGACGACGGCGGGACTCGGGGTTGAGGGCCGCCAATGGCGGCGCCAAGAGATAACAGAACGCCTTGCGATTGCCTCGACCCACACGTCCGCGCATCTGGTGCAGATCGGAGAGACCGAAGTTATGGGCACCGTTGATGATGATGGTATTGGCATTGGGGATGTCGATGCCGTTCTCGACGATGGTCGTAGAGAGCAGCACGTCGTAGTCGTAGTTGGAGAAGTCGAGCACAATCTTTTCCAGTTCCTCGGGTTTCATCTGTCCATGACCGATGGCGATGCGGGCATAAGGGATGTACTTGTGGATCATCTCAGCGATATGCGTCAGGTCGCTGATGCGGTTGTTGACAAAGTAGACCTGTCCGTTGCGCGACATCTCGAAATTAATGGCATCGGTGATGATCTCCGCACCAAAGGTATGAATCTCTGTCTGAATGGGATAGCGGTTGGGCGGCGGTGTCTGAATGACACTTAGGTCGCGGGCACCGACCAATGAGAACTGGAGGGTGCGAGGAATCGGCGTGGCCGACATGGTCAGCGTATCCACATTCGACTTCATCTGACGGAGTTTCTCCTTGGTAGAGACGCCGAACTTCTGTTCTTCATCGATGATGAGCAAACCCAAGTCCTTGAACTTCACCGTCTTGCCGATGAGCTTATGCGTACCTATAATAATATCTATCTTACCCTCAGACAGATCCTTGAGCACCTGCGTGGTCTGTTTGGTGCTCTTGGCTCGTGTGAGGTAATCTACACGCACTGGCATATCCTTCAGTCGGGAGGAGAATGTACGGTAGTGCTGATAGGCCAGCACCGTGGTCGGCACTAATACCGCCACCTGCTTGCTGTCGCAGGCCGCCTTGAAGGCCGCACGCACCGCCACCTCGGTCTTACCGAAGCCCACATCGCCACAGACCAGACGGTCCATCGGCTTAGCCATCTCCATATCTGCCTTGACATCCTGTGTGGCCTTCAGTTGATCAGGTGTATCCTCGTAGATAAAGCTGGCCTCGAGTTCGTGCTGCAGATAAGAGTCAGCACTGAAGGCAAAGCCTTTTTCACGGCGACGCTTGGCATAGAGTTTGATCAGGTCGCGGGCAATATCCTTGATATGTTTCTTGGTGCGCTCCTTAAGCCGTTCCCACTGGCCAGTGCCCAACGTAGAGAGACGGGGCGGTTCGCCATTGTCCTGCGACTTGTATTTCGACACTTTATAGAGGGAGTGGATAGAGACATAGATGCTGCCGCCACCGTTGTAGAGGATCTTGATCATCTCCTGGTAATTCTGATGACTCGGATTACTCTGAGTATTCGGAGTATTCTGATTGATCGGCATTCTGACGAGCCCGCCGAACTTGCCGACGCCATGATCGACATGCACCACGAAATCGCCAATCTCAAACTGCTGAATCTCTTTCAGCGTGAGGGCCATCTTACCACTACGAGCCTTGTCGCTCTTGAGGTTGTACTTATGGAAACGGTCGAATATCTGGTGGTCGGTAAAGACGCAGATACGCAGGTCGTCGTCGGCAAAGCCCTCGTGGAGAGTCTTCTCTACGGGGTTGAAGGATATTCTTGCCGATTCGGCAAGAATATCCTTCAAACGCTCATTCTGTTTCTGACTGTCGGCGAGGATATAAATCTGGTAACCTTTCAGCAGGTAATCCTCGAACGTTTGTTTCAGCAGGTCGAAGTTCTTGTGGAAGAGCGGCTGGACGGTGATGTGGAAGTGGAGAGTGGAGAGTGAAGAGTTGAGAGTGGAGGGACGGTGGCCGAACTCGATGCGACGGAACGTGTCGGCATCAGCCATGAACTGTGCACCGGTAATGAGCTGCGACTCCTTGTGCATCTGCTGCTCGATCTCATGCCTTTCCACCTCCGTAGCCTGCTCCAACTGCTCCATACGGGCCTGATCGGAAAAGCCCTCCTGATAGACACGGTCGATGGCATCACGCACGAAATGATAATCCTTCGTCACCAACAACGTGTTCTTAGGAACGAACGAGAGGAAAGGCACCTTGTCGTCGACGGTCACCAACTCCGGCACAATCTCAATCTTATCACGCTGTTCCTTTGACAACTGATCTTCCACCTCAAACGTGCGGATACTGTCGATATCCTCACCGAAGAAATCAATACGATAGGGGTATTCACAACTAAAGGAATAGACATCAAGAATGGAGCCGCGCAGGGCGAACTGACCCGGTTCGTAAACATAATCCACTTCGTGGAAGCCGAACTCCCGCAAGGTCTTTTCTATATCAGCGACAGCAATTGTCTGGTCTTTCTCCAAAACCAGCGTGCGCTCATCGAGACTTTGTTTCGACACCACTAACTCGGCAATGGCTTCTGGATAGGTGACGATATAGAGGTAAGAGGTAAGAGGTGAGAGGTAAGAGGACAGTCTTGCCATCACCTCGGTGCGGAGAATCTCAGAAGCCGCGTCGCGCTGGGCATATTTGATGGCACGACGATAGCTCGATGGGAAAAAGAGCACATTCCTATCGCCCATCAGCTGCGTGAGGTCGTGGTAGAAATAGCCAGCCTCCTCAGCATCCTGCAAAATAAACAGCAACGGATGCTTACACTTCTGCGACAGACTGCCGAAGAGCATCGCGGCGCTTGAGCCCAACAGACCTTCGAGGAAAATCGTCTTTACAGATGATTTGCCCAACGCCTGTGCCAAGGCCGACACCTGCGGCAACTTGGCATAAACATGCTCTAATTCCTGTATATTCAAATAGTCAAGCTGTTTAGTGTAATGGTGTCAGAGGATATACGATGTTCACGATGAGGATATTGGCAGCGAGGATGATGAAGTTCATCAGCAGGCCGATACGCATAAAATCGCTGAAGCGGTAGCCACCGGGGCCATACACCAGCATGTGGGTGGGCGAGCCGATGGGCGTGGCAAAGCTGCTGCTGACACTCACCATCAGGGCGACAAGGAAGGGGAAGGGCTCGTAGCCTAACTTCTCGGCAGCCTCGTACATAATGGGGAAGAACATGGCACCAGCGGCGGTGTTCGAGATAAACTCGGTGATGAATGTGCCGACGAGACAGACGGCAGTCATCACCACGATCGGGTTAGTACCACAGACATCGAGGATACCGTTGGCCAACCACTCGGCGATACCCGTCTTCTGGATGGCGAGGCCGAGGACGGCACTGCCCGCGAAGACCATGAGAATCTCCCAATTGATGGCCTTCATGGCTTGTTCCATGTTGCAACAGCGGAAGATGAGCATGGCAGCGGCAGCGAGGAAGGCACATTGCAGCAGCGGCATGACGCCAAATGCCGAGAGAGCTACCATGGCTATCATGATGGTCGTTGAGACGAGAGTGCCGCGCCCGATGTTGGGCACGTCGTCAGAATCGAAGAAATGGAGGGCGTTTTTCAGGGTCGAACTGTCCACGTTGATATGCTTCGGACATACCAGCAGTAGCGTGTCGCCAGCCTGTAGCACCACCTGCCGCGGTGCCTCTTTGATACGCTCGCCGCTTCGGGCGACAGCCGCCAGCACTAAGTTGTTGTCCCTCTCAAACGTACTGCCACCAATAGTCTTGCCTATTAGGTTACTGCCGAAAGTGACGAAGGCCGTACGCAACTGACGGCTCGTGTCTATCTCTTTTATCGAGAACACATGATGGTCGGCACTCACTAACTGGTGGCTCTTGGCCATGTCTAACAACTCGTCTATCTGCCCGGCATACACTAAATGGTCACCTCCCATGATAGGTTCATTTTCCGTAACGGGCGTCAGGGCATCATCAAAATGATACATCTCTATCAGACTGCCACCCTTGACGTGGAAGAGGCCCGCCTCGCCCAGCGTCTGACCGATATAGGGGTTGTCCGACGGCACACGCAGTTCCACAGTGTACTCACCTGTCGACTCAAAAGCGCTCTCAGGTGCCTTACGGTCAGGCAGCAACTTACGCATGGCAATGATCGACAGTACGCCGACAGCCAGACAAAAGAGACCGGGAATGGTTGTCGTCAGGATGTTCATCGCCTCACCAGTCTTCTCCTCGTAGAGTCCACTGATGATAAGATTTGGCGGCGTACCGATCAGTGTGCAGACACCACCCATGCCAGAGGCATAGCTCAATGGAATAAGCAGTTTCGAGGGCGACACACCAAGTTTCCTGGCCCACATCTTGACAATGCCGACAAAGAGCGTCACGACAGTCGTATTGCTCAGGAACGAACTGAGCGCAGCCACAGGCAGCATCAGTCGCGTCACCGCCTTCGAGTAACTGTCGGGCGTACCGAGCAGATGCTTCACAATCCACTGTAACACACCGGTATGCGTCAGTCCGGCCACAACCACAAACAGTACGCCGACGGTGATGACCGACGTGCCGCTGAAGCCTGAGAAGGCCTCCTTCGCATCAAGTACCCCCGTCACATAAAGTACACCGATAGCACCAAGAAACACCAAGTCGCTACGCCACTTGGTGAATAACAAAACGCTGAACATGCCCAACACCGTTATAATGGTGATCCAGGCATCGAGGCCAAAGCCTAAAAACATGATTGATTCCATATCTGGTGGCAAAATTAGACAAAAATTTCGGACTGACCAAACATCGGCCCGATTTTTTTCAAAAGGTACAAAATTACTTAAAAATCTGCGATTAGCGAAGGCTTATCCAAGAATTTTAGTAATTTTGCAGCGTAATAATTCAGATTATGCACACAAGCGACAGCATTGTTATCATTCCGACGTATAACGAAAAGGAGAACATCGAGAAGATTATCCGGGCCGTATTCGGATTGGATAAGTGTTTCCATATCCTCGTCATCGACGATGGTTCACCCGACGGAACGGCAGCCATTGTCAAAACACTCATCAACGAGGAATTCGGCGACCGTCTGTTTATCCTGGAGCGCAGTGGGAAGCTCGGTCTTGGCACAGCGTATATCACTGGTTTCAAGTGGGCCTTGGCGCACAACTATGACTATATCTTCGAGATGGATGCTGACTTCAGCCATGACCCCAACGACCTGCCCCGACTCTACTCGGCCTGTCATGACGAGGGTTACGATCTGGCCATCGGCTCCAGATATGTCACAGGTGTAAATGTGGTGAACTGGCCTATCGGTCGCGTGCTGATGAGCTACTTCGCCTCAAAATATGTAAGAATCGTCACTGGCTTCAAGGTACACGACACCACTGCCGGTTTCAAATGCTACAAGCGTCGCGTGCTGCAGACTATCGAACTCGACAAGATCCGTTTCAAGGGATACGCATTCCAGATTGAGATGAAATACACGGCTTATAAGATCGGCTTCAAGATCAAGGAGGTCAGCGTGATCTTCGTGAATCGTCGCGAGGGAACGAGTAAGATGTCAGGAGGTATTTTCGGCGAGGCGTTCTTCGGAGTGATGCGGCTCAGGTGGGACGGATGGACGAGGAAATATCCAAAAATTAAGAATTAAGAGTTAAGAATTAAGAATTATGATTACCTTGCTATATAAGGTTTATCAGTTGGTAATTGGGTTGCCATTGTTGGTGATCCTGACGATAGTGACGGCGTTAGAGGTGGGTATTGGCACCAGCATCGGCAACGGCCATTTCTGGGGCTATTATCCAGGTCATTGGTGGGGCAAGCTCATTCTGAAGCTGTTTCTGATTCCCGTCAAGGTGAAAGGCCGCGAAAATTTAGAGAAAGACCAGAGCTACGTGTTTGTTGCCAACCATCAGGGATCGTTCGACATTTTCCTGATCTATGGCCATTTGAACCGTAACTTCAAGTGGATGATGAAACAGGCACTGCGCAAGATTCCTTTCGTGGGCTATGCCTGTGAGATGTCGCACCAGATATTCGTCGACAAACGCGGACCCAGTAAGATCCGCAAGACTTACGACGATGCCCGTGAAATACTGAAAGAAGGGTATAGTGTGACGGTGTTCCCAGAGGGCGCCCGTACCTTCACGGGTCACATGGCCCATTTCAAGAAAGGCGCCTTCGCCCTGGCCGACGAACTGCAGTTGCCCGTAGTTCCCCTGACCATCAACGGCAGCTTCGACATCCTGCCACGTATGAAAGGCTTTAACTTCATCAACTGGCATCCGCTGACGCTGACCATCCACCAGGCTATCTACCCCATCGGCCAGGGACCGGATAACATAGATGCCACCATGCGACAGGCTTACGACTCTGTGATGTCGTCGCTCGAACCCAAGTACCAAGGATTTGTAGAAAACCCCGACCAATGATTGCACGTGCCCCCTATCTGTTCCTGTTGCTGATCATCCTTCCCGATCTGTATCTCGACCTGCACTATTGGCGGCATAAGTATTCTGCCGGCCAACGGTTCATCCGCTGGCTCCCCACCATCGGAATGGTGGCCTATACCATCTATCTGACGTACGAGAAGAACTTCATTCCCGACAATCCGAACATTCTCTACATCTATCTCCTTCTGTTGGGCCTCATCGCCATCCCCAAACTGGTGTTTATGCTCTGCTCCGTCACGGGTCTGACGTTCAGCAAGCTGCTGCATAGGAAATCAGCCAAACATCCTGCAAAAAATTATGGCAATCTGATAGGACTGATTTGTGTTCCCGTCATCTGGTACGTTGTCCTCTATGGCTCGTTCATCGGCTTCAACAAGGTGGAGGTAAACCATCAGACATTCGCCTCCCCCGATCTGCCCAAGGCCTTCGACGGCTATAAGGTGGTGCTGTTCTCCGATGCTCATGTCGGTTCCTATACCGCTCGGAATGAGCATGTATTGAAAAAGGCCATCGACAACATCAACGCCCAGCACCCCGATATGATTGTTTACACTGGCGACATCCAGAACACGCAGCCACAGGACATCTACCGCCACATGGACGTGCTGAGCTCGCTGAAGGCGAAGGACGGAATCTACTCCATACTCGGTAACCACGACTATGGCGACTACATCTGTGGCAACACGGCCAAGAAGGTGGCGAACATGCGTGAGACCATGAGCTTAGAGAAGCAGATGGGCTGGACACTGCTGATGAATGAACACCGCTATATCGATCGCGGGAAGAGCCATATCATCATTGCGGGTATGGAGAACGATGGTGACGGCATACATTTCCCCCAGAATGGCGATATCAAAAAGACGCTGAAAGGCATCGACGATGATGACTTCATCCTCTTGTTGGAGCACGACCCCTCTTCTTGGCGTCGTAAGATTATCCCCGACGGCAGGGCTCAGCTCACCCTGAGCGGCCACACCCACAAGATGCAGTTCGCGCTGTTCGACTGGTGTCCGATGTCACTGACTGGCAAGGAAGTCAACGGCTGGTATACTGAAGACGAACAATCGCTGTTCGTCTCGGCAGGCTTAGGCGGACTGATCCCCTTCCGCTTCGGCGCACCTGGCGAGATAGTCGTTATCACCCTGAAGACACAATCTACTAAAGATTAGCTGCGAGGAATTTGCGGCAGACCTCGACGGGCAGACCTCGACGATGGGCATAGTCCTGCAGCTGGTCTTCGCCGATTTTGCCCAAGTTAAAATAGCGGGCCTGAGGATGGGCAATCATCAGACCGCTGACACTGGCGTGGGGCTTCATGGCGCCGCTCTCCGTCAAGCGGATACCAATCTGTTTCATGTCGATGAGTTCATCGAGCACAAAGTTCAGGCTCGTGTCAGGCAACGAGGGATAACCCACAGCAGGACGGATGCCCTGGAACTTCTCGACGAGCATCTCAGGAATCGACAGTTGTTCATCCTTCGCATAACCCCAATAGTCTTTTCTCACCTGTTCATGCATACGTTCGGCTGCTGCCTCGGCCAGACGGTCAGCCAGCAACTGCGCCATCATCTTCTGATAAGGATCGGCATCGAAATCGGTTTCGAGACCGTGGGAGACGGAAGTGGCGAAGATGCCGAGTTTAGAGGAGTCAGGAGACAGGAGACAGAAGTCAGTAGAAATGCTTAGAGGGGAAAGGCTACGGGTAGGCGCGTAAGCGGGAATTATAAAGTCGGAAAGACAAAGATAAGGAGGTTCTCCCTGCTGCTGGCGCAAACAAGGTATCCTACAGACTCCTGACTCCTGACTCCTGACTCCTTTATATACCACAATATCATCCCCATCGGCATGAGTCTCGAACAGTTCGAAGAGGGCATAAGCATGATAGTGTCCCTCCCATTGTGTCAGCAGCGTTTCTGCCTCCTGACGCAGACGTGATTTCTCTTTTTCGTCCTTCACCTGCCAGGCGTAGAAGAAATAGACCCAATTGATGTAGGGCGCTAACTCATGGATATCGTAGGCGAGAGTCATTGAGAGTTGAGAGTTGAGAATTGAGAGTTGAGAGTTATCGGAAGTCGACGGGCTGGCCGATGTAGGAGGTATCTACCCTACCATCAGCGTAGACGGTATGGCCGTTGCAGAGGGTACGCTCCACGCGCCAGAGGAACATGTGACCCTCCATCGGACTCCAGCCACATTTGCTCTGGATGATACTCTTCGTGCAGACCCAAGCCGCATTGGGACGTACCAGCACCAGATCGGCCTGATAGCCCTCACGGATAAAACCACGATGGCGGACCTCGAAGAGACGAGCGGGATTATGACACATCAGCTCCACAAGGCGCTCCAAAGTAAGAATACCATTATCCACCAACTCAAGCATCGTCACCAACGAGAACTGTATCATCGGCATACCACTGACGGCTTTTGCGCAACCACCCTCCTTCTGGGATAGCAGATGTGGGGCATGATCGGTGCCAATCACCGTGATTCGTCCATCGGTAAGGGCCCGCTGCAGGGATTCACGATCGCGCTCGCTCTTGATGGCCGGATTGCACTTGATGCGGGTGCCTAAGCTGGCATAGTCGCGATCGGAGAAATAGAGATGACTGACGGTGGCCTCTGCAGTGATGGAAGATGGAAGATGGAAGATGGAAGATGGATCAAAAAGGTCCAGTTCGCGAGCTGTGGAGAGGTGGGCGACATGGAGGCGGGCGCCGTGCTTCTTAGCCAGTTCAACAGCTAAGCGGGTACTCTCATAACAAGCTTCCTCGCTACGGATCTCTGGATGGTGGATGACTTTGGGGTCGTCGCCATACTGCAGCTTGGCCAAAGCCATATTGCGGTTGATGATGGCAGTATCTTCACAATGTGCCATGATGGGCAGCTCCGCAGAAGAGAACAACTGTTCCAACGACTCACGACGGTCGACCAGCATATTACCCGTAGAACTGCCCATAAACAGTTTGATGCCTGGGATACGATGGGGATCAAGTTGTGGAAAGAGGGAAATATTATCATTGGTGACACCAAAGAAGAAACTATAGTTCACATGACTCTTCTTGGCTGCTAAGGCAAATTTCTCCTCCAATGCTTCAAGGGTTGTTGTTTGGGGCACTGTGTTCGGCATATCGAAATAGGTGGTCACACCACCTGCCGCTGCAGCTCGGCTCTCAGTATCAATATCGGCCTTCTCCGTCAGTCCAGGCTCACGGAAATGCACATGATCGTCGATGATGCCTGGCAAAACGAAACATCCCGAAGCATCAATGACTTCATCAGATGATGCTTCGGGATCTGTATTACCTTGAATAATCTGCGTTATCTTTCCGTCTTCGATGACGATGGTACCATCGAACGTCTTGCCTTCATTGACAATGGTTCCACCCTGAACAACGGTTCTCATTTCTGGGGAAGGTTAGTCAGGGGCACATGCATAGAATCGGGCAACGTATGCGGAGGCGCTATCGTGGCTGCCTCGGGAGGAGGAGCAATCTGGGTATCGTCAACCAGTCCGTTCTCACGGGCCTGGATCTCATTGGCGGTTCTGTAGTACTCGCTCACGTATGGATCCGTCTTGAATTTCTGCGTGGCCTTACTCATGATGTCCTCAATCTGAGGTGTCAGCACAGGGTAAGGATAGCCGCTCGTCATCATCATAAACACACCAGGCCCCAAAACATTGTCGAAGTTATCCACGATGAAGTTAGTCACCAGACTGTCCTCTCTCTGGGCAATCTGAGCCGCCTCGATGGTGAGTTGCTGATTGATCTCGTCCTCGTCGATACCGTCGAGCAGCATCTGACTCTGCTTGTGCGCCAGCTCGTTCATCTCATTGTTCAGCTGGTTGTGCAGGGTAATGAACTCATAGAGTTTCTCATTCAGAGGGGTGCCACTCACACGCTGACTGGCATTGTCGATTTTGATCTCTATCTCTCCCTTCTCCACAACGATGGGCAGGATACTCTCGTTATCCATATAGAGACTGGCCATGCGGATGGTATCCAACAGTCCGGCAAAGCGGAACTTGCCATGCACCACGTCGCATGAGTCGATACTCTTCAGTTCCTGATCCTTGATGGCCTTCAGGTAAAGCTTGCTGCCATCCAACGAAGAAACCGTCGATGACCCCTGGATGCTATAGGAGTCAGCACACGATGTCAGGGCGACAATGGCGAGGATTGAATATACGAACTTATTCATTATATTTTTGTTTTCGTTGCAAATGTACGATGTTATCTTGAATTGGAAAAAAAAATTTGCGCATTTTAAAACAAATGCGCATTCTTTTATAGTTTTTTCATTCTTTTGCCAATTCCTGACCGATTCTATGGAAGGAATAGAGTTGCAAAATGGCAGCTATCAGCAACGTCACCACCCACTTGTTATAGATGTATTGCAGATAGGTGATATGGTCGAGTCCGAAGATGTTGCGCTGACTGGCAAACATCAGCAGGGCCGACACCAGAAACAGCACATCGCTGATCAACATCATCCTACGGAGTCTACGGATGGTCACATTAGAACCGTCGTACGTCTGCTTCATCTGCATAGCAGTGAAACACAGAGCCCCCAAAGCAAATACATAGGGCGCTGGACTCCATGCCAGCAGACTTGTGCCAGCACCGATGACCATCATCAGGCCACCTATCAGGAAAATGATGCTCTCTACCCTACTCAGCTGTCGCATTGCTAACAAGTGGTTTGGCTTCGCGGTCATCATCGCTCAGCACGAAGATGTCCTCGTCGTCGGCCTTCATGAAATAACGCTCACGGGCAATCTTCTCCATTGCCTTCGGATTGCGGTTCAACTCACGGATCTGAGCTTGGTCGCGCTCATAATCGGCATTGTACTTCGCTATCTCCTCCTCCAAATCGCTAATGCGCTGCTTGTTCTTGAAATGGCTCCAGATGCTGTTCTCATCCAGGAAGCCCACAATCAGCACACCTAACAGACAGACTACCGTATATTTCGTGGTCTGCGAGCGCAATACCTTTAGGGCAAAAATCTTAATGTTACTTAATACTTTCATATTCGTCTGCAAAATTACAAAATAATTATGAAATATGAATTATTAATTATGAATTATTTCGTATCTTTGCAGCAAATTTATATCAAAAGTTATGGAATATATCGTTTCAGCACGTAAGTACCGTCCTACAACCTTCGACACCGTCGTGGGTCAGGCGGCACTCACCACCACCCTGAAGAATGCCGTGAAGAGCGGAAAACTGGCCCATGCCTACCTCTTCTGCGGACCGCGAGGTGTGGGAAAAACCACCTGTGCCCGTATCTTTGCCAAGGCCATCAACTGCCAGAACCCCACGGCAGAGGGCGAGGCCTGTAATGAGTGCGAGAGCTGTCAGTCGTTTAATGAGCAGCGTTCGCTGAACATCTTCGAGCTCGACGCTGCCTCGAACAACAGTGTGGAACACATCAAGACGCTGATGGAGCAGACGCGCATCCCACCGCAGCTCGGTCGTTACAAGGTGTTTATCATTGACGAGGTACACATGCTCTCCACAGCTGCCTTCAACGCTTTCCTGAAGACACTCGAAGAGCCACCCGCTCACGTTATCTTCATCCTCGCTACTACCGAGAAGCATAAGATTCTGCCCACCATCCTCAGCCGTTGCCAGATCTACGACTTCGAGCGGATGACCGTCCGCAACACCATCGACCATCTGAAGGCCGTCGCTGACAAAGAAGGCATCCAATATGAGGAGCAGGCTCTGGCCGTCATCGCCGAGAAGGCCGACGGTGGCATGCGCGATGCCCTCTCTATCTTCGACCAGGCCGCCTCGTTCTGTCAGGGTAATATCACTTACGACAAGGTGATTGAGGATCTTAACGTGCTCGACGCTGAAAACTATTTCCGCATCATCGACCTCTCTATTATTAATAAGGTGAGCGACATCATGGTGTTGCTGAACTCAATTATCAACAAAGGCTTTGATGGCGGGTTGCTCATACAGGGCCTTGCCAAGCATGTGCGCAACGTGCTGATGGCCAAGGATCCGCAGACACTCCCGCTGCTTGAAGTCAGCGACCAGCAACGCCAACGCTATCAGGAACAGGCCCAGAAGTGCGAGACGCGCTTCCTCTATCAAGCGCTCAAGCTGATGAACCAGTGCGACATCAACTACCGTCAGTCGTCAAACAAGCGACTGCTCGTGGAACTGACGCTCATCGAGATCGCACAGATCACCCAACCTGACGACGGGGCAAGTGCGGGGCGTCGCCCCAAGCGATTAAAATCCCTGTTTAAGAATCTGATACAGCAGTCTCAGCCCAAGACAGCGGCCCCGCAGGTAGTCGCTGCTGAGGCTCCTGTGTCAACAAAGAGTGGAGAATTGAGAGTTGAGAGTGGAGAGTTAACATCCTCTCCCAAAAATGCACAACCCTCTGCAGCGGTAGCAAACTCTCAACCCTCAACTCTCAACTCTCAACCCTCCAAGCCCTCTGTCAAACTTGGCGGCCTCGGCTTCTCATGGTCCAAACTCCGTCAGGGAAACAAGTCCGTTGGTGGCGAAACCTTGGGCGAAACGAAAGACGGTCAGCTCAGCGACCAGAAATTCTCTCAGGAAGACCTCGAACTGCAATGGATGTCAATGTGCAACCGCATGCCAGAGAAACAGCCTCAACTGATCGGTATCGCTACCCGTATGAAGAACATGAACCCGCAGATCACCGAGTTCCCGCAAGTAGAGGTAACGGTCGAAAACGAGCTCATCAAACAAGACATGGAGGCTATCCACAAGAGCATCCTCAAAACGCTCCAACTGCATCTGCACAACGACCAAATCACCTTCTCCATCCTGGTCAGCGACCAGAAGGATCTGGGCAAAAAAATCCTCTCCCGTCGCGAGCAGTTCGAAGAAATGAGCAAAAAAAATCCTGCTGTAGCAAAGCTACAACAGGCATTTAACTTGGAGTTGGCCTAAGCCACTATATCAGATTCATTCCCAGTGCCTTGCACTCGCGACGCATCTCGTCAGGCCAGATACTTGCCTGAATCTCGCCGATATGTCCCTTGTGCAGCAGCACCATACAGAGTCGGCTCTGTCCAATACCGCCACCGATAGACAGCGGCAACTTGTCGTTCAGCAGCTGCTGATGGAAATAGAGCTGTTCGCGCTCTTCCTTACCCTCAATCTTCAGCTGACGCAACAGACTCTCTTTATCCACACGGATACCCATCGACGACAGCTCGAAACTGCGGCCCAATACCGGATACCAAATCAGAATATCGCCATTCAGTCCCATCTTGCCGTTCTCAGCGATGGTCGACCAGTCATCATAGTCAGGCGCACGTCCGTCGTGCTTCTCACCATTCGAGAGTTTGCCGCCAATACCGATGACAAACACAGCTCCGTAGGCCTCACAGATAGCATCCTCACGCTCCTTCGGGGTCTTGTCAGGATACATCTTCAACAATTCCTCGGCATGGATAAAATGTATCTTCTCAGGCAGGAAAGGCTTGATCTGCGGGTAGGTCTCACAGGTCAGATACTCCGTTCTGCGGATAGCTGCATAGATACGTTCCACGATATTCTTCAGGAAGTTCAGCGTACGATCCTCCTTGCGGATCACGGCTTCCCAGTCCCACTGGTCTACATAGAGTGAGTGCAGATTGTCGAGTTCCTCATCAGCGCGGATGGCGTTCATATCGGTATAGATGCCGTAGCCCGGCTCTATCTGATATTCTGCCAACGACAGACGCTTCCACTTTGCTAACGAATGCACCACCTCGGCCTGAGCATCGCCCAAGTCCTTGATGGGGAAGGTCACAGCACGCTCCACACCATTCAGATCGTCGTTGATACCTAAGCCCTTCAACACAAACAAAGGTGCCGTCACACGACGCAGCCTCAGTTCCGTAGAGAGGTTCTGCTGGAAGAATTCTTTGATCAGTTTGATACCCTGTTCCGTCTG
>JAEEGF010089897.1_pt1 | contig 16579 bp, 13 predicted proteins | sample 9134171 | NCBI WGS metagenome assembly JAEEGF01 (sample SAMN16246542, study PRJNA631951) | gut metagenome | biome: gut microbiome; feature: rumen; material: AP-attached | host: Bos | place: Iran: Karaj | collected 2018-10
ACTGACGATTTATATTACCAGAGTTGTATGATTTGCAAAGACATTGCCCACCAAGAGACAAATAGCGGAAATTTCGGAGCCATCATTGAAGGAGAGGTCTACCATTCACTTGGTGGCGAGATGTTTAGTGACTTTTATGTAAATGATGTGAGTGACCGCTACATCTTCTATTCAGCTCGTTACGCATTTAGCAACAAATGCATCTATACCTCGGCATATGAAGTGCAGGGCGCTACTGGTGATGTGACAATCACCAATGACCCTGCCAAGTTCAAACTATTTGAAGAACCATTTACAGTGGCAAAGCATCAGGGAGAAGATTTGTACCTCGCATTTGACATTTTTGCACGTCAAAAAGCGAGCTCAGGATACCATTCTACTGGTATTGCGTTTAATGAACCACTCGCAGAGGGCGAGACTTTTAAATGCTATCTGAGTGCTTCGCCCGATGACAGTAACGCAGACATGGTTCCATATATCCAACCCTATGCAACCATCAAAACCGTTGAGATCATTGACTTGGGTGATGGAGAAACATGGGAAGAAGAGAACTATGTCCCGGCCTTAGTTGCCCGACCACTCACATTAACAAATGGCGAACCAGTATACGCCAATAATGGCATGGGTATGTATGACAATAGAAATGAAAGATGGGTCAGTTTCGCTAATGAATACAGTGACGAGATTGAAGACGAGGATTGGGACATCATAGAGTACCCCTATTGGCCAACACACCCTGCATTTACATACCCAACAGACAAGAAAAAAGGTGATTTAGGCAATAATTGTCCCGCATTCTTTTGCAATGCAACACAATATGAAATATCATATAACGGGATTGACGAGAATGGTAATCCTGTACCAATGACTGCTAGAGCCTTTATATTTGATTATGACTATGCGGGTCGTTATGGCGAAAAGCGACCGGACGATATAACGGATGCTCAAGTGAGTATCAAACTCGATGGTGAAGAAATCATTACTGGGCAAGGCAGCTTCATCGCTCAAATGGATGAGCCGCTCAATGGCGTCATAGACGCTACCGTTATCAACAAGACGGTGCTGGTTGATGACATGGCTGGCTCAAACAAGGCGCAACTGCACTATACAGCTGGCGCAGAGGATCAAAACCCGCCAACAATGACGATGTTGCATTTCAAGGCTAATAATGGTGATGTAATCGACCGCTTTTCCACCGCCGATGAAGGCACGCTTGAGTTTACTGCCGGCGACTTCAATTTTTGGATAACGCCAAAGAATTTTGTGGCTTTCGACCGTCAGGCTCCCGAGTCAGTGGAGGTGAGCTATTCGCCCTACGGCGAGGACAACTGGAACGAGCTGGCTGTGGAGGAAGTGCCCGAGAACTACTGGCCGGTGATGGGATGGTTCTATACGGGTTCGTTGGCTGGTGTGACAGGCGAGGGCTTGAACGGCTGGTTCGACCTGAAGATTCGCCTGACAGATGCCGCCGGCAACTGGCAGGAGCAGGTGCTCAGCCCCGCCTTCCGCATCGATGACCACGCCTACTCGAGCGTTGCGAGCGTCGGCAGTAGCAATGCCCATGAGGTGGCACGCTACAATCTGGCTGGCCAGCGCGTTGATGCCAACGCCACGGGAGTCGTCATCATCAAGATGAGCGACGGCACCGCCCGCAAAGTCATCAACTAATGCACAATGCATAATGCATAATGACCGCCTGGCAGTATTGATTGCCAGGCGGTTGTTTGTTCTTCTGTTCTTGTGTCCAAAAATCTCACGCAGATTCCGCAGATTATTTCAATGTAAAACAAGCAAAAATAGACACCGGATCGTTTTGCAGGTATCCTAGCTGACATAAGTGAATGAGATAATTCTGCTCTCCAATTTCAATGACACTAATAATCAAGGCTGTTGGGATTCAAGAGGAAGTCTAATATGCCCATAGTAACAATCCCATTTTCGTCGCGTCGTGGCTTGATGTCGTTGCCAGTAACTATGATTTTCTTAAAGGAGTCGTGTGAGGCCATCAGCGATCGCTTCTCTTGTAACTCTTTTTCGGGTGTTGGCATTGCATAGGCCGACTGGATGTAATAGCGCTGACTTCCTTTATTTGCGACAAAGTCTACTTCCAGCAACTTGCGGATAGTCTTACCACTGCTGTCAGTCGTCTTTTGTTCAACACATCCCACATCGACTCGAAAACCACGTATCCTCAATTCGTTATAAATGATATTTTCCATGAGGTGGGTCTCTTCCTGTTGGCGGAAATCCAAAATGGCGTTCCTCAATCCTAAGTCAGTAAAATAGTGTTTTGCCAGCGTGTTGATATACTTTTTGCCTTTGATGTTATATCTGATTGCTTTTTCAAGAAGAAATGCGTCCGCCAAATAACCGATGTAGCGTTCAATAGTTTTACTCGCGATACTAATTTGTTTGACACTCTTGAAGGTTTTCGAGAGTTTGGTAGGGTTCGTTGAGCCACCGATAGCCGAAGCCAAGATACATACCAACTCCTCAAGTTCGCTCTCGTTTTTGATACGGTGACGTTCTTTCACGTCTTGCAAATAGACCGTGCGGTAAAGGTCGCTCAAATATTCGACCTTGCTCTCCTCATCAGGCAGTGACAATACTTTGGGCAAGCCACCATAGGTATAATACTCCTTCCAGGCATCACGCTTGTCACCGTCAGATGCTGAGCAGTATTCCTTGAAAGAAAGAGGGTATATGTGTATTTGTTCACCTCGTCCACGGAAGTCGGTCACAATATCAGAAGACAAAAATCGAGAATTACTGCCTGTGACATAAGTGTCGACATTGCGGATGTGAAGTAAACTATTCAGGACATCCACGAATTCATCCATTAGTTGCACCTCATCTAACACGACATAATATTGTTCACTGTCAACTATGCGTTGTCGGATGTATGCCAACATCTTGTCTGGATTTCTTAAGTCCATATTGATGCGGTCGTCTAGTGCCACTTCGATGATATGCGACTCATCCACCCCATTTTCAATAAGGTGACGATGAAACAGTTCGAAGAGTAAGTAAGATTTTCCGCAACGGCGGATGCCTGTGATAACCTTAACCAAACCATTGTGCTTGCTTCTCACCAAGCGATTAAGATAAAGAGGACGTTCGATATTCATTTTCGTTCTGTTTTTTTGCGTCAAGAAAATGCCATTTATGGCAATTTTGTGACGCAAAGGTACTGCTTTTCATCAAATCCCACAAGAGTTGCGTCAAAAAAGTGCCATTTATGGCAATTTTGTGACCTAAAATGTGACCAATATAAGGATTATCTGCGTGAGTTTTTATGTCTGAGCAAAACAGCCTTTTGCCCTTATGTTCTTGTGTCCATAAATCTCACGCAGATGACGCAGATGATTTCAATGTAAAACAGGCTTGGGAACAAAATATCATGCGGTGCGTACATTTGTGCGTGCCGCATGGTGTTTATATGATATTATTTTAGTAAATTTGCAGCGGACTATGGGGTCCCGTCATGTACGCACCTTAAAAACCGATAAATACAACAACAAAATACAATTTATCTCATAAACCGCATTTGTTATGGAAAAAAATGAAATGAGAGAGGTCATCGCAAAGCGTGCTGCCAAAGAGCTGCACGACGGTGACGTAGTGAATCTGGGTATCGGAATCCCCACGATGATTCCCAACTATCTTCCCGATGGCGTAGAGGTCACATTGCAGACCGAGAACGGCGCGATGGGTATGGGTGCCACCCCCGCCGAGGGCGAGGAGGACAAGAACCTGATCAATGCCGGTGGCGGATACACTTCGTTGATTCCTGGCGCATGCACCTTTGACTCGGCAACCTCGTTTGCCATCATCCGTGGCGGCCATGTGAACGTGTCGTTCCTGGGCGCACTGCAGGTGGATGAGAAGGGCAACCTAGCCAACTGGATTATCCCTGGCAAGATGGCTCCAGGCATGGGCGGTGCCATGGATCTGGTGGTGGGTGCCAAGCGCGTGATTCTGACGATGGAGCACACCCAGAAGGGCAAACCCAAAATCCTGAAGGAGTGCACACTGCCGCTGACCGCAGCCGGACAGGTGGACATGATCATCACCGAGATGGGTGTGATGGATATCACCCCCGAGGGCATCGTGTTGCGCGAGATTCACCCCGAGTTCACTGTCGAGCAGGTACAGGAAGCTACCGAGGCTAAGCTTATCATCGCTCCCGACCTGAAACCGATGGACATTTGAGAGTTAAGAGTTTATAGTTAAGAGTTTATGGACTATAATTTCTTGAAGATTGAGCAGCAGGAGGCAGTGACGGTGCTGAAGATTTCGGCCCCGAAGTCGCTGAATGCATTGAACTCAACCCTGCTGCGCGAGTTGGGCGACTTTGTCGACAACCTGGATGCTGCCACACGCGTGCTCATCATCACTGGTGACGGCGAGAAATCGTTTGTCGCGGGTGCCGACATCAGCGAGATGGCTCACCTCAACGAGGAGCAGGGCCGCGAGTTTGGTCGCCTGGGTGCCCAAGTGTTCCGCAAGATTGAGCTGTTGCCCATCCCCGTGATTGCCGCCGTCAATGGCTTCGCCCTGGGTGGCGGTTGCGAGCTAGCAATGGCCTGCGACATCCGCATCGCCTCGGCCAAGGCTAAATTTGGCCAGCCTGAGGTGGGTCTGGGCATCATTCCTGGCTTCTCGGGTACTTACCGTCTGCCCAAGCTCATTGGCCAAGGTTATGCCAAGGAGATGATTTACACAGGCAAGGCCATCCGCGCTGACGAGGCACTGCGCATCGGCCTGGTGAACGCCGTCTATGAGCCTGAAGAGCTGATGGACCGCGCCATGGAGATGGCTCAGAAAATGCTGGCCAATGCTCCCATCGCCATCAGTCTGGCCAAGCAAAGCATCAGCGAGGGCTATGACCTGGATGCCGACGCCGCCATCGCCCTGGAGAACGACCTATTCGGCCAGTGCTTTGCCACCGCCGACCAGAAGGAGGGCATGGACGCCTTCCTGAACAAGCGCAAGACAGCGTTTACTAACAACTAGAGAATCTAGAAGCACATCTAGAGCATCTAGCCCTCTCAAAAAAGAACAAAAACTTTAAAAAACTATCAATATGAAAATTTGTGTCATTGGAACCGGAACCATGGCCAAGGGTATTGTCAAGGCTTTTGCCGCCAAGATGCCTGTTGTCATGAAGAGCCGTACACAGGCCAGCCTGGACAAGGCGATGGCCTCGATCAACAAGGGCTTTGCCAAGCTTGTTGAGAAAGAAAAAATCACCCAGGAGGCGATGGACGCCATGCTGGCCAACATCAGCACCACAACCGACTATGCCACCTTCGCCGATGCCGACCTGATTATCGAGGCTGCTGTCGAGGACATGCAGCTGAAGAAGGATGTGTTCACCGAGCTTGACAAGATTTGCAAGCCCGATACCATCTTCGCCACCAACTCGTCGTCACTGTCCATCACCGAGATTGCCGCCGTGACCAGCCGTCCCGACAAGTTCATCGGTTGCCACTTCTTTAATCCTGCTGACCGCATGAAGTTGGTCGAGGTTATCAAGGGCCAGCTCACCAGCGACGAGACTGCTAAGTGCATCGTCGATCTGGCTACTGAGATTGGCAAGACGCCCGTTCCCGTGAATGAGGCTCCTGGATTTGTGGTGAACCGCATTCTCATCCCGATGATCAACGAGGCTGTAGGCATCCTTGCCGACGGCATCGCTAGTGCCGAAGACATCGATGAGTGCATGAAACTTGGTGCCAACCACCCCATGGGCCCGCTCGCCCTGGCCGACCTGATTGGTAACGACGTGAACCTTGCTATCATGGAGGTGCTCTACAACGAGTTTGGCGACCCGAAGTACCGTCCTCACCCGCTGCTGCGCAAGATGGTGCGTGCAGGCTTGTTAGGCCGCAAGACTGGTCAAGGATTCTATAAGTATTAATCAAATTTCAGTCCCCCTAGCCCCCTAAAGGGGGAACACTTAAGTCCCCCTTCAGGGGGATTTAGGGGGACAAAAACATTAATTATATGGATTTTAGCTATTCAAAGACAGAACAACTGTTCTTGCAGATGATTCGCTCGTTTGCTGAGAACGAGGTCAAGCCTTTGGCCGCCGAAGTCGATGAGCAGGAGCGCTTCCCGCTTGAGACCGTCGAGAAGATGGGCAAGTTGGGCATTATGGGTATTCCTGTTCCCAAGCAGTATGGCGGCGCTGGCGGCACCGTACAGATGTACATCATGGCCGTCGAGGAACTCTCTCGCGTGTGCGCCACCACCGGTGTAATCGTCTCGGCCCACACGTCGTTGTGCATGGCCCCCATCATGGAGCACGGCACCGAGGAACAAAAGATGAAATACCTGCCCAAACTCGCTTCGGGCGAATGGATTGGCGCTTTCGGTCTGACCGAACCCAACGCTGGTACCGATGCTGCCATGCAGCAGACCACAGCTGTCGATGCTGGTGACCACTGGGTGCTCAACGGCTCGAAGATCTTCATCACCAACGCATCTTATGCCAACGTGTTCATCGTCATGGCGATGACCGACAAGAGCAAGGGCACGAAGGGCATCTCGGCATTCATTGTCGAGAAGGGCATGCCGGGCTTCAGCATTGGCAAGAAGGAGTTGAAGATGGGTATCCGCGGCAGCGCTACCTGCGAATTGATATTTGAAAACTGCATTGTTCCCAAGGAGAATCTGCTGGGCCAGCTGGGCAAGGGATTTGGCATTGCCATGAAGACGCTGGACGGTGGCCGCATCGGCATCGCCTCACAGGCACTGGGTATTGCCCAAGGCGCCATGGACGAGACCGTCAAGTACACCAAGGAGCGCAAGCAGTTTGGCAAGCCTATTGCCAAGTTCCAGAACACACAATTCCAGATGGCCGACCTCAAGACCAAGGTTGAGGCTGCGCGCTTGCTGGTGCGTAGCGCCGCTTGGAAGAAGGACAAAGGTCTCCCCTACTCCGCCGACGCTGCAATGGCCAAACTCTTTGCCGCTGAGACCGCTATGGAGGTGACCACCAAGGCCGTCCAGTTCCATGGTGGCTATGGCTACACGCGTGAATATCCCGTCGAGCGCATGATGCGCGACGCCAAGATTACCGAGATTTATGAAGGCACGTCCGAGGTGCAGCGCATGGTCATCGCCGGGCATTTGTTTAAATAAAGGAGTTAAAGGAGTTAAGGAGTTAAGGGAGTTAAGACGATGCTCTATGCGACGGCTGCACTGCCCTAACTACTGAACTGCTGTAACTACTAAAATAATGAAAGCAATATGAATATCATCGTTTGTTTAAAGCAAGTTCCTGATACAACTGAGATCAAGATTGACCCCGTGAAGGGTACCTTGATTCGCGAGGGCGTGCCCAGCATCATGAACCCCGATGACAAGGGCGGCCTGGAGCTGGCCCTGCGCATGAAAGACGAGTTTGGTGCTCACGTGACAGTCATCTCGATGGGTCCTCCCCAAGCCGATGTGATGCTTCGCGAAGCCTATGCCATGGGTGCTGACCGCGCTATCTTGTTGAGCGACCGCAAGTTTGCTGGTGCCGACACGCTGGCCACCTCATATGCCCTGTCGGGTCTATGCCGCACGCTGGACTACGACCTGATTATCGCAGGCCGCCAGGCCATCGATGGTGACACCGCACAGGTGGGTCCCGAGCTGGCCGAGCACCTGGGTCTTCCGCAGATTACCTATGTTGCCGACGCCAAGCGTTTGGAGAACGGCAACCTGCTAGTACACAAAGAGAACGAGGACAGCACTCAAGTGCTTGAAGTCGAGGGCAAGTGCCTGCTTACCGTGCTGGCATCGGCCTTTGAGCCCCGCTACATGAGCGTTGCTGGCATCATGGAAGCCTATGATAAGGAAGTCGAGGTGTGGAGTGCCGACAAGATTGACGTTGAGGAGACCAAGCTGGGGCTCGCTGGCTCTCCCACCAAGGTGTTCCAGTCGTTCCCCAAGGCCATGAAAGCCCCCGGCGAGGTTCATGAGGTCAGCGAGGAAGAAGCTGTTGAGTTGATTATCAATAAACTGAAAGAGAAACACATCATCTAAACTAGAAGTTAAGTAGTTAAGGAGTTAAGGGAGTTAAGACGATGCTCTATGTGACGGCTGAACTACCGTAACTACTTAACTACTAAATTAAACGACATTGCTATGGATAAGAAAGATTATAAGAACGTATTCGTTTTTGCAGAGCAGCGCGAGGGCGTGATTCAGCCCGTTGCTTTCGAACTTCTGGGCAAGGCTCGTGACCTGGCTGATGTGTTGGGTGAGAAGGTTGTCGCCATGTTCTTGGGCTACGGCATCAAGGACCAGGCACGCACCCTCATCGAGCTTGGCGCCGACGAGGTCATCGTGGTCGATACCCCCGAATTGAAGGACTATCTGAGCGAGCAATACTCTCAGGCCGTTTATCAGATTATTGAGGCCCGCAAGCCCAGCATCGTGCTCTATGGAGCTACCACCATTGGTCGCGACATGGCTCCGCGCCTGGCCTGCCGTCTGCGCGCAGGTCTGACTGCCGACTGCACCAAGCTGGAGGTTAAACCTGCACAAGAAGAAGGCTTCATGGACCTTCACTCGACTCGTCCCGCCTTTGGTGGCAACCTGATGGCTACCATCGTTTGTCCCAACACGCGCCCGCAGATGTCGACCGTGCGTCCTGGTGTGATGCAGAAGAAGGATCGCGACACAGCCCGTCAGGGTGTCGTCACCGACTTCGCTCCTAAGTTCGACACCAGCAAGTTTAAAGTGAAAGTCGTAGAAACCATCAAGGCCGACAAGAGCATAGCTGACATCAGTGATGCTAAGATTCTCGTTTCGGGTGGCCGCGGTGTACACGACAAGGAGGGCTTCAACAAGCTCCAAGCCCTTGCCGATGTCATCGGTGGACAGGTGGCTTCGTCGCGTGCTATGGTCGACAATGGCGTGATGCCGCATGAGTGCCAGGTGGGTCAGACGGGAAAGACCGTGCGTCCCAACTTGTATCTCGCTTGTGGTATCAGTGGTGCCATCCAACACCTCGCCGGCATGGAGGAGAGCGACCTGATTGTCGCCATCAACAAGGACAAGTTTGCCCCCATCTTCAGTGTCGCCGACCTGGGTATCGTGGGTGACTTGCACAAGATTGTGCCCATGCTCACCGAGCGCCTCAAGAAAGAGATGGCTTGATTCAATGCACAATGCAGCCTGGCAGTATTTGCCAGGCTGCATTTTTGTTGTTACTATTGCTGTGCGTTCATCTAGACTTTCTCCCACTCTTGCCGTTTGGGCTTGATGGTGTGGTTGAGCTGCTCGTTGGCGTGGGTGTCGTGGTAATAGACCTTGATGATGGCGGTGTCGCGCAGATAATCGATGGCCCCAATTTCGACCTGCTCAATATTCAACCCTGTTCGCTCCTTCAGGTCGGCCATTAGCTGGTCGTGGCACTCGGGCTTAACCAGTGCAACGCGGTCATACTGGATGAGTTTTGTTGCCAGTGTGCTACGCAACAAGAAAGCCTCGCACAGTGCTACAGCCACCACAATGAGGGTGTTTGGCACCATCATCTCAATGAAACTGATTTCGGTCCCTAGCGCATTGATTACCGCCATGCAGATGATACTGAACAGATAGGTCATTTCGCGCACAGGCATGGCATCGGTGCGATAGCGCATGATGCTGAAGATGCCAAAGAGGCCAATACCGATACCGATACCCGTCTTGCCTTTCAAATCCTCGAGCACGAAAATCATGAAGTAAACAAGGAAATAGATGACGATGCCAATGAGCATGAACGTGAAGTAGAAATCACGCCGCTTGCTGCGTCGATAGTACAGGAAATGCACCATGATCCACACCATCAGGGTGCTGATGAGGAAATTAGTCAGATTGATGTGTCCAAACTGACCCGTGTGGAATAGTTGGCTCATGAGTGTTGCAAAATCTATGTTCATATCTTTTGTCTTTTTAATCGGTGAGTGTTTGTGCCGTGGCTATGATGCGCTGGATGCTACGCATGCGCTCCTTGAAGCGATTCTGCTTCAGCCCTTGATCGGTAAAGGCCATGCCCATGCAATATTTACTGAACCCATGCGGCTTAATACGCAATTGCCTTAGCATATCGAGAATGGGCGATGGCTGCAATCCGTCTCGCTTGAGCTCGATGATGACTAGTCCATCCATCTCGCGCCGCTTGTGGTTGAGCCAGTTATGGAACTTCAGGCCGGTGTCGATGGTGAGTCGCTCGGTGCAGGCGCGGTTGACCAGGGTGATGCGCCGGAACTCGTTCTCGATGGTTGGGACCAGTGTGGTATTGTCATACCGCAGTCGCTTGTTCAGAAATTCGCTGATTTCTCCCTGTTTAGCGACAATGAGTGCAGGCCACCGACATTGGTCGGTGCAGGTGAGACTCATACGCTTCTTGTGGGTGCGCTTGTGGTTGTCCTTGGTTTTTACCTCCAGGAAGTGCAGGTCAGACGAGACGTACGACCGCACTCGCACCTTCTGCCGGTTGAGATGCCCATTCTGATGAGCGATGTACATCGCACGCTCAGGGGTGTCGAAGTATAGCGTGTGATAAAGCGCAATGCGCTGGCCACTGGTCTCTTGCGCACGATATTCGCTACGAGCCATCTCCAGCAGTCGACACAGCACTGGCACCGATGTGACAAACTTTGTGTCGGTGCGGTTCATCAGCTTGATGGCACTCATCTGCTCAAGCGTGATGGGCTGGAATTGCTGGATAATCTGTTCAAGCATTGCGGTTTATTGATAAAAACGGCCGCCAAGTTAAGATATTGTATACCTGGCGGCCGTGTAGCCTGTTTGCTGGAAAGAATTTAAGCCTTGCCGAGCATGATGTTGATGACAGCGTTGACATCCGACACGTCTACCGTTGTGTCACCGTCGGTGACAAACTGGCGGCCGTCATAGGCGCTACCATCATCCTTACCAAGCATGATATTGATAACGATGTTCACATCGCTAACATCGACTTTACCGTCACCATTGACATCACCCTTCAGGTAGTCTGCACCCCCTGCTTGGGTATTGGTGAACTCCATATAGGCCATCGAGGCGAGGTTGATGGTCTGCGTCTGCCCCCCAGCAGTCACAATGGCCTTGCCACCATTGAAAGTCATGCGCAAACCTGTAGTGCTGAACTGTGTGATTTGGTTAGATGAGTTCACAAAATTCAGATAGTTGTATGTATCGGCACTCATGCTCAACATAGTAAACATGGCGGCTGCAATCAGAAGAACGAGCTTTTTCATATCGAATTCTGGTTAATGTTCTACTTTTGGAATAGCAAAAGTATGTAATCTGAACAAATTGACCAAATTAAATCAATCAAAATCAAACATTATTCAGCAAAAAGCACTTATATAAGAAACAAGAACCGAGAATCGAGCCTTCGGTTTGTCGAGCGTCGGTCGCCTATCATGCGAGAGGCGCTAATCAGGAACCTGTAACTAAGATCCCAACAAACTCGATGAGAATTTCGTAACTAGAACTGGAAGTAGATAAAGGGCTGGATGTCGCTGCTCTTGACCTGAATGATGATGACAACCATCACGACCAATGCAATGACATAGCAGAACATGGGCAGCCGCACGAAGGCCTGCTTGCAGCGGTTCTCGATGCGGTCGGGCACAAAATGCAACAAGAAGCCTAACGCCATCAATGCCATCACGTGCCAATAGCCAGTCACCAGCTGCCCCAACAACTCGGGGTGGAAGTTGGTGAAAATCTGATTAAGCATCGTCATCGAACTGGCAAACTCCTTGTTCCGGAAGAATATCCAGCACAGGCAAGCAAAATGGAAGGTACCGATGACACACAGTACCTGCACCCAACGGTGACGGTGCGGGACACCCGTCTTTTGGCCCGTGAGCGACATCCACATTTTGTGCACCATCAGTGCCACGCCGTGCAGCGAGCCCCACGCTACGAAGTTCCACGATGCGCCATGCCACAATCCGCCCAAAAACATGGTAATAAATAGATTCAGGTACTGCCGCACTTTGCCCTTGCGGTTACCGCCCAGCGAGATGTAGAGATAGTCGCGCAGCCAACTGCTCAATGAGATGTGCCAGCGCCGCCAAAACTCGGTAATTGACGCGCTCTTATAAGGGCTGTTAAAGTTGATGTTAAAGCGGAACCCCATCAGCAATGCAATACCGATTGCCATGTCGCTGTAGCCCGAGAAGTCGCAATAAATCTGCAAAGCATATCCGTAGACGCCCAGCAAGTTCTCCAGGCCGCTGTACAGCGACGGGTCGGCGAACACGCGCTCGACAAAGTTGACACTAATGTAGTCGCTGATAACCGCCTTCTTGAAAAGTCCACAGATGATAAACCATAGCCCCGTACCAACCATATCGCGGGTAACGCGCAACGGACGCCTGATTTGGGGAATAAAGTCGCTAGCACGCACAATGGGACCCGCAACCAACTGGGGGAAGAACGACACATAGAATGCATAATCGAGCAGCGAGTCCAGCGGACGAATCTTGCCACGATACACATCGATGGTGTAGCTCAGCGACTGGAAGGTAAAGAACGAGATTCCAACGGGTAAGAAGATGCTCAAATCACTGAAGTGCCCGCCTGTGAGCTGCGCCACGATGTGCCCAAAGAAGTTGGTGTACTTGAAATAGGCCAGCAGTCCCAGGTCAACCGCGAGACTCAATGCCACGAGCCACTTGCGAGCCGCCCTGTTCTGAGTGCGATGCATGCGCTGAGCGATGAGCCAGTCGCTGCAGGTGACCAAGGCCAGCAAGAAGAAATAGACACCACTCGACTTGTAGTAGAAGAAATAGCTGAAGGCGGTCACGAACAGCAGACGCGCGGCCAAATGGCGGTGCAGCATGGCGTAGACCACGATGAAGGCTGCAAACAGCCACAAGAACACACCACTGCTGAAGATCATGGGTGACTGTGGGTTGTAAACCATCTGGCCAGCGATAGCATCCCACGGGAGGTTATGCCAAGCAGCGCTTAACGACTGTAAGAATGTGTTCATGGCGTACCTCCTTTCTGCACTTGCTCATGATACTGCTCATGCCCCCAGGTGATGGCGTCGAACATGAGTTTGCCCAACCGAGCGCCGCCACCAAAGTTGATGTGCGTATAGTCGAGATTGGCCTGATGCTGCTCGACCATGCGCACGATACTCCCTTCACCGCCCATGGCGGTAAACAGGTTCCAAAATGCTACACGCGCATCATAGGCGATGCGCTGCTGCGCGTTGACCATGCTAATGACGCCACGCATGGTGCGATACTTGTCGCCGCGCTTTTGCTCGCGGTCACCCACACTCACCACGAGGAAGCCAGTACCCGGCATGTTGCGCTTCATGTGGTCGATGGCCTCGACCATGCGCTCACGATAGGTGGTATAATCGCTCGAGAGCTTTCCAGCTACATTCAGGCCATACATCACGATGACCAAATCGTAGTGCCTTACTCGGTCAAAGTCAAGGATCATCTGCTCAGCAATAGTGCGCAAGTGTTGGCCACTGGCAGCACGCAATGCAAAGTTGTCAACCTGCACTCCATGATCATCATCGAGCGATGCACCCAGATAGGTAATGCCGCCAGCATGGTCCACTCGCCACTCTACACGCCCAATCTGGCCCGTGACAGTGACGGCCTGTACATGGCCTCCAGGGTTCAGTTCAAAAGACTGCGACTGGGTGCCGTTGATGGTAGCAGTGACACGTCCAGTGCCGTTTCCCATGCAGTAAAACGTGCTTTGCTTGCATGTGTCCAAACGGCTCAGGTAAGATTTCACGCCGTCGAGCGACATCATCGCACCATTATCGGCAAAGTAATAGTGACCTGTGAAGTTGGCCCATCGACGATCATAACCACTATTGTCGTTGGCATTATGTGCCTTCCACCCCTTATTGAAACGCTGCTTAACGCTTCGGCGGAATCCCGGCGAGTCGCTAGTCATGGGCACAAAGCCCACTCCACTGCCACCATAACGCTCTTGTAACAGCTGACGTAGGTTGGCAGTGAGAATGTCACCTTCGATGTAGCTGTCGCCCAATACAGCAATGCGCACGGGACGTCCCAGTGTGTCGATGCCTTCAAGGGCTTGATAGAACGCGCTCATGCCACGATCCTCGTCATCGGCCATATCGTCGATACAGGTCATACCTGAACGGCATGAGTCCACGCGGATGCGCCCTGCTTGAGCCAACGAGGACTCCTCGGCTTCATTTTCGGGTAGCACTTCGAGGACTTCATCGGCGACAAGCGAATCGGAACGCAGGTCGCTCAAGAGGTCGACACGGCGCATCTGCCAGTCGCCCACCTTCAAGGTAGGCAACCAACTCATTGCCAGCAACACCAGCAGTGCCACCAGAACAATCCAAACGACCGAATGTAGGTATCCGCGCTCCATCTTTGAGAAAAATGCCCGCAAAGGTACAACTTTTAATCGAGACTATAGAATTAAGAATAGATTTTTTTCCAGCCTTCACAACTTAAACGCCACCAATCTGTAGTCTGTTCTCTATCTCCCCTACCCTGCTTTTCTTGCCGTTTTCTCTGTATCTCTAACCATGTGGCGAGCAAATTTTCAATTCTCAGTGCGTTGAGTTTTGCGAAACTTGTTGATTTATAGCGAAAAACACTCAAAATCCCCTGTCTCAACAAATGCTTCAGAAAAACGCTCCAAATCCTTAAAAAATGTAAAAATCTCTTTTTGTGGCACTTTTTGCGGACCTCTGCCAGAATTTTAGTAAATTTGCAAGTTTTATTGGACATTATGACCGAGATTGCTATTTTGACACAGGGCATGGAGGCACCGCAGTTCGATCTGCCGAAATTGACGGCATGGGTTGAGCAGGTGGCGCACGAACATGGTAAGAATGTGGGACGACTCACCTACCTGTTCTGTGACGATGAGTATATCCTCAAGACCAACCGTGAGTTCTTGGGGCACGACTACTATACCGATATCATCACGTTCGATTACTCCACCTCACGACGCATCGCCGGCGACATGGTCATTTCGCTCGACACCGTGAAGAGCAACGCCAAGCAGTGCGGTGCGCCATACGAAGACGAATTGTGTCGTGTGGTCATTCATGGTGTTCTACACTTGTGTGGCATTAACGACAAGGGTCCGGGCGAGCGCGAGATCATGGAGCAGCATGAGAACGCAGCCCTGGCCTTGAGGCCGCAATCTTTGATTCCTAACCCCTAACCCCTACCCCACTGTGCGACTTGACTACGATGTGATAGTGATTGGTGCCGGCCATGCCGGTTGTGAGGCGGCGTGCGCGTCGGCTCGGCTGGGCTCGTGTACCCTGCTTATCACTATCGACATGAACAAGATTGCTCAGATGAGTTGCAATCCAGCTGTCGGGGGCATCGCCAAGGGCCAGATTGTGCGTGAGATTGATGCACTAGGCGGGCGCATGGGCATTGTCACTGACCGCGCCAGCATCCAGTTCCGTCTGCTCAACCGTAGCAAGGGCCCAGCGATGTGGAGCCCGCGATCGCAGTGCGACCGAATGCGATTTATGGCCGAGTGGCGTGCGGTTGTTGAGAATGAGCCAAACCTATTTATGTGGCAAGACAATGTCACTGGACTAGATATTGAGGACGGAGTTGTACGGGGCGTGACGACGGCGCTAGGCGTGCATTTCACTTGCCGCGCCGTCATACTCACGGCAGGCACATTCCTGAACGGACTGATGCACGTGGGAAGGGTGCAACAAGAGGGTGGACGCGTGTCTGAGCCTGCTGCCCACGGCCTGACCGAGCAGTTGATATCGTTGGGCTTCCGCGCCGATCGCATGAAAACTGGCACTCCTGTGCGTATTGACGGGCGTACGATTGATTATACACAAGCCGTTGAGCAGCAGGGAGATAATGATTTTCATCACTTTTCTTATTTGCCTGGTGTTCGTTCACAGTTACGTCAGCGTTCTTGCTGGATAGTGAACACTAATGAGCAAGTGCACCAAGTGTTGCATGACTCGCTCGACCAGTCACCACTCTACAATGGTCAAATCACCAGTGTGGGACCTCGCTACTGTCCCAGCATCGAGACGAAAATCGTCACATTTGCAGATAAGGATAGCCACCAGCTTTTTATTGAGCCCGAAGGCGAAACCACTAATGAGTGTTATCTCAATGGTTTTTCATCATCTTTGCCTTGGGATGTGCAAATTGCAGCGTTGAGTCATATTCCTGCTTTGGCCTATGCACATATCTATCGCCCAGGCTATGCTATCGAGTATGACTTTTTTGATCCTACACAACTTAGCCACACACTGGAAACCAAGTTGGTACGAGGTCTCTTCTTTGCAGGCCAGGTAAATGGTACCACGGGCTACGAGGAAGCTGCAGGGCAAGGATTGGTGGCCGGAGTGAATGCCCATCAGCAAATTGTAGGGGCTGAACCATTTGTTTTGGCACGCGATGAGGCCTACATTGGCGTGCTCATCGATGATTTGGTAACAAAGGGTGTAGATGAGCCATATCGCATGTTCACCTCTCGCGCTGAGCACCGCATTCTCCTACGACAGGATGATGCTGACATGCGACTGACTGAACTGGCTTACCGACTGGGTCTTGCCACGCAAGAA